>ODAI014005705.1_pt1 | contig 11232 bp, 10 predicted proteins | sample 1539321 | NCBI WGS metagenome assembly ODAI01 (sample SAMN02144231, study PRJEB22623) | gut metagenome | biome: sheep rumen | host: Ovis aries | place: New Zealand
ACTTGGAATAGCTCACGCCCTTTGTGCCGAAGCGGTCTATTACGGTGTCCAGAAGAGGATTGATGAAGCGCAGAGTCAACCGCACGCGCTTTCCGCCGAACATACCGAAAACGCGCTGCGTGTAGTTCTGCATGTCGATAGTTGAAAAGACCTCTTCTCCGTCTCTGACCTCGCTTGGCAGGCTCACGCTCTTCATTCGGTCAACTCTGTATGTACGCATGTCCTGAGCTTTATCGTCAAAGGCAAGCAAATGGACGAAATATACGACAAATACGCTGTGCGTGTAATCGTTTCAACCGTCCCCGAATGTTACAACGTCCTCGGCATTATCCACGATATGTTCACCCCCATGGATAACCGTTTCAAGGACTATATCTCAAAACCAAAGGAAAATAAATACCAGTCCCTCCATACAACCGTTACGGGCAAGGAAGGAATCCCCTTTGAAGTACAGATAAGAACCAGCAAAATGCACCAGATTGCAGAATACGGTATCGCTGCCCACTGGAAATATAAGGACGGCGTTATCACCAAAAACAGTGAGGATTCAAGACTTGCATGGATTCGTGAAATCCTTGAATCACAGCAGACCGCCGATGATGTGGAGGAAATCGTAAGAGTTATCAAAAGCGAACTCTCGCCCGAAGATATCGTCGTCATGACACCTAAGGGAAGGTCTATTCAGCTCCCCGCAAAATCAAACTGCATCGACTTTGCATATAAAATCCATACCTAAATCGGTCATAAAACTATCGGTGCAAAGGTTGACGGCAGAATCGTCCCACTCGAATATGAGTTGCAGACAGGTCAGATTTGCGAAATTACCGTCACCAAAGACCCCGAAAGAGGTCCTAACCGTGCATGGCTCAATACCGTCAAAACAAGCGAGGCACGCTCAAAAATAAGAGCATGGTTCAAAAAGGAATGCCGTGAGGACAATATCACCGAGGGCAAAAAAGAACTCGAAAAAGCTTTCAGACGCAGCAGAATAAATCTCACCGAAAATCAGTATTCCGAATTTTTACAGGACGACTTCCGCAGACATAACTGCGAAAATATTGACGACTTCTACGCTTCTATCGGCTATGGCGGTATAAATCTCACAAATATAATTCCGAGACTTAAAGACAAATATGACAGGCTTTACGGCAGTCCTTCCGAAAATCTCCCCGAAATTACCGCTTCAAGACCTTATGAAAAGTCTAAGGGTACTATTATCCTTGACGATATCACCGCTATCGAAAAAAGTCCAGCCCATTGCTGTAATCCGCTCCCAGGTGACGATATAATAGGATTCATAACAAGAGGTCACGGTCTTAAAATCCATACCAAAAAATGTACAAATTACCTCTCAGCACTCAAACGTGCAAACCCCGAAGAACTCGCAAGGTGGAGAGAGGTTTCATGGACGGACGGCACACGCTCCTCCGAACAGTCAAGAATCTCCGTCCTCGCCTCCGACCGTGTGGGGCTTGCATTCGATATAACAGCCGCCGTTTCAGAGGCAAGAATGCCAATAATACATTCTTCTGCAAGAATTATAAAAAACGGCAACGCACTGTTTGAATGTACAGTCTCCATAACAAGCAAGGAACAGCTCCAGAGACTTATCGAAAAAATCAAAAAGATAAAAGGCGTTATTTCTGTCGAAAGAACTTGATTTATTCTTCTCCCCCTCAGCAGCAGGGGGAGAAGAATAACAATTCCATATTTTTTATTCTCAAAACTATTGAAAATTTTTGAAATATAGTATATAATTAATATCAGCAGATTTATGTTAATTTTTTTTAAAACCGAAAGGAATGATTTTTATGAAACTCAGCAAAAATTTTATCTCCCATAATGACGGCAATGAGAAAATCCTCGTTTCGGACGGAACTACAAAATTTGCAGGTCTTGTCCGTGGCAACTCAACGGCAGGATTTATTATCTCATGCCTCGAAAAGGATACCACCGAGGACGAAATTGTAAGCAAAATGCTCAAAAAATGGGACGTTTCCGAGGAAATCGCAAGACGTGACGTGAGAAAAGTAATCACCCAGCTCAGGGAAATAGGTGCTGTGAATGATTAATTCCACTTTTGAAGAACAGCTCGCCAAAAACGGCAGGCTCATATATACAAATGTCGGCGACAGTATGAAACCCCTTATCCGTCAGGGCAGAGATTTGCTCATCATCGAACCTGTTCACGGCAGACTCAAAAAATATGACGTTCCGCTTTACAGACGTGACAGCGGTCAGTATGTACTCCACAGAATACTCAAAGTGCGGAAACATGATTACGTCATATGCGGTGATAACCGCTGGATAAGAGAATACGGAATATCAGACAGACATATTATCGGTGTGCTTACCGCAGTCGTCCGTGACGGAAAAACTGTTTCGGTAAAGGATAAAAAATACCTCGCTTATGTGCATCTCTGGTGCGATTTCTTCTATGTGAGAGCTGTTATTCTCTATGCAAAAAGAAAAATCACACATATTATTAAAAAATATTTCTGAACTGCCTTCGCCTTTAAAGGGTGGTATGCGGGTAAATTATGAGGAGTGTTTATGGATAAGAATAAAATTTTATTGATGTGTGTTTCTGTTCTGCTCATTATTTCAGTGATTTTCGCTGTCCTGAAAGTAAACGACAAAAAACCTGAAAACAATAAAAGTCTCAGTTCATCGGTCACAAGTACGGAAATTTCTTCCAAACAGATACAGATTTCCTCGGCAGTATCTTCTGCGGAGACTTCTGAGGTAACTTCTGCGGAAAAAACTGCAAAAACTTCTGTGCATACAACTGTTCCCGCCGAAACTTCAACATCATCTCAGAAAGTTTTATCTTCCGTAACTTCATCTGCCGTAACTTCTTCTTCATCTTCTTCAAAAACTTCATCATCATCTTCTTCATCTTCATCATCAGGCAGGAACAACAACAGTTCTTCATCGGGAAATACAAACAATTCTTCGTCAGGCGGTTCGGATAACTCATCTTCTTCAAACGGACAGACAAAAAATTCTTCTTCCGAACAGATTATATGTTCCACTGCTACTGTCAAATCGGATTCCGCCTCACAGAGTACGGTACAGACCGAAACTGTAACTACTGAGCCTTATGTTGAAATCATTACCGAAGAAATTACCCAGCCACCAACTCAGCCTTCCGTCCTTGAAGGCATATTCGCCGAAAGCGGTGAAAATATCGACAATCTCGGTGACTGTCAGCAGATTATCTGCGTTTCTTCCTACAATTCTTACTGTGATGTCTCAATGTATGAAAAATTCGGTGACGAATGGGAAAATGTCTATAATACATACGGCATTGTCGGTCTGAACGGTGTAAGCATCAAAAGCGGTGAGGGCGACTACTGCACGCCAAAAGGTCTTTTCGGTCTCGGTTTCGGATTCGGTACGGACGATTTGTACGGTCTTAACATAGAATACAGAAAATTCAACGAAAACTGCTACTGGGTCGATGACCCTGAGTCGGATTACTATAACCAGTGGGTTGAATCAGAAGATACTTCCGCTTGGAACAGCGCAGAACATCTCGTTGATTATCCGATTGCCTATCACTACGCTGTCGCAATAAATTACAACATGGAAGCCGTTAAGGGAGCAGGCTCGGCTATTTTCCTGCACTGTGCAGTCGGAAATTATACCGCAGGCTGTGTCGGAATACCTGAGGACGGTATGTTCTATGTAATGAACTGGCTCGACAGCTCCAAAGACCCCAAAATTTTAATATATTAAATACAGCAGTCCGTATTTTTTAAAATATGTAACAAGCTGCCTTTTCTATTGACAAATTAAACAATAAGTGCTACAATATATAATGTAAATTGTCAGAATAATGATATTTTACAACTTTTTACTTATAATATTAGTAATGAGAGAAGTGATTTAATGACCGCAAATGAATATAAACTCGCTGCATATCATCTTGTTTATCTTATCAGATGTGCGCTCAATGACAAAAAACCTTCCAAGGCTATGCTCGACAAAATGAATATATCAAATGTATATACTGTCTCGGAAGCCCATTTTGTTTCGGCTATTGCCGCTTATGCCCTCGAATCGGCAGGCGTTTCCTATGAAAGATTCCGTCAGGCTAAACTCGACAGTATTCGCAGAGATATACTGTTCAACATAGAAAGAGAAAATATCTGCGCCCAGCTTGAAGCAAACAAAATATGGTATGTCCCGCTCAAAGGCATAATCATAAAGGATTTCTACCCAAGAACAGGTATGCGCCAGATGTCAGACAACGATATCCTTTTCGATGAATCCAAAAGAAAACAGGTTCATGATATCTTCATCAGCAACGGCTACGAAACTGATATGTATGAAGTCACCAATCAGGACGTTTACAAGAAAGAACCTGTGTTCAATTTTGAAATGCACGTCTGCCTCGCAGGTAAAAATGATTTCAGACCTGTGAGAAAATATTACAGCGATATCACTGAAAAACTTGTCAGTGACGGCGGTTTCAGAAAGCGTATGACCGATGAGGACTTCTATATATATGTTATTGCTCACGCATACAAACACTATGCGTCCCGTGGTACAGGTCTGAGAACACTTGTGGATATTTACGTCCTTTCGGATTTATATGAAAAACTCAACAAAGATTACCTCGAAACCGAATTGAAAAAAATGAATATATATGAATATGAAAAACAAAGCCGTCTGCTCGCTGAAAAAATCTTTACGGGAAAAGCTGTCTCAAAAGAAGAAAGAGAAATGCTCAATAACTATATCTTCTCATCAGCTTACGGAACTCAGGAACACCTTATCGAAAATAATATGCTTCACTACAATAATTCAATAATCAGATATTATTTCAGCCGTGTGTTCAAACCCATGCTTTTCCTTAAAACAGAATATCCGTTCCTGAAAGACCACAAGATTTTGATTCCCTTTGTCGCAGTATACAAATTCTTTAAGAGATTTTTTAATGCCACTGTCAGGAACCGCAGTGATTTCATTGAAGAAATGAAAACTGTCATAAAGTTGAAAAAATAATTTTCCAGATAAAATTTATTATAGAATGGAGTGTTTTGATACATGACAGTAAGAAAATTCAGATACCGCAAAATTGCCCTTGCCTTTGCCGATGCTTCCATTATTTCGGGTTCGGCAATATGCTCATGGTTTCTGACAGATTTGTTTTTCAATATTGATTTGTCAACTGAAACTGTAATATCATCAATAGTTATAAGCATTGTCTGCTGTCTCCTCAGCCTTTACTGGTGCGGTGCGTACAGCAAAATGTGGCGTTATTTTAAAAAACGTGACTATGTTTCATGCCTTCTCGGAATGATTGTCGGTACGGGTATCGCCTGCCTGCTTACATATGTCTTTGAACGTGATCTGCCCGTGTCATACGTCATAATCGATGCAGTCCTGTCACTGATAGGCATATGCCTTTTCCGCTTCTTCTTCAAAAGCGCATTTATTGATGTCGTCAAGGCAGGAAAAGAACATTCAGCCTATAAGCGCACTATGATAATCGGCGGCGGAAAAGCCTGCGAATCCCTCCTGAAAGAAATAAGAAACGCAGAAAGTTCCCCCTATAATGATGATAAAAATGCCCTCTTTGAACCCGTCTGCATCATTGATGACGACAAGAGAAAAACAGGCAAGTCAATTCATGATGTCCCCATAGTCGGCACTTCCTCCACTATCGACAAGTATGTAAAGACTATGGAAATCGAACAGATTGTTTTCTGTATCCCCTCCGCTTCGGAAACGGACAGAAAACGTATCCTCGACATCTGCGCCGAAACAAAACTGCCTGTAAAAATTATCCCCTTCCTCGTAAACCTCATGTTCGATGAGGAACATACCTCTATCCTCAATCAGGTAAGAGATATCAAAGTGGAGGAACTCCTCGGACGTGAACCTATAAGATTCGACAACGAGGATATCAAAAACTTCATTGACGATAAAGTCTGCATGGTTACGGGCGGAGGCGGTTCTATCGGTTCGGAACTTGTTCGCCAGATTGCAAGATATAACCCGAAACAGGTCATTATCCTCGATATTTACGAAAATAATGCCTACGATATCCAGCAGGAACTTATCATGGACTACGGCACTTCCCTTAACCTTGTCACACTTATTGCCTCTGTCCGTGACTACCAGAGAATGAACCAGATTTTCAACAAGTATAAGCCCGATATCGTTTTCCACGCCGCTGCCCATAAACACGTTCCCCTTATGGAAGACAGCCCTATGGAGGCTATAAAAAATAACGTACTCGGAACTTTCAATACTGCTTCACTCGCACAGTTCTACAATGTACAGAAATTCGTCATGGTCTCCACCGATAAAGCCGTAAATCCTACAAACGTAATGGGTGCTTCAAAAAGATGCTGCGAAATGATTGTCCAGTACCTCGCCCAGCAGAATGAGGGAGATACTGAATTTGTCACAACCCGTTTCGGAAACGTCCTCGGCTCAAACGGCTCTGTTATCCCAAAATTCAAACGCCAGATTGAACAGGGCAAGCCCGTTACCGTTACTCACCCCGATATTATCCGCTACTTCATGACTATCCCCGAAGCCGTAAGCCTCGTAATGGAGGCTGCCGCAATCGCTCACGGCGGTGAAATTTTCGTCCTCGATATGGGTCAGCCCGTCAGAATTGTTACCCTCGCAGAAAACCTCATACGAATGTACGGTAAAGAACCCTATAAAGACGTTAAAATCGAATTTACAGGTCTGCGCCCCGGTGAGAAAATCAAGGAGGAACTCCTCATGAATGAAGAAGGTCTCCAGAAAACAAGCAATAAACTTATCTTTATCGGAAAACAAATTGATATCGACCCCGATGAATTTATCGAAAGTTTGCGTATGCTCCGTGATGCCGCTTCCGAAAATAACGAGAAAATAGCCGTTTCTGCACTTCATGACATGGTGCCTACCTTTACTACCCCCGAAGAATTTAACAGAAAAGCCAATGTCATAAGCAAACGCAATTTCCGTTTTGATGATGATGAAGATGAAGATGACGAAGATTCCGATTCTTAATGCAGTCCCCCTGAATTTTGTCAGGGGGATTATTTTTTCTTTGACTTTTCATAAGAACTGTGATATAATGAATTAATAATATTATGGGAGATGATTATGTGGCAACTCAGAATTTTTCAAAAGAACGTTCGGATACAAAAATAAAAGAACCTAAAATGTATAACGTCATTATGCTTAATGACGACTTCACTACAATGGAATTTGTCGTCAGAATACTGGTGAGTATATTCCATAAGGACGAAATATCCGCCCATGCACTTATGATGACTGTGCATAAAAACGGTAAGGCTGTCGTGGGTAAATATCCATACGACATAGCAAGCACCAAAATAAAAAATGCCCTTGAACTCGCTAAACAAGAAGGTTATCCTTTCAGAATGAAAATGGAGGAGGCATAAAATGGAACTCTCAAAAGATGTGATTAAAATTCTCGATGACTGCATCATGTACGCAGGTTCAAAAAAATATGAGTATATAACTCCTGAACTCCTTCTGCTTATGATGTTCAGAAACAAGAATTTCTTAAAGGCTTTCACAGACTGCGGAGGAAATTCAGAAATCATTATTCAGAATATAAAGGATTACCTCGATGAATATATGGAATATACCCAGAGCAATGACGAACCGCCAATGTCTGTGGGTATGGAAAAAATTCTCAATAATGCCGCCCGCAGTGCTTTCAGCAGCAACAACGGTGAAATATGCGTCAGACATATTGTAAACGCATTTTTCAGCCTTGAAGAATGTTATGCAGTTTATTTCATGCAGTTGCAGGGAATTGATTCAGTGGAAATTTTACAGCGTATGTCAGACTATGATGACAATAATTTTTCAGAAGAAAATTTTTCAGATGAAAAAAAGAATGAAGATAAAAATGATTTTTCCGAACTCGCTCCCTGTCTCAATGATACCCTTAAAAATGCAAATCCCCTCATAGGAAGAAAAAATGAACTCGACAGAACTATCCAGATTCTTTGCAGAAAAGATAAAAACAATCCCCTCCATATCGGTGAAACAGGTGTCGGAAAAACTGCCATTACTTACGGGCTTGTTGAACTGATAAGAAAAAATAAAGTCCCTGAACCGCTTATCGGAGCAAAAATATTTTCACTCGACCTCGGCAGTATGCTCGCAGGTACTCAGTACAGAGGAGATTTTGAAAAAAGATTTAAAAAATTACTCAATGATATCAGCAGGGAAGAAAAACCTATCATATATATTGACGAAATCCATAACCTCGCAGGTGCAGGAGCTGTCGGTGAAGGCTCTTTCGATGCCTCAAATATGCTCAAACCCTACCTCACTGACGGGCATATCAGATTCATAGGCGCAACTACTTTTGAAGAATATAAAAAGTATTTCGAGAAAAATAAAAGCCTCGCAAGAAGATTCCAGAATATCGAAATAAAAGAACCCTCTCAGGAGGAAACAACCGAAATTTTAAACGGTCTTAAATCAGGCTATGAAAAATTCCACGGCGTTAAATTCGCAAAAGGTGTCCTTGAATATGCCGTCAGTATGAGCGCAAAATATATCCATGAACGCTTTCTCCCCGATAAAGCCATTGACCTCATTGACGAGGCAGGTGCTTACAGGAAATTACACCCCACAGACAAGAAAATCCAGACCGTTGACAAAAACATTATCAACGAAGTGCTTACTACCATATGCCGTGTGCCTGTCGAAACTGTCTCCGCAGATGACGTTTCAGGTCTGAAAAATCTTGAATCAAAACTCAAAAACAGAGTTTTCGGTCAAAATGAAGCAATAAGTCAGGTCGTCAATGCAGTCAAGTTTTCAAAGGCGGGTCTGCTCGATGAAAACAAACCCCTCGCAAGCCTGTTATTCGTAGGTCCTACGGGTGTCGGAAAAACCGAAATCGCAAAGTCCCTCGCCGATGAACTCGGTGTTAAACTCATAAGATTCGATATGAGCGAATACGGTGAAAAACACTCTGTCGCAAAGTTGATAGGCTCTCCTGCGGGCTATGTCGGCTATGATGACGGCGGTCTGCTCACGGAAGCTGTTCGCAAATCCCCCTCGGCTGTACTTCTCCTTGACGAAATCGAAAAGGCTCACAGCGATATTTACAATATCCTCCTGCAAGTTATGGACTATGCTACACTTACGGACAATCAGGGCAGAAAAGCTGATTTCAGAAATATTGTTGTCATAATGACTTCAAATGCAGGCGCAAATAAAATCGGCAAGGCTGATATAGGTTTCTTTACCTCCGCAAAGGACAACAGTTCCCTTATTGAAGCCGTAAACCATACTTTTCAGCCTGAGTTCAGAAACAGACTGAATAAAATTGTTGTGTTCAACAGCATGGACGATGAAATGGCTTCGCTTATCGTGAGAAAAAAACTCGGTGAACTCGCAGGTCAGCTAAGTGCTAAAAAAATAGATTTTGAAGTAGATGAAAATGCCGAAAACCTCGTCATCAAAAAGGGTATAAGTCAGCAGTTCGGTGCAAGAGAAACTGAACGTGTGATAAGAAATGAAATAAAACCCCTCTTTGTAGATGAAATTCTTTTCGGCAAGCTTAAAAACGGCGGAAAACTTGTACTCTCCGCTGAAAATGACAAGTTCATCATTTCCGCAGAAAAAACAGAAAGGAGCAGAAATGGCTGTTTACAGACTTGATGACAATGATATATATTTCCCTGAACCCACTCTCGCAGATGATAACGGTCTGCTCGCAGTAGGAGGGGACTTGTCCGTTGAACGGCTTGTCCTCGCCTACGGCAACGGAATATTCCCGTGGTTCAATGAGAATTCTCCAATTCTCTGGTGGTGTCCGAAAAAAAGATTCATAATCCGCCCCTCAAAAATTCATGTTTCTTCTTCAATGAAAAAATTTTTCAGGAAACATGAAGTGTATATAAGAATTAACCGTGACTTTGCGGATACTATCCACAGATGCAGAACCAAAAGAAAAACTACATGGATTACTGACGATATGGAGGAAGCTTATATCCGTATGTATGAAAACAACCTCGCTGTAAGCGTTGAATCATTCATTGACGGAAAACTCGCAGGCGGTCTTTACGGTGTTTGTCTCGGTAAATGCTTTTTCGGTGAGAGTATGTTCTCGGATATGGAAAACGGCTCAAAAGCTGCACTGATAATCTTTTCAAAGATTCTCGAAGAAAGAAATTTCCTTATGATAGACTGCCAGTTCCATACAGACCACCTCGAAAGCATGGGCGGCGAATATATAAGCTGGGAAGAATACAGGGAAATGCTCGACAGTCTCAAAAAATATGACCCGCAGGAGAATTTATGATAGATTTACAGAGAAATTTGTCCGCAGAAGAACACCTGATTCTCTACTGGTACAGCATTGTTGTCGAAAAATCAAACGTCAGCTATGATGATTTCAGGATAACCGAATCACTCATAATGCGCTTTAATGAGTATGTCAAAAAATGGAATACCACCTTTTTCAATAATCCGCTCAGATTTGAAAAGCCCGTTGACTGGGACAGAAACCGCACCAAAACAGATTATTTCAGAAATCAGCTCGCAAAAGGTCATGAGTTTGAAATCTGGGTACAGCGGAAATTCAAGTCCTGCGGTGTCGATATTGGCGGATATAACAGCGAAAAAGGTCAGTTCGCAGGCGAAAATAACCTCGGTATCGAAATAAAATACGATATGCGCCACGCTGAAACAGGCAATATCTACATCGAATACTGCGAAAGACTCGATTCCTCAAAAAGCTGGATTAAAAGCGGTATTCTCAAAAATGACAATACAAAATACTGGCTCATAGGCAACATGAACGACTATTTCATCTTTACTAAAATTACCCTCGTGAATATCTATAATAAGCTTATCAGAAAGGAAAATATTAAAGGCTGTCACCTCGTAGAAGAAAAATTAAACGGCACTTCAAAAGGCTTTGTCATGAATAATGCTTTCAGCAGAACTGTCACATTTGCGGACAGTATAGAGGATTTTGTCGGAAAATTGAATATTGATACGAATATTTCCTATTATGCCCTGAATATGTTCGTTCACGGCAGGAGAGAATGCAGATATATCAGAAATAAACCCGATAATATGATTAAGGTCTTTGATTCGCTTGACGATGCACTGAAATCAGGTTTTCAGAAGTGCAACAACCCTAACTGTTTTTTGTGAAAGATGCGGATACTGTGCGGTATCCGCATCTTTTTGCCGTATGTCATCAAAATATTTTAT
>ODAI014680783.1_pt1 | contig 11232 bp, 7 predicted proteins | sample 1539321 | NCBI WGS metagenome assembly ODAI01 (sample SAMN02144231, study PRJEB22623) | gut metagenome | biome: sheep rumen | host: Ovis aries | place: New Zealand
GGAAGAAAGCGCGAGCTCGACCAGCTCACGGAACAGCTTACGGGGGGAAATAAAGTCCTTGAAGCACTTGAGACGGAGCTTGAGGAAAAAAGAAGCATAAGAAGCGCTGCAGAGGAAAAACTGTCCTTGATGCAGTCCGAGCTCAGTGAACTCTTTGTAGAGCAGAATACCGCAAAGATAAACCTTAACCATGCCGGCGAGCAGAGCAGGGAGCTTCTTAAGAGACAGGAGGATTTAAACCGCGAGCTTACCGATCTTGATGAAGAAAATTCAGAACTTGCCGAAAAGCTTAGGGAACTCGACGAAAAGATAAGCGCGAGCGATGTAAAGGCAAAGGAAGAGGAAGCTCTGGCCGAAAAACTTACCGCAAGGATCGGCAAGGCAAGGGAAGAGGAGGAAATCCTCAACAATGCCAATATTTCGGATATCACCGTTGTAAATACCGCAGAAGCGGGACTCGGCCATATTAAAGAGAATATTAACCGCGTTGCTGCGGAAATCGATTCCGTGACCGCAGAGGAGGAAGAACTCCTTAAGGGCAGGGAAAGCTCGGAAAAAGAGCTTGCCGGGAAAAATGAAGCAATCAATGCCTGCGGCGAGGAAATAAAAAGGCTTGAATATCTTATCGGACAGAAGGATGAGGTGATTGAAGAGCTGAACGGCGCAAACGAAGAGATGAACCGTCAGAACAAGGCATTTTTCGATCAGAGCCAGGCCCTGAGCGAAAGAATATCCTCGCTCGACAAGGAAGAATTCAGACTGAAGTCGCAGAAGGACAGGCTGCTTGAGACCATAGACGGAAACACAAGGTATATGTGGGAGGAGTACGAGCTTACAATAAGCAGCGCAAAGGAACTCCCGATAAAGGCAGAGCACGGAGAAATATCAAAGAGGCAGATCAATGAGCTTCGCGGAAAGATCAGGGCGCTCGGCGATGTAAACGTAGGTGCGATCGAGGATTATAAGGCGACAAGCGAAAGATATGAATTTTTAAAGACCCAGCGTGACGATATAATCAAGGCCCAGAAGGTGCTTGAAAACATTATCGACGAGCTGGATGTTGACATGCGCAAGCAGTTCCTTTCCACCTTTGAAGAGGTCGGAAAACGTTTTGACGCAACCTTCAAGGAGCTTTTCGGAGGCGGAAGCGGAAAGCTTGAGCTTACCGAGGATGAGGATGTGCTTGAGGCCGGAATCAGGATCATAGCCCAGCCTCCGGGCAAAAAACTGCAGAACATGATGCAGCTTTCCGGCGGCGAGAAGGCACTTACGGCAATTTCCCTGCTGTTTGCGATACTTGACCTTAAGCCTTCGCCTTTCTGTCTGCTTGACGAGATTGAGGCGGCGCTTGATGATTCAAACGTAAGCCGTTTTGCAAACTATCTTAAAAAGCTCACGGCCAATACCCAGTTCATCGTCATCACGCACAGAAGAGGAACCATGGCGGCGGCCGATTCGCTGTATGGTATCACGATGCAGGAAAAGGGCGTATCCGCCCTTGTAAGCGTAAATCTTGTCGAGAGCGAGCTTAAATAAACAATAAAGAGGTACATAAATTGGGAATATTCAGAATAATAAAGAACGGTCTTTCAAAGACACGTAAGAGCATAGCATCGGGACTTGATTATATTTTCAACGGTTTCACCCATATAGATGATGAGTTTTATGAGGAAATAGAAGAAATACTCATAATGGCCGATCTTGGCGTTGAAACAACCGGTGAGATCATCGAAAGCCTTAAGGAAAAGGTTGAGGAGCAGAAGATCAAACAGCCCGCGGACTGCAGGCAGCTGCTTATCGACAGCATCAAGGAGCAGATGCATGTTCCGGAAAATGCCTATGAATTTGAAAATACAAAGTCGGTTGTGCTGGTTATCGGCGTAAACGGTGTCGGAAAGACCACGACCTGCGGCAAGCTTGCCGGAAATCTTAAGAATGAGGGCAAGAAGGTTATACTCGCAGCGGCCGATACCTTCCGTGCGGCTGCGATCGAACAGCTGCAGGAATGGTCCGTACGTGCCGATGTTCCCCTCATATCGCAGCAGGCCGGTACCGATCCGGCAGCGGTGGTGTTTGATGCCGTAAATTCTGCAAAGTCCAAGAAAGCAGATATCCTGATATGCGATACTGCCGGAAGGCTTCATAACAAGAAAAATCTTATGGAAGAGCTCGGAAAGATAAACAGAGTGATCGACAGGGAATATCCCGATGCTTTCAGGGAAACTCTTGTTGTGCTTGACGGCACAACGGGCCAGAATGCGCTTATGCAGGCAAGGCAGTTCAATGAGGTGGCAAAGATTACCGGTATAGTCATAACCAAGCTTGACGGAACTGCAAAGGGCGGCATTGCAATAGCGGTCCAGAAGGAGCTGGGCATACCCGTTAAATATATAGGCGTCGGCGAAAAGCTTGAGGATCTTCAGAAATTCGATGCAGACCAGTTTGTCGATGCACTGTTCGCGGTTGCCGAAGAGGAAGCGGGAGAGTAAAGCAGAATATGGTAAATATGCCTTAAAACCCGTACCCGGAAATGTGCATCTTATATGGTAAAAGGGGAAAAAGCTTTGATAAAGGCGTAAGAATGCACAGTAAAAAAGCAGGGATTTTGGTAAAATTACCGGTAGAAACGGCGGACGGTTGATGAGATAATTACCACAGGGCCCGAAAGTAAAAAAATCGAAAAAAAGTTCGATTTGAGTATTGACTTAATAAAAAGCTTGTGCTATTATACAGACAAGAACAAAAGTTCGATTGGAGGAGAAAATGGCAAACGAAGATAAGAAAAAGGCGCTGGAAGCTGCGCTTTCACAGATTGAAAAAAGTTACGGCAAGGGTTCTGTAATGAAGCTCGGAGACGGTACAAAGGATTCGTCGGTTCAGGCCGTTCCCACGGGTTCCCTCGGACTTGATATAGCACTCGGTATCGGCGGGTTTCCCCAGGGAAGGATAATCGAGGTCTACGGAGCCGAATCAAGCGGTAAAACGACCGTAGCCCTTCATTGCTGTGCGGAGGTACAGAAACGCGGCGGAATAGCAGCCTTCATCGATGCAGAGCACGCACTCGATCCGGTCTATGCAAAAAATATCGGTGTCGATATCGACAATCTCTACATTTCCCAGCCGGATAACGGAGAGCAGGCACTTGAGATAACAAATACACTTGTCCGTTCCGGAGCTGTTGACATCGTGATCGTTGACTCTGTTGCGGCTCTTGTTCCCAAGGCCGAAATTGACGGTGACATCGGTGATTCCCATATGGGTCTTCAGGCAAGGCTGATGTCTCAGGCACTCAGAATGCTGACAGGTGTGATTTCAAGAACAAACTGTATCGTAATCTTTATTAACCCGCTCCGTCAGAAGATAGGAGTAATGTTCGGTAATCCCGAGACCACTACCGGTGGTACTGCACTGAAATTCTATTGCTCTGTAAGACTTGACGTAAGAAGAATCGAAGCAATCAAACAGAGCGGAGATGTAGTCGGAAACAGAACAAGAGTAAAGGTTGTTAAGAATAAAGTAGCTCCTCCTTTCCGTGAGGCTGAGTTCGACATCATGTTCGGAAAAGGAATCAGCAAGGAAGGAGACATCCTTGACATTGCTGTTAACAATGACATAATCGAAAAGAGCGGCGCATGGTTTGCCTACGGCGGACAGAAGATCGGTCAGGGACGCGAGAATACAAAAACTTATCTTGCGGAGAATCCTGCGGTAATGCTGGAGATTGAAAACAAGGTAAGGGAACTCTATGACCTTCCCGTTGCGGATGTTCCTGCCGGCAATGCTTCGGAAGAAGAACAGGATAAATGAGGATTACTTCGATAACAAAAGAGAATTCCAGAAAGATCCGGTTTGCTGTGGACGGTAAACCGGGTTTTTTCCTAAATGTGAGTGAGCTTCGTGAAAACGGCCAGTACGGAAGAATAATCGGTCTTTTGGGCCCGGACGGTAAATCTGATGAACTTGACATAGAGCTTGATGATCTGATGTTTGAAAAAATCCGGAAAGAAATTATTATACCGCGCGGAAAACGCTATGCGCTTTCGCTCCTTGCAGACCGTGACTATACAGAAAAAAAGCTTCGTGACAAGCTGAAAGAAACGGGCTACAATGAGGATGACAGGGATGAGATAATCGGATATCTGAAAGAAAAAGGTTTTCTTGACGATCTTCGGTATGCAAAAACATACATAAGGCTTGCCATAAAAACAAAGAGCAGGCGCTACATTTGCGGCAAGCTTTTTGAAAAAGGAGTTTCTGACGATACGGTAAAGCAGGCCTTTGAGGAAACAGAGACCGAATTTGCCGATACCGGAATCAACACTGAGGAGCTTAAATTTGCCGCACTTGACAGGCAGATTGAAAAGGTGCTCGGAAAAACGGCGGCGGATGACAGGGATTCCTTAACGAAGGCAATACAGTCATTAATGCGTAAAGGTTTTCATTACAGCGAAATAAAACAAAGGATTGAAAACTATTACAAAACAGGGCAGGAATGATCCTGCCCTGTTTTTATGAGAGGTTAATAACAATCAGTATCATTTAAGTACTGCTTGTTTTTTTATTTTGTTTGCAGCTTCGGCAAATTTCTCTGCAGTCTGTTTCGTGAAGGTGACTGCATTCTTTTCCTGCCTGCAGAATTTCACGCAGTCATCGGTAGTAAGAGGATTTTTGACTTCCGCAGTTTTTTCAAATGCCGGATGTTTCATGATATTATCCAGGCATTTGTCAAAATCATCATTGTCTTTTATGACAATATTTTTCAAGGATGCATTGTCAGGATTATCAAGCTTTTCTTTAACTATGCTTGCTGCAACGGCCTTTCTGTAATTAAGGTATGAAGGATCATCCTTTGGAAGAGATGAAATATCCTTGCCGGTAACAGCCCTCATGCCTTTGCTTATTGTAAAATCAAGCTTTGCTTTGAAAATGTCCTCGGGAGAGGAATTGCTGCTTTCAATGATTTTTACCTTTTTCATATTGAATTCAGCGATGATTTCATTCTTCATACGGAGCTCTTTCTTTGGAACAAGCACATTCTTGGCATGGGCTTCATCACGTTCCTTTGCTTTTTGAACCATTGCCTCCCATCCGTCTGCAATTTTATCGTTATCGTTTAAGGCAGCTTCGGCTTTTTCAAAAACCTCAAGCATTCTTCTAAGTTCTTCCCTGGTCTTTAGTGCTGCCTGATATCGTTTCCATTCCCTTGTGTTTGTCCGTTTGTAGAATACCTGTGGTTTTTTCAGGGCTCTGTCGTTTATGTAGGTATTTGTATCCTCGAGGGCAGCCTTGATCTTGAACTTGAATGCCGAAGCATCGGCGGAAAGCTGATACTGGTTTTTCTTTGCAGGGTGTTCATCATCCGGGTATTTCTGTTCCAGCAATACTCCGTTGAAATTTTTTATGTCTTTAAAAAGGTTTGTGACCTTGGTCCTCATGCTTGTATATTGTTTGGAACCTTTTTGGTATATCTTGTCAACAACCTCAATATCCTTTATTGCGCTTGTAAGATTTTTAAATCCCTCACCGAGAAAACCCTGCTGGATTTTAACAGCCTTATTGATATTGTTTTTCATTACGGTTTTTCCGGCTGTTTCGGCATTTGTTTCCGCAATCAGAAGGCCAAAAAGGTTCCCTTCCGCTTCTGTACTGTTTTCGGGATCCTTTTTCCATTTGCTAAGGTCATTGATGGAAGAGTATTCGGCGAGCTTGTCATCATCAACGATTCTTGGAAGACCTTGTATCAGACATCCTTCGGGAATATCGCGTTTGCTGTAAGCCTCCATGCTTTCCCTTATCATGTCCTTCGTTTTTTCAAATCTTAAAACGGCGGCTTCCGCTTCAGGTGTCTTAACATCATAACCGAACAGGGAGTTTAAGAATACTTCGCTGTCTGTATTAAGAATCTCCATAGCGGTTGATTTGGGAATGATCGACATCTTGCTTAGCGGTACACATTTACCGTCTGTACCGTCTTCCGTAAAATCAGCACCCAGGCTTGTGTCGTTATCTATCCCCTGTATGCCGCAGACTTTTCCGTTTTCATCGACCTTGTAACAGATATTGCAGGGATGTCTGTCGGCATTGCCGCAGATATAATCCAACAGCTGAAGATTGGCTATGTCTTTTATGACCTGAGGGTTGTCAAAGGATGATTTTGAAATCTTTATAAAATTACTGCTGCTGTCAACATTGCTTAAGTCTTCTCCGGAAGCCTCATTCATTGCTGTCGCTTTGATTATTTTTTTGTTGCCGTTATCATTGATGACAAGATTGACATTTTCGGAATGCGCGACAACATCGCCTATCTTGAACAGGTCTGCAACCATTGACATGGCCGAATTTCGTTTGTCCTGTCTGGTATCTGAGCTTATACCTAATGCCTTGTTTAAATTATGCGATAACAGGGTTTTTGAAAGATCCGAGGTGAACTCGGCAAAAATTCTTGTTTCAAGGGGTGTCTTCAGATTGTCGAGGTTTACTTCAATATCCTGCTGAACCATAAATGTCTTAAGATTTTTCTTAAGGCGGTCGGGACCGGTGGTTGCCAGATCCAGACCGTTGGAGTTAAACCCGGGTACCTTTTCGAAAAAGTCTTTGGTTCCCATCTCATCCGCTATTTTTTTTGCCGACTGGATAGTTTTATTATCATAAAGAATATCTGCAGCCGATCCGTATTTCTCATGAAGTTCCTTATTCAGCCTGTTAACTGCTTCCTGAAGGGATTCGGGTTTTTGTGAAGGGGTAACAAAAAGTCTGGTGTCGCCGTCGGGAACTATCAATCTGGTGCTCTGACCGGCGCCGCCAGTTTCAATTTCATCGGCATTCACATTAATCGTGCGTGAACGGGAAAACTCCAGCAGTTCATCGAAATTCAGGGGCTTAAAATCCGGATTGCCGGCATTTTCGGCAAGCACTTTCTCATATTTATTGATGGTTTTAAGGTCTTTGCTGAGTTTTCTGCGAAGCTTTTCAAGCTTTTTTGTATCGTCCTCTTTTAGCTTTCCTTGGTTTTTCTGCTCAAAACCGTTGATGCAGGTAATACAGTCGATATATAAGGTCTTGTAGACACCTAGAAGATTCTGATTCTTTTCTTTGTTATTATCATCATTTTTATCTTCTTCGTTGGCTGTGGTCAGAGGAAGATGTTTTCCGTTTTTTATTGCATAGTTTACCTTGGTGATCGATTCGCGCAGCTGATCGGAAAATTGGAGGCCGCTCCAATTGCCAAGATAAAAATTTTTGTCCGTTTCAAAAAGAAAGCCGTTTCTTTTATCGATTCTTCTGCCTTTAGGCATAAACCAAACCTCCTCATAACAATTTTGCCAATTATAACATCGCATATGCACCAAATATGCACCACAAAACGTAAAAAGCACAAAATAAGCAAAAAAAGAAATAATAATCCTTGCCAAAAGCACTTATTATGGGTATAATGTTACTTGGTGCAAATCGGATTTCCGGTGCATTATTAATTAAAAATTAATACGGAAATGCTCTTTGACATTTCGTTTTAAATTTTATGTATCAACTTTTTACGGAGGGCTGAAAATGAGTAGTACAGCTAAATTGTCAGCAAGAGAACGTATCGAAACTCTTCTTGACGACAACAGTTTTGTTGAAATCGGCGCACTCGTTACGAAAAGAAGCACTGATTTCAATCTTTTACAGTCCGAAGCTCCCGGGGACGGAGTTATTACCGGTTACGGTGTGATCGATAATAAACCTGTCTATGTTTATGCCCAGGATGCATCGGCTCTCGGCGGCAGCATCGGTGAAATGCATGCCAGAAAAATCACGGCGCTTTATGACAGGGCAATGAAGGTCGGCGCACCCGTGATCGGTCTTATCGACTGTGCGGGCTTCAGGCTTCAGGAATCTACGGATGCTCTTGAAGGCTTCGGTGCCATCTATACCAGGCAGTCTCTTGCATCAGGCGTGATCCCTCAGATCACTGCCGTTTACGGAAACTGCGGCGGCGGACTTTCCGTGCTCACTGCACTCAGTGATTTTACCTTTATTTCAAAAGAGGGCAGGCTTTATGTAAATGCTCCGAACGCTATAGACGACAATTATGTCGGAAAATGCGATACTGCGGATGCCGCTTTTGCAGCAAAAGCAGGACTTGTGGACTTTGTCCATGATGATGAAGAGGCATCTCTCAATGCCATCAGAAAACTCGTTTCATTCCTTCCGCTTAATAATGAGGATGAGGTCTCAACAGAAATGAATGACGACCTTAACCGTGAGCTTGAAACCTTTGATTCAAATCTTAAGGACATTAAGCCTGCAATTACAGATCTTGCAGATCAGGACGATTTTCTTGAAATCAAGGCAGACTATGCTCCCGATATGATAATCGGACTCATTAAGCTCAACGGTTCACCCGTAGGTGTTGTTGCAAACAATGATACCGTACTTACAACCAAAGGCTGCTATAAGGCCGAGAAGTTTGTTCGTTTCTGCGATGCCTTTGATATTCCCGTAGTTACGATCACAAACGTTACCGGTTTTGCTTCTTCGATGAACGAGGCCGGAAGCATAGGCATTGCTGCTGCAAAACTCAGCTATGCATTTGCAGATGCTACCGTTCCGAAGATCAATGTTATTGCCGGAAAGGCTTACGGCAGCGCATATATCACCATGAACTCAAAATCGCTCGGTGCAGATCTTGTGTTTGCACTTGCCGATGCAGAGGTCGGTCCAATGGATGCCGATCTTGCCGCTCAGATCGTTTATGCCGACGAAATAGAGTCTGCAGGCGATAAGGCTGCAGTCAGAAAAGAAAAAGCAGCCGAGTACAAGAAGATGATGCTCGCTTCGGAAAATGCCGCAAAACGTGGCTATGTGGATGCGATAATTGAGGGTTCAGAGGTGAGAAAACAGCTTATTTATGCCCTTGAAATGCTCTACACTAAGAGAGAGGACAGACCTGTCAGAAAGCACGGAAGCGTGCTGTAAGGAGGGCCGGAAATGACTATACTTGCGATAGACATGGGTAGGGCCGGACTGAACACGGTGCTTGGAATCGGTATCGTTTTCATGGCACTGATACTGATAAGCCTTCTTATTTCCTGCTTGAAGCTTGTAAACAAGATGGGAATAAAACAGGAGCCAGCCCCCGTACCCGTTAAGAAAGAAGAGCCGGCTGTCATAGAAGAGGAGGATGTGACCGACGATCTGGAGATCGTTGCTGTCATTACCGCCGCCATCACGGCCTATGAAGAAGCAAACGGCACATATATACCAGCTGACGGCCTTGTAGTACGTCAGATCAAGAGAATCAATAAACAGAAATGGCAGAATGCCTAAGGAGGAAATAATGAAAAATTATACTATAACAGTAAACGGAACCGTTTATGAAGTAAGTGTGGAAGAAGGCGGAAGCGCTCAGGCACCCGCAGCAGCGGCAGCTCCCAAGGCATCTGCTCCCAAGAAAGCAGCAGCTCCCAAAAAAGCAGCAGGGGCACAGGGCTCCGTAAAGGTAGAAGCTCCCATGCCCGGTAAGATCCTTAAGACTCCGGTTAATGCAGGCTCTTCGGTAAAGAAGGGTGATGTGATCCTTGTTCTTGAGGCTATGAAGATGGAGAACGAAATCGTTGCTCCTCAGGACGGAACCCTTGTTTCCGTTAACGTAGCTGTCGGCCAGGCAGTTGAAGCAGGAGAGGTTCTGGCAACTCTTGACTGATAAGAACGGTATCAATTAATTTTGGAGGAATAAGAATGGATTATATAATGGATACCCTTGCCGGTCTTGCGAAAGCATCAGGTTTTGCTTCGCTTTACTGGGGCAACTGGGTAATGATATTAGTAGCGCTGTTCTTCCTTTATCTTGCCATCGCAAAGGGCTATGAGCCTCTGCTCCTTGTTCCGATAGCATTCGGTATGCTTTTGGTCAACATGTATCCGCAGATCGCCGCAGAGCCCAGCATAACCTATGAATATTATTCTGACTCCAACTCGGTAAACGAAGATAAGTATCTTACTGTCAACGTTACCAAGTCCGGTGAGTACAAGGTAATGTATAAGGACCCTGCAGATAAGGATGGTGACCTGAAGGAACTCGATATAGTAGAGGCATACTACAACAGTGCGACTCATGAATACATCAAGATCGAGGACAACCCCATAGATGTAATCGATGCAGGTTATATCAAGTGCGTATTTGCATTTAAGGACAGTGCAAAAGTCAGCCAGTTCAAAGAAAGCGGAAAGGGCATTTTACAGAGCGAAAGTGAAATTGCGGCAGCAGTTCTTGGAACCGACCTTTCAACCTATGATAATCTTAAAAATTCAATCGTTGCACCCGAATCTAAGTTCACCAAGACCACAAAGACCAACGGCGGAATTTTCCACTACTTCTTCATACTTGATGAGTGGTCGATTCTTCCCTGCCTTATCTTCATGGGCGTAGGTGCAATGACCGACTTCGGTCCGCTGATCGCAAACCCCAGAAGCTTCCTTCTCGGTGCGGCAGCACAGCTCGGTATCTTCATGGCATATCTCGGCGCTATGGCACTCGGCTTTACCGATGCCCAGGCTGCGGCCGTCTCGATCATAGGCGGTGCCGACGGACCAACGTCAATATTCCTGGCCGGTAAACTTGGTCAGACCAAGCTTCTCGGTGCGATCGCCGTAGCGGCATATTCCTATATGTCACTCGTTCCGATCATACAGCCGCCGATAATGAAGCTGCTTACGACCGAAAAGGAAAGAAAGATCAAAATGAAGCAGCTTCGTCCTGTTACCAAGCTTGAAAAGATTCTCTTCCCCATCATAGTTACTATCATTGTGGTTTTGATGCTTCCCGACACTGCACCCCTTATAGGATGCCTTATGCTCGGAAACCTTTTCAGGGAATCCGGCGTTGTAAGACAGCTTCAGGAAACCGCATCGAATGCGATGATGTATATTGTTGTCATACTGCTTGGTACCTCGGTAGGCGCAACTACTTCCGCAGAAGCATTCCTTCAGCTGACTACAATAAAGATTGTAGCACTCGGTCTCGTTGCTTTCGCATTCGGTACCGCAGGCGGCGTATTGCTTGGAAAGCTGATGTGCAAGCTTACACACGGAGAGATCAATCCGCTCATCGGTTCGGCAGGAGTTTCTGCAGTGCCTATGGCAGCGCGTGTTTCACAGAAAGTCGGAGCGGAAGAGGATCCCTCGAACTTCCTGCTCATGCATGCTATGGGACCTAACGTAGCGGGCGTTATCGGAACAGCGGTTGCAGCC
>ODAI010070581.1_pt1 | contig 11231 bp, 12 predicted proteins | sample 1539321 | NCBI WGS metagenome assembly ODAI01 (sample SAMN02144231, study PRJEB22623) | gut metagenome | biome: sheep rumen | host: Ovis aries | place: New Zealand
TGAACAATTACATTTGAATCGGTGTATGTGATGTAATAAAACATGTCAATAAGAATAATGTCAAGAAAGGATATGAAAACATGAGTGTAATAAAGCCATACTATCTTAATCAAAATGGATGGACTTCAGATGATTACTATGGGCTTCATAGATATTTGCATAGATTGTTTTTGCGTTATGACAAGAAGAAAGAAGAGATACAAAATATGGACATCAGTCAGATGACTGGTTGAATAACGATGCATATAGCTTAGAGGAAGTGATGGGGATTTTCGATGAACTTGAATGGATCAGAGATAATAGCTATTCAAATATCAAATTATTTATTGCTACAGAAGAATCTATGCTTAAGCTAAAGCAAAAGGTCTTCATGCAAGACCAAGATTTTCACCGGGATATGGAGATTTTCCTCTAGAGGTACAAAAGGATTTTGAGAGGATTCTTGAGATGCCTAAGCGTATTGGAGTTACACTTTCCGATAGTTTACTTATGACACCAACCAAGTCTATCACTGCAGTTATTGGTCTATCAGAGATAGATACTAACTGCGAGAAGAGCGGCTGTGAACAGTGTAGTATGGCTGGAAAATGTGCTTATTCCAGGAACTAAAGCATATAATAAAATGAAACTACTTGCGGAGAAACTAGATGTATAAAATATTTATAGTGGAAGATGATAAAGGAATAGCAGATGGTATAGTAGGATGTCTGCAGAATTGGGGAATGGAAGGTGTTACTGTCTCTGATTTCCGAAATGTTATGGAAGAGTTTAGAAACGCTGAACCTCATCTTATATTGATGGATATTACTCTGCCGTTTATGGGTGGGTTTCATTGGTGTCAAGAAATCAGAAAAGAAAGTTCTGTTCCGATTATTTTTATTTCTTCAGCTTCTGACAATATGAATATGGTCATGGCTATGAATATGGGGGCAGATGATTTTATTGCGAAACCATTTGACCAGAGTGTGCTGGTGGCGAAGATATCGGCGTTGTTGAGACGCACCTATGATTTTAACCAGAGTAACTTAATTCTTTCTGTTGCAGGAGCGGTACTGAATACGAATAATAATACTCTGGAATTTAATGGTACAGTTTTGGAACTTCCAAGAAATGAATATCGTATCTTACTGACTTTAATGCAGAATAAGGATAAGGTGGTAAGCCGCGAGAAACTTATGGAAGAGCTTTGGGAAACGGACTGCTTTGTAGATGAGAATACTCTTACTGTTAATGTGGCAAGACTAAGAAAAAGTCTTGAAAATATTGGTTTGAAGAATCTGATTAAGACTAAGTTCGGAGTAGGATATATTCTGGAGGATAAATGAAAATCCTGGATTATTTAAAATCGCGTAAAAAGATAATAGTGTTGGTGGCGGTATTGCTAATGGCGTTCTCTTCGTCTTATTTCCTTTTTGAAATGCCACTAATAACAGTTTTATATCCCCTGATTCTTTCTGTAGTGATTCTTATAGTGGTAGGAATAATTGATTATCTTATGACCCGAAAAAAGCATAAACAGTTATCATTTAATGATACATTGCCAGAGTCTTTAACAGAATTTTTGCCAGAAAGTGATAGTTTGATTGAGCAGGATTACCGCTATATTATTGAGATGCTGAAGGAAGAGGAAAAAGTATCGAGAAATAGAGCAATTTCAGATTATAACAATATGGTGGAGTACTACACTATATGGGCTCATCAGATTAAAACTCCTATAGCATCTATGCGTCTCACCCTTCAGTCTGATGACTCGAATCTGTCTAGAAGGATTAAGGGCAATCTGGTAAGAATAGAAGAGTATGTGGAAATGGTACTAACTTTCCTTAGGCTAGATTCTGATAGTACGGACTACCTAATAAAAGAAGTTGAGCTGGATGAGATGATTCGTCCGGCAATCCGGAAGTTTAAATCTGATTTTATTCAGAAAAAGCTTAGTGTGAATTATGATCAGGTTGAAGCAAAGATTCTTACAGATGAAAAGTGGCTTTTGTTTGTAATAGAGCAGATTATTTCAAATGCAGTAAAATATACAACTACAGGTGGAATAACCATTTCACTTATGGATAACAAGGTACTATGTGTGGAGGATACAGGAATAGGAATTAATCCAGAGGATCTTCCTAGAATATTTGAGAATGGTTATACCGGCTTTAATGGTAGGGAGCAGAAACAGGCTAGTGGAATTGGACTTTATCTATGCAGGCGGATTTGTGAGAATCTTGGTCATAGGATATGGGCTGAATCAACTCCAGGTAAAGGAACAAAAATGTTTCTGGATCTTAATACGGCTTCTCTTGGCGTTGAATAACAAATGTGACAAAGATGTAAGAAATATGTAAGCAGGTTCAATGGAATGAATCTGCTTACTTTCGTTATACTCATCATAGTAAAAGGCAAGAAAAACAAACATAAGAAAGGGAAAATGCTATGAGTTTACTAGAAGTAAAGAGTATAAAAAAAGAATATAAAACCCGATTAGGTGGTGTGTCTGTTACTGCACTTAAGAATGTCAGTTTTAGTGTGGAGAAAGGCGAATATGTAGCAATAATGGGGGAATCAGGAAGTGGAAAGACTACGCTTCTGAATATTCTGGCTGCACTTGACAAGCTTACTGAGGGGACTGTCATTTTGGATGGGATGGATCTAAGTTCTGTAAAGGATAAGGATGTTGCGAGATTTAGACGAGATAATCTAGGATATGTATTTCAGGACTTTAATCTATTAGATACATTTTCGCTAGAGGATAATATATGTCTTCCTCTTGTGCTTGCAGGAATGAAATATGAAGAAATGCAAAGGAAACTTGGTGAAATCGTTGAGCCTCTTGGGATTAAGGATTTGCTTAAGAAATATCCTTATGAGGTATCCGGAGGGCAGAAACAGAGAACGGCTGTGGCAAGAGCTCTTATTACTGAACCTAGAATAATTCTGGCTGATGAGCCTACAGGAGCACTTGATTCTAAATCTTCTGATGAGCTTTTAGGGATATTCAGGCAGGTCAATCAGATGGGGCAGACTATTCTTATGGTTACACATTCCACCAAAGCTGCCAGTAATGCATCTAGAGTTCTCTTTATCAAGGATGGAGTTATCTTCCACCAAATATACAGAGGGCAGGAAACGGATCAGCAAATGTATCAGAAAATTAGTGATACACTTACACTTCTCGCACAGGGAGGTGGTAAGTAATGAAGATAAATCTGTATCCTAAACTAGCCTTTGACGGAGTGAAAAAAAACAGCCGTTTATATATTCCTTATCTGGTTACCTGTGTGCTAATGGTTTCGATATATTATATAATTCATTTTCTTGGTAATTCAGGAGTGATGAAAGGAATGCCGGGTGTCGGAACTTCAACGCAGATGATGCAGATGGGATCGGTTGTTATGGCAATCTTTGGTACCATATTTTTGTTCTATACCCAGTCCACACTTATAAAAGGTCGAAAAAAGGAATTTGGTCTTTACAGCATTTTAGGTATGAATAAAAGTAGTATCGGAAGGGTTCTTTTTTTTGAAACTATGATCATATGGGGAATCTCAGTGATTATTGGTTTAATAGTGGGCATAGGACTGTCGAAATTGGCAGAACTTGGTTTTACTAAGCTGATTGAGGTTCCTACAAGATATACATTTTCTATTTCTGGAACTTCTGTTGTATCAACAATCGTTATATTCACGATTATATTTTTCCTGATCTATATTAATTCAGTTAGACAGATTAGGTTTGCTAATCCTACTCAGTTGGTGACCGCCGGAAGGGCGGGAGAGAAACCACCGAAAGCAAATTTGATAGTAGGAATATTGGGACTGATTGTATTAGGAGTAGGATATTATATTGCGCTAAGGATTAAGCAACCACTATCAGCACTTCTATGGTTCTTCGGTGCAGCTTTACTTGTGACCATAGGAACTTATCTAATTTTAATTGCGGGCTCGGTGATATTATGTAAACTGCTTCAAAAGAATAAGAATTATTATTATAAGACGAATCATTTTGTTTCTGTATCTTCTATGATGTATCGTATGAAGAGAAATGGAGCCAGCCTGGCGTCGATTTGTATTCTACTTACTATGATTCTTGTTATGCTCTCATCAACATCGGCGCTATATACAGGTTCAGAGGAATGTCTTGATGCTCGTTATCCAAATGATATTGGTGCATTTGCTTGTAAATATGGTTACGATGAAGGGGTAAGTGACCTTAGTGATAGATTGGAGAATGTTCTGGAGTCAGTATCGAAAGCGCATGGAGCGGAAGTGACAAATAAAGTGACTTATTCAACTTATTCTATTAGTGGTTATCTTGAGAATAGCAAACTTCAGATAAAACTTAATTCCATGACTGATATGGCATTTATTGATTACGATAAGATTGCTCAAATTCAGTTTCTTGATAAAGAAGTTTATAACAGTGTATTTGGTAATGATATTGATCTTAATCCTGGTGAGGTGTTGGTGGGAACTTCAAAGCATGTTGAAATTGGAGATGTGTTTACCATTGGAGAAACTGAATTTAATGTGGTAGGAAGAATTGATGATAAAATTGGTGATATTGATAAGACCGTGGAAAGTGCGGCTTCTCCAACAGTTTTTGTTATAGTAAATGATGTTGATTCTGTTGCGCAGCAGTATATTCAGTATAAGGACTATGATGGTGAAGATATGCTGGCGTGGTTCTGGTACTGTAGATTTGATACGGGACTTGATGCAGATGGTCAGGTAGCGCTTGCAGAAGAATTAGATACTGCTTTTAGAGATGAACTGGATGGATTTGGCTTTTCAAACTTTTATGCAGAAAGTCATGAGGCTGAGAGAGATGACTTTGTAGGAACATTTGGAGGACTTTTCTTTTTAGGAATTATGCTCAGCATGATATTCCTGCTTTCATGCGTGATCATAATATATTATAAGCAGGTATCAGAGGGGTTCGAGGATCGAGCCAACTTTGAGATAATGCAGAAGGTGGGAATGACAAAGAGGGAGATTAGAGATAGCATTAATTCCCAGATGTTTACGGTGTTTATGATACCAATAATCCTGGCGGTCGTTCACCTTTTGGTAGTGCTCCCGATAGTGAATAAACTACTTATGCTATTTGGGCTATTTAATTTTCCGAGACTTCTCATTACATCAGGAGTATGCGTGCTGCTTTGTGGTGTATTTTATGGAGTAATCTATAAGATAACATCAAATGCATATTATAGGATCGTATCTGACTAAGGCGGCAGTTTTAGCTGCGAAGCAGCGCTGTATATTAATCTGAACTTGGCGACAACATACATCGAGACGCCGGCATTTGCCGGTGTCTCGATGTATTGTAAATACAATATAATACATCGGGACTATGCCTATGCCATAGTCCCGATGAGCCAAGCCCGAATGAATAAGGAACTAACTGTAACCAGGTCTGAACAATTACATTTGAATCGATGTATGTGATGTAGTAAAATATGTCAATAAGAATAATGTCAAGAAAGGATGTGAAAACATGAGTGTAATAAAGCCATACTATCTTAATCAAAATGGATGGACTTCAGATGATTATTATGGGCTTCATAGATATTTGCATAGATTGTTTTTGCGTTATGACAAGAAGAAAGAAGAGATACAAAGTATGGATATCAGTCAGATGACTGATGAAAATAATTTCTCAATTTAAGTAAAATGAAAAGGGTGAAAAATGCTTGATATTTTAATAGTTGAAGATAATAAAGAAATAGGCGGCCTTCTTGAAACCTTTCTGAGAAAAGAAAACTATATTGTTTCTGTGGCAGATACAGGAGAAAAGGCTATGCGGATTTTTGAAATGTACGGTGCAAAGCTGGTTATCCTGGATCTGATGCTGCCCGGCATAGACGGTTTTGCAGTCTGCTCCAAGATCAGGGAAACATCAAATGCTCATATCCTTATAGCCAGCGCTAAAACCGGAAAGGAAGATAAGCTGAAGGGGCTGAATCTGGGAGCGGATGACTATATAGAAAAGCCTTATGATATTGATATACTGCTGGCAAAGATAAATGGAATCTTTAAGCGAAAATATGCACAGGAGATCATGATAGAAGGGAACCTTGCGCTGAATACTGTAACCGAGAGTCTTAAGGTGGATGGAAATGATGTGGTCGTTACATCCAAGGAGTTTGAGCTTCTGAAACTTCTAATAGAAAATAAGGGAGTTACTCTGAAAAAGGAATATCTCTTTAACAGTATCTGGGGGAGTGACAGTGAGTCCGAGCTTCAGACACTTACAGTTCACATCAAATGGCTTCGTGAGAAGATAGAGGATGATCCCAAGAAGCCTAAGCACATACTGACAGTATGGGGCGTAGGGTATAGGTTTGAGTAAGATACAGTAATTGTACTATGAGTAAAATGCAGTATAGAGTTTGAAGAAGGGAATAGGACGCTTGAACAGGTTTAAAGGGGCAGCAACGCTTATAATTCTGGCGGAGCTTCTTATAATAATCATTTTAAATATAATATATGTAAATGTTAAAAAGACCGACGGAAGATTTTACCGTGTAGAAGCAGATAGGGTTGCAAAGCTTCTCATTGATAATTCGGACTTAAGGGACAGACCAGAAGATATGGATCTGTCTCAGTTTTCTACCATACTGCGTGTAAATGCATTTGAGCCTTCAGAAATATGTAATGAGGACTATGTGGTTGAAGAAGCAGGGGGTCGGCTATACAGAATAGTGTATAAAGTAAATGAAAGTGATAATTCGCTGATTCTTATGAATATAGGAATGGTATCGGGTCTTGTTCTTACTATTTTGGTTTTGACATATATAGGATATAAGGTTATAAAGCCATTTGACAATATGGCATCACTTACCGGGGAACTGGCAAAAGGCAATCTGTCTACGCCTATGAAAGAGGAGAAGAGCAGATTCTTTGGAAAGTTCATATGGGGTATGGATATGCTTCGTGAGAATCTGGAGGATTCCAGGGCAAAGAACCTGGAATATCAGAAGGAAAAGAAGACCATGCTTCTTTCTCTTTCGCATGACATAAAAACTCCCCTTTCCGCCATTCAGCTATATACTAAGGCACTTTCGGAAGGAGTATATGGGACTGAAGAAAAAAGAAAGGAGGCGCTGGATGGAATACTTGCCAAAACAGATGAGATAAAGAATTATGTGGATGAGATATATAAACTGTCCAGAGATGAATTCATGGAGCTCACTGTAAATGTGGGTGAGATATATTTAAAGGATGTAATGGACATCATAACTGCCTACTATACGGACAAGCTAAGTGTTCTGCATACTGAACTTGTGGTTGAGGAGTATGAAAATCTGCTTCTCTCTGCCGATAAGGACAGACTTGTGGAAGCACTCCAGAACCTGATGGAAAATGCTATCAAATACGGGGATGGAAAAAAGATAAGCATATCCTTCAGCGAGGAAGAAGACTGCAAGCTGATAGCGGTGGAGAATACGGGCTGCTCCTTAGAGGAAAGCGAGCTGAGCAGTATCTTTGATTCCTTCTACAGAGGAAGCAATACTACGAACATCCGGGGAAATGGTCTGGGGCTCTATATAGTAAAACAGCTTATGACCAAAATGGATGGGGATGTATTTGCGAGTGTAGTGGACGGAAGGTTCAGGGTGACTCTTGTGGTCAGGAAACTATAGTGGGTTCATACAAAAGCTGAACCCGTTTAATTTTTATTTAATAATTGATGTAGTATCATACCTTCATAAACCGGGAGGCAGACGCGTAGCGTTCCGGTTTATGAAGGCTTTTTAATACAAAAAGAAAGGATCAGGAAAATGTTTCTACACATATTAAAGAAGGACCTGAAGAGAAATAAGACCATGAATGTGATTCTCTTTCTCTTCATCGTTCTGGCAAGTATCTTTGTAGCCAGTGGACTAAATAACTTAGTTTCAGTTATGAATGGTACAGGCTACTATCTGGAGCAGGCGGGAGTTGGTGATTACAATGTTATTGTTCGAAACACCGGTGATAATACTGCAGAAGATGTTATCAAAAAGTCGAAGGCGACAAAAAGCTATACGTACGATGATGCACTTATGTTTTCAAAAGATATTAAGGATGGTAATGGAAAAGTTATTAAGATACAAAACAGTATGAAATTAATTGAGTCTATTGATAAGACCAGCCTTAAAATATTTGATTTATCAGATGAAGAGATTACTAAAGTAGAAAAAGGACATGTATATATTTCATCTACGCTGATGAGGGATAAGGGCATTGAAAAGGGAGATAAGCTTACCCTTACAATAGGTGACACAGCTAAGACATTTATAGTTGATGGTAAGGCAAAAGAAGCACTCCTGGGATCAGCCTTTATGGGAAATGTTCGGTTTTTTATAAATGACGAGGATGCAAAGGACTTCTACGCAGATGATATGTCAAAGGAAAGTGAGCTCCAATTATTCTATATAAAGTCAGATGATATACCGACTCTTCAGTCCGATCTGGCAGATCTGGAAGGGGTTCAGTTCAGTGGTCCTAAGAATACTATAATGATGACCTATGTTCTGGATATGATAGTTGCATTCGTTGTAATGATACTCAGTATATGTCTTGTTATCATATCCTTTGTAATACTGAAGTTCTCCATAGGATTTACTATTCAGGATGACTTCCGGGAAATAGGTGTTATGAAGGCTATCGGAATCAGAAACAGGAAGATCAGATCACTCTATCTTACCAAGTATATGATCATAGCTCTTGTTGCGGCAATCGTAGGATGTATCATAAGTTATCCATTTGCTGATATGCTGATGGAAAGTGTGACAGAAAATATGCTGCTGGGGAATTCCTACGGAAGGCTTCTGAATATAGTTGGTTCTACGCTTGTTTTCCTGGTTATCCTTGGACTTGCTTATCTATCTACAGCTAAGATTAAGAAGGCAACTCCTGTTGATGCAATACGAAATGGTGAGACAGGTGAAAGATTTAAAAAGAAGAAGGGCTATCGTATCAGTAAGAGTCATGCGAAGAATACTCTGTATCTGGCATGGAATGATATATTAAGCAGTCCGAAGAGATTTATGAATATAATTATTTCTTTTGGAATATGTGCATTGTTCCTTCTCGTGCTTTCAAATACCACTGCGACCATGGACAGCCCGGCTTGTATAGACACATTTGGACTAAGGTCTGATATCTATTTACCAAATAGTATAAGTACCAAAGAGCTTAATGTGTCCGGGATTACAGACAAGGATAAGATAACTTTTGATGATTTTTTATACATGGAGAATGGAAGAGATAAGTATGTGGAATTTATGGAATCGGTGGAGAAGATGCTGAGTAAGGAAGGTATGCCCGGAAAAGCATTTGCTGTATTAATGTATCAATATAAATTCACTTTTGATGGTAAGGACTTTAGCTATAGAATGTTGCAGCCTATAAAGAATCCTGCTTCAGATCAGAAGATTTTTGAAGGAAGTGCTCCTCAGAATAAAAATGAAGTGGTTATAGGCGTGAAGATGGCTGAGAATACCGGCCTAAAGATTGGTGACACCATAGAGATAGATTTTGGTGACAAGAAGGAAAAATGTATCGTAACAGGTACATTTCAGTCTATGAATAATCTCGGTGACATATTACTTCTTCATGAAGACGCGCCTACATCATTTGAGACTTTTAGTGGAGCAAGCTCATTCCTTCAGATAACATTTACAGATAATCCAACTAAGGAAGAGATAGAAAACAGAAAAGAGAAATTAAGGGATATATTTGAAACGGAAAAAGTATATGATCAGCGTGAATTCTGTGTTGATACCATGGGCGCTCTTGAAACTATGCAAAGCGTAGAGTACCTTCTGATGGCTATAACGATTATAGTGATAATTCTGGTAACTATCATGATGGAGAGATCTTTTATCGCAGATGAGAAGAAGCAGATTGCCATACTAAAGGCAGTCGGCTTTAGAGACGGAGATGTTATAAAGTGGCAGGTCACTCGCTTTGGGATTCTGGCGGTTATCGCTTCAGTGATAGCCATGATCCTGTCAATACCTGCAACGAAGCTGGCTATAGGCCCGATATTTGCCATGATGGGTGCTACGGAAATCGACTTTGTATACAATTTTGGAAGTCTTGTTAAGTATCCGCTTGTAATAGTAGCAGTAACAGTAGTTATAGCCTCAATCACAGCTCTCTATACCAAGACTATAGAAGCAAGAGATACAGCGTCGATTGAATAGGACTCTTGCGCGGCTTCCCTGGAAGCACAGCAAGGCATGATAAGGAAACAATGATTCATTCAGACTACGATAGAATAAAAAGGAGAAAAAACATGAGTGCAGTATTAGAAGTTAAGGATTTATGCAAAACTTATATAACAAATAAAAGACAGAATAATGTACTTAAGAATGTAAGCTTTAAGGTAGAGGAAGGAGAGATGGTTGCTATTATGGGACCATCCGCTTCAGGAAAATCAACACTTCTCTACAGTGTATCCGGTATGGACGCAGCAACCAGTGGTACAGTATTGTTTAATAACAAGGATATAACAAAGCTTAAGAAGAATGAGCTGTCTGATGTAAGACTTGATGAGATGGGATTTATATTTCAGCAGATGTTTATGATGAAGAATCTTACAATACTGGATAATATCCTTCTGCCGGGACTTCAAAGCAAAAAACTTAAGAGAACAAGAAAAGAGGTCACTGAATATGGTGAGGATCTGATGCGTAAGCTTGGAATCATAGAGGCGGCAGATAATGATATCAATGAAGTGTCAGGTGGTCAGCTTCAGCGTGCCTGCATATGCAGGAGTCTTATCAATAAGCCTTCGCTGCTTTTTGCAGATGAGCCAACGGGAGCTCTTAACCGTGCTAATTCAAATGAAGTTATGGAAGAGCTTACTAAGATCAACAAGGAAGGAACCACCATTATGATGGTAACACATGATTCCAGAGTTGCAGCAAGATGTTCAAGAGTTTTATACATCATTGATGGTAATATCGAAGGAGAATTCTATAATGACGAAAGTAAATCCGATAAGGAAAGAGAACGCATTTTGAATAACTGGCTTATGGATCTGGGATGGTAAATCATAATTGATTCTACAGGTCTCCCGAGGTTTTGGATGTGTCACAAAGGACACTGAAAAAACTTAAGGGAGACTTTTTTTATTATAACAGTGTCTTAAGGACTCCTTAATAAGTTATATGATAAGCTTTGGATGAATCAAAAATAAAGGAGTTATCCCACAAAAATATAAAAAGGAGTTTTCAAAATGAA
>ODAI011394700.1_pt1 | contig 11230 bp, 2 predicted proteins | sample 1539321 | NCBI WGS metagenome assembly ODAI01 (sample SAMN02144231, study PRJEB22623) | gut metagenome | biome: sheep rumen | host: Ovis aries | place: New Zealand
CCAATGCACCGCGCCGATTTTAAAATGCATGCTTACTCTATCACAAATGCCGGGTTGCAGTAAATGCCGCCGATGATGATGCTGAAATGCAGGTGCGGTCCCGTTGACCAGCCGGTGGAACCGACCGCCGCTATCGTTTCGCCGCCATCGACCTTGTCGCCGGTTTCGACATAGAGCTTCGAGCAGTGGGCATAAAAGGTTTCGATGCCGTTGCCATGGTTGATTTTCACAAATTTACCGTAAACATCATCTTCCCCCGCGCTCTCGACAATGCCGTAATATGCCGCCTTCACCGCATCGCCGCTGCGTGCGGCAATATCCAGCCCCGTGTGGAAGCTGAGCTTCCCGCTGACAGGGTTGATGCGGTAGCCGAAGGGTGAGGATATTTCCCCTGCGGCGGGGCGGCAGATGTCCTCGCTAATCACATATTTCGATGCCGTGCAATTATCCGGGTAGCGGTTGCCATCCACATCTTCATCCTTACCGCCGGCATTTTCGGTGGTCGGCTTGTTATTTTCATCCACAAAAAATGCCTTGATTTTGCTCCAAGCTTTTTTCACACTTTCCTGTGCCTGCTCGTTTTCCGCCACATCGACATACTGCTTGGCGACAGTGGCGTAATCGGTGGGAGAAATGCGCTTAACGGCATACAAAACACCCATTAATACGGCAACCACAACTGCCTGTACCGCCAGAATTTTTAGCAAAGGAAATTTAATTTTCTTAACATTGTGCATAAAAAAGCTCCTAAAATTTCTAACTCTTTAAAAGAATAAAAGATTTAAAACCTATTGTTGTCGCCACGGGGATATGGTATAATTTTACTGAGCAATTTTACCCGAATTTCCGCATTTTGGAGGTATCACCATGAAAAAACTCAGCAAAATTCTTGCCCTGTGCCTGTGTGTTGCACTTGTGCTCGGCTGCGCTCCCATCACCTTTGCACGGGATGTGCAAGACATAGTTGAGGCAGACTATGAAAGCTACTTGGCAAACGGCGGCGCCGATGAAAGCGCGCTCGTTGCCGGGGAAGACTATGTGGCGGGTGAGCTGCTGTTCACCTATGCGCCGCAAGGCGGCAATGCCGCTTCCCTTTCCTCCATTCAAAAGGAATTCGGCTTGGAAATCCTCGAGCAAATTGACCAAACCGCGCTGCTTGAAACCACCGCGACAGCCTCTGCCGCAGAGCAAAGCGAGGTACTCTGCAGAGCGGCATTCGATAACAGTGATATTTCCGTTTTCGAGCTGTGCAAAGCGATGAATGCACTCGAAACCGTCAAAGATTGCGAGCCTAATTATATCTATGCGCCCGAAAGCTTCGATATGCCTACCGAGCTTAGCACCTCCGCAGACTACGGCAGCAAGGCGAAGTGGTATTTCGATAATATGGATATCCCGCAAACCTGGGAGCAATACTCCAACCTCGGTGAAGGCGCGCTGGTGTGCGTGATTGACAACGGCTTGAATTTTGAGCACGAGGAAATTAAAAACAGACTTTGGAGCGATGCCGAGGGCAACCACGGCTACAATGCCGAGTTTAACAACCACGATATCTACGGAAAATTGGAAGGCGGCCCCGCCCACGGCTCCCACTGCGCCGGCATCATTGCCATGGAAGCCTCTAACGGCGGCTTTGTCGGCGTGGCGCCAAAAGCGAAGATTATGGCTTGCAATGCCGTGACCTCCTCTACCGGCTACTTTACCAATGCCAACTTAATCAAGAGCTTGGAATATGCCGTTGCCAACGGTGCCGATGTTATCAGCATGAGCCTTGGCGGCTACTCCTTCAGCTTCAATATGGAAAAGGCGCTTGCGCGCGCTTCGATGAGCGCGGTGATTCTCTGCGCTGCGGGTAATGACAGCTTAAATGCCTCTACCGCACTGCATTACCCCTCCGCTTCCGGTGCGGTCATCGGTGTCATGGCGCTCGGCTCGGGCAGCTATACCAACCGCCTTTCCAACTACTCGAATTATGACTTAACCGGCAAATACTACCAGGTGGCGGCGCCCGGCACAAGCATCTATTCCATCGCCGCGCAAAATAACACCGGCTATGTTTCCATGACCGGTACCTCCATGGCAACCCCGTTTATGGCAGGCATTGCCGCATTGTATGTGGCGCAGCACCCCTCGCTCTCGCCGACACAGGCGCGCCACGCGATTATTGAAGCCGCCGGCGAAATGGTGCGCGGCTACCAGAGCGACGCGCTCTCCTACAGCTTTGAAAAAGCCGATGCTTCCGCCATTCTCGGCACTACCCCGGCAGCACCGACCGCCGCAAGCTTTACCGACAGAAATGTGTATGCCAAGGTGAAGGAAGCGCTGTGTGTCGGCAGCGATTACGAAATTACCGATTATGATTTAGAAAGCGTCACCTACCTTGACCTCAGCCACACGAGCTTTAAAAACTACGCGGCGCTTGCCGATTTACCGGCGCTGACCTACTTAAACCTGAGCGATACCGATATGAGCGATGAAAACGCTGCCGCTCTCGTGCGCAGCCTTCCCACATCCCTTTTGATTTTGGACATTGCCGACAACAAGCTGACAAACCTCGATTTTCTCGGTGATTACGGCGGCTATATCGCGCGCCTGTATGCGGCAAACAATGCGCTTAACGATATCAGCGCGATTGCAAAATTTAATATGATTGCGGATTTGGATATTTCCTCCAACCGCGTGAAGGATATTTCCGCCGTTGCCTCTATCAAGGGCTTGGTCTACCTGTATGCCCCGGGTAACCTGATTGAGGACGCGGCGCCGATTGTGAACCTGCCAAAGCTTGAGGAAGCTTATTTCGGCAACTACAACCCGAACCTCGCGGATATGTTTGGCGAGCGGTATTTCTTCTCCGGCGAGCTGGGCAACCGCATCACCTCCTTAGAGCCCTTTATGCAATTAAACAAAAACCGCAGCAGGCTGCACTACTTGAATTTAAGCTATAACTATATTCACACAGACCCGCTCTACCACTACCACGCGGCAAAGCTGCTGCAGCTGCTCGATGAAATCAGCGAGTACCACGATTTTAAATCCATCTTTGAAATGCCGGTACGGTATAAAGCGGTGCTTTCCCCTGCCGGCAGCGACGAGGTTACCTTTGCGGAGGATATTACATTTGAAAACGGCAGAAACTTTACCACTCTCTACCTTGACGGCGGCGCACAGCACATTCCCTACGCTGTCACCCCGGCAAATGCCAACTTCAAAACCGGTGTCAGCTTCGCGGTCAAAGACAGCACCGTTGCTTTTGTTTCGCCAAAGGGTGATATCTATCCTGTTTCGGCAGGCTCCACCTATGTCACTTTGAAATTGGAAAGCGGCAAGGTGCGCACCTTCTTTGTCAATGTCAAGGAGAGCTTTGTGGCAAGCGCCGCCGTGCTCAACCCCGCGACCAATTATACAGTCGATACCGACTATCGGGCGGTCGTTTACACCGCCCCCTGCGCAAAGCTGCTCTTAACGGATAACAACGGCAGCACTCTCGGTAAATACACAGCCGATGGCAAATATGCCTACACTTTAACAGATAAAAACAACAACCGCTTTATTAAATGGATTGTGCCCTTCCGCTTCGAGCAACCGGGCTCATACGACATTACCGCCACGGCATATAATGCACTGAGCTCCCAAAGCAGTGCGACAGTCGGCACCTTCCACATGGATGTAACCGAGCGCTTCGGCAGCACCCTTTCGGGCACTGTCAGCGCCTACAACTCCCGCTTTGATACGGTGGTAACCCTTTTGGGGGCAGACGGCAGCAGCCTGCAAACCCTGACCTTGAGCGGCGGTGTGGCGGCAAGCGGCAGCTTTTGCTTCACCAATGTGGCAAACGGTGTTTACTCTATCAAGGTCGAAAAAGCGGGCTATGCACCCTACACGGTAGAAAACATCGTGGTGGAGGGCGATACCGTTTTAGAAGGTGAAACACCCGACAGTACGGTGGATATTTCAAGCTGTGCCGGCGATATCAATGCCGATGCTTCCATTGATATTGCGGATGTTTCCACCGTTTTAACCGCCGCAAACTATGCCCAAAGCACCGCTTCGGCGCAAAACATCCTGTGCGATGTGAATGCCGATGAAACCGTTTCCATTCAAGATTTAGCCATCATTTTGGCAAATATGGCATAAAAACGCATCTTCCGCTTATTCTACAGATAAGGAGCACATAAAACATGAAACATCGGAAAATCACAAAACGCATCTTGGCACTGCTCTTAGCCCTGCTGCTTTCGGCGAGCTACATCGCCTCGGCTGTCGGGCAAAGCTATGCCATTGCCCACCCCGCCTCTGTCAACGAGGGCAAAACCGATGCCGAAATCGAGGCAGATGACCTGGAGCAGTTTTCCGCGCGCAGCGGCTATGATTACCACGAAGCCGGCGAGGATGATTACGCGCCGCACGAGCTGATTTTGGAGGTGCTCTCCTCCCCCTCTGCCGCGAGCGCAAGCATCCGCGCGTTTGAGGATGCATTTGATTTACAGGTGGAGCGCGTGTTGAGCACCACCGAGCTCGAGGAGGAAAGTGCCGCTTCCCTCGCTTCATTGGATGCGGGCGACGCGCTGATTACCACCTACTTTATGCGCACGGGTGAAGACGATATCATCTCTCTTTGCGATACCTTAAATGCGCGCGAGGATGTTTTTTATGCGCAACCCAATTTTAAATACGATATCTGCGAGGCGGAAAACCCGGTTGATTTAAGCGCGCCCGCGCAAGCGGAGGATACCGCTGCGCCGGAGTCGGCGCAGGGCGAAACCGCCGCCCCCGAGGAAGCAGCCGAGGCTGTTCCCGGGCAGGAGGCTGCTCCCCCGCAGGAGCCTGAAGCAGATGCCCCGGTACAAGCCGAGAGCTACACCGCGCCGCCGGCATTCTCCACCACCGGCTACACAAGCAACTTAAAGTGGTGGTTTGATTATTGCCAAATTTCCTCTGCTTGGGAAAGCTATGCCGACACCTCTACCGGCTACGGCATGGGCAAGGGTGTGAAGGTGGCAGTGATAGACACCGGCTGCAATACGGCGCACGAGGATATTGTGGATAACCTCTGGGTCGGTCCGCAGGGGCAATGCGGCTACTATGCCTACGGCAGCAAAAATATTAGCATTAACGATTCCACGATGGATACCAACGGTCACGGCTCTCACTGCTGCGGCACCATCGCCATGAGCGGTGATAATACGGTCGGCGGCATCGGCACGGCACCCAAATGCTCGCTGATGGTGATGAAAGCCGACCGCAACGACGGTAAGGGCACCTTCTACTCCTCCGAAGTTATCACCAGCTTGAACAAAGCGAAAGAATACGGTGCCGATATCATCAGCATGAGCCTTGGCGGTTATAACTTTGATTACACCACCTACAGAACCTATCAAAGCGTTTCCTCCTCTTGCCTGATTGTCTGCGCTGCGGGTAACCACCACTTTGATACAAGCGAAAAGCTCCACTTTCCCTCTGCCGCTTCCTGCGTGATAGGGGTTATGGCGCTTGCAGACAGCAGCTACAAGGATAAGCTCGCTACCTTCACCAATTACGATACCTCGGGCAACTTCTACAAGGTGGCGGCGCCCGGCACAAGCATTTATTCTCTCGATTATACCGGCAACAATAAGTACCGCATGATGCAGGGCACCTCGATGGCGACCCCTGCCGCAGCGGGTATGATTGCCTCCTTCATGTCATACATCAAGTATGTCAAGGGTTGGGATTGGACCCCGGCGCAGTACCAATACGAGGTCGAGTACCTGATGAATTACAGCGGCAACACCATTTCGTGCAGTGCCTACTCGCAATCCTACCACCCCGTGGCATACAACAAAGGCGCCACCTTCAAGGTGATGAATTTAAAATACTTATTCTCCAGAATGGCAACCTTGAGCAACAGCCCCTTTGCCTCTACCTCTGTGGTAGGCTTCAATAACACCACCATTCGCGACGGTGTGGTCAATGCAACCGGCTTGAGCGCGAATGAATTGGACAGCTATGCCCTACGGCGTGTCAGCCTGCTGTATTGGGGCAGCGAGAGCACGCGCAAGGGAATTTCCGATTACTCCGATTTAACGAAGCTGACAGGGCTTAATTACTTAGACCTGTCGGGCTCCTCGAAAATCACCTCTGCCAATGTCGCCGATGTGATTGCCAAGTGCCCTGCCACCATTGTTCACCTCAATTTAAACACCACCGCAAAGCTCGGCGACCTGCCCTGCCTTGCAAGTGCAAAGTTTTCCAATTTGCACTACTTAAATATCAGCTCCAATAACATCACAACGCTCAGCCCGATTGAAAAATTCACCTCGCTGAAATATCTCTATGCAAACTCCAATGCCATAGTCGATATCTCTGCGCTCTCGGGAATGACACATATTGAAAAAATTGAATTAAACAATAACCAAATTGAGGACCCGAACCCGGCATTTGCTTCGGATTTCTTAAACTATGTGGATTTGTCGCACAATAAAATTGTTGACCACACGCAGCTCTTAAACTACAAGGGTGCTTACCACAGCAGCGAGTTATATTCCGAAAAAATCGATTTCTATGTCGATTATAACAATATGACAAGCCTGACAACCGCGGTTGCCAACAATATCATCAGCGCCATCACCTCTAATAACACCAAGGGCGGCAAGCTGTATGCGACCACCATCAATTTTACTTACACCAACCAAACCGCGCCCGCAAGCACCACCCCGATGACCTCCTTCAAGCTTGAGGATAAAACAGTCAGCCGCGAGGTGCTTTGCAGCGGTAACCTCAACCTCAATGCCATCACAGGCTTCACCGCCTACCCGAGCGGTGCGAACCAATATAACTACCTCACCTGGAGCTGCTCCGAGGGAGGCTACTTTGCCTCGGACGGTACGGTTCTGGTCTCCCCCGAGGAAATCACCTCCTGCCGCACGCTGACCTTGACCGGTACGGCACCGGCAGCCTCCGGCGCGAAATCCACCGTTACGGGCACCGCCTCGCAAACGATTAAATTAACCATTACCGCGCCCGAAATTCAAAATGCCTACCTCTCCGACCGCGTGATAAAAACCGGCTCGAATGCAGGCATTATCGTGTCGACCAATCAATATACCGACCGCGTGTATATGCGCTTTTCAAAAAGCGGTGCGGAGGATATTACGATTTACGGTAATATGCCCGAGACCGCCGTGGCAAGCGGCGGGAGCAAGGTAACGCTCTTTGTCCTCCCCACCTCCGTCACCGGCACGGCAGGCAATTACTCGTGCTATGTTTACCCTGCGGACTCTGCAGGCAATTACGGCACTGCTGCCAACCAGGATGTTTCCGGCAAATCGACCTACCCTTACAAATACTTAGGTTACCTCTATGTGAAGGATAGTGTCACCGCAGCGACCGATACCATCAATGTTACCTATGATACGAAGGTCAACCGTTACGGGCAGGCGGCGCTCTTTGCCGTCAATAGCGGCACCACCTCTTCCTCCCCTGCCAAGCCGAGCGGCAACTACGGGCTGTCGACCTACACCGGTCAAAAGAAATACATCGGTCAAGGCTCCTACTTTTCCGCCTACGGCGCCGGGTACTTCGGTAATACAGCCACCGGTTATCCGAGCGCGCAAACAGGCGAGGCTTCCTTCTTCCTGTCCAACTCGGACCACAGTGAAATTGATGTGGAAAGCGTCATCACCACCATTGCCCCCGAGGTGAAGGCGGTAGAGGTGCGCAATGCCACCACCTATAAAACAGACGGCTATGCGGAATACTTAGTCAAAACCAATACGGCAGCCACCACGGTGAAGGCGTATAAAAACGGTACGACAGAGGATATTTGCTCCGATTTAAACCATGTCACCACCACCTTCAATTCCACCGGCGGCTCCTATGCCAATTATAACGCGACCTACTCCTACAAGCTCTGGTCGGTGAAAGTGCCGCTGACCGCTGCAAAAGCGATGCAGCCCATCACCCTGGTTGCGGCAGACCCGCTCGGTGATACCGATGTAACCAAGACACCGGCTACGGGGCTTAAATTCTCTTCCCCACAATACATCTACCCCGGAGAGAATAATTACAAGGTATTCGGCAACTACCTGACCGTTTTACCTGCTGACGATGCGGGCAACAGCCTTGCGGATTGCTGCAAGAGCGTGACCTACTCCGTAACCAACGGCGATTATTTCAGTGTCTACTCCAACTACAACGGCAGAATTAATGTTGACACCAAAAAGGTGCTCGAGGATTTGGAGGATACTGCCACGCAGTACAAGACCGCAGTCGTCACAGCGACCCTCGAAAACGGCGCGAAGGCAAATGCTACGCTCTATGCTTACCGCCCGATTGCCAAAAACCTGCAATATGATACCGAGCAGTCCTCGCTGACCAACGGCGGCACGGTGTATTACACAGTGAAAACCTACGGCTCCGACACCATCTATGTCAGAGATACTAACGACAAGTATTCCGAGCCGTTATATACCTTCACCTTAGCAGATACCGACCACTACACCACCGAGGTGGATGAAGCCGGTAACACCTGCACACTGTGGCACTTCACCCGCACCTTCGGGAAGGGTGTCACCACCCTGCGCACCTATGTGCGCTCATCGTATGATTACAGCGCCGACTTCACCTCCAACAGCGCCACCTATACCTCCCTTGCGGTCACCCGCTCGCTCGAGCCGGGCGACTACTCGCAGTGGGAAGCCGAGAAGGCAAGGATGACAAGCGAGCTGTTAAGCGCATTAGAGCAAAGCTACGGCACACAAAGCGCGCTGTATGCACAAAGGCTCGCCGCTTACAACGAATTTATCGATAACGCGGTGCTGACCTACAACGAAACCCAACAAGAGGAAATTGACGCGCAAACCCAAGCGCTCAAAGCACTTGCGGATGAGCTGCTCGCCTATGGCGATTATGCCGCTTCCTTAGAGGCTTACGAGCAGCTGTGCGAGAGTGCCGCTGCGCCGTATATCTCCGATGCACTCACAGCGCTGATTAGCACCCCGGTTACCGACAGCAACCGTAAAGCGGTTTCGCTGGCGATTGATGCAGAGATTGCGCGCATTCAGGCGCTGGCGGCAAAAATTGCCGAGGTGGAGCAATATATCACCGACTTGGGCAGCACTATCCCCGAGCTGAAGGGCGATACGGTACCGATGCGCTACAGCGCCGAAAGCTACAGCGCATTAAAGGCGCAATATGACCTGGTGAAAAGCGGACTGACCGCCGGGAGCTATGCGGATATTGAGTCGCTTGAGAGTGACTACCTTGCCTTGCAAGAAGCCCGCGCGGCACTGCACGAGCACCATTACACCGCCACCGTTACGGCACCGACCTGCACCGAGCAGGGCTACACCACCTATGCCTGCGACGGCTGCGATGCGCGCTATATTACCGACTTTACGGCGGCACTCGGTCACAGCTGGGGCGCGTGGGAGACCACAACCCCTGCCACCTTCTTGCGCGAGGGCGAGGAAACGCGCATTTGTGCGCGCGATGCTTCCCACAAGGAAACGAGAGCTATCCCCGCCACAGGAGAGCTGCAGCACACCAATCTCGGCGATGCGACCGATTTCACCTTCGATGTGTCTCTTGCCGATGCCTCGGCGGGCAAATATGCCGGCTGCATCGATGTTGCATTTAAGATTGCGATTGATTACTCCAAGCTCGAGAACGACGGCGCAAGAGTGCTCAAAATCTTTAACCAAATCATTACCATTGACCCGAGCGTTGTCAGCACGGTCAGCAAAGCCTCCAAGACCAGAGGCACGCCGAATATGCAGGAAATGATTGCGCTCGCGCAAAGCGATTCGCTGCACTTTATCAATGCCACCAAGGATTGGGCAGTGTCGGCAACACCGATTCCGCGCTTCGCCGATGCAGAGGATACAGAGGATTTTGATACCTTCCAAATCGGTGTGATGACGACCTTGGCATATAACGAAAATACCGGCAAGGTACTCATCCAGCTCAGCGGTTATAACGAAATCGGCTATTTGAATGAAGACGGATTGGATAAACCCGAGTTTACCGTGCTCCATCTCTACTTAAAGCCGCAAGAGGGCAAGAGCTTGGTCGATGCCAAAAACGCCATTGCCTTTGCACAGGGCACCGACCTCGAAGACAGCGCTACCCCCTCTGTGATGGATGCACTCTCTTATGTATCGGGCATGTATGAAGCGGCAGGTACCGTGGATAACATCCGCTTCCAATATTCTTTGGATTTCTACCCGAAATACGATATCACCTTCCACTGGTTTAGCGACGGCGGCACGGAAAACACGACCGTGCAACCAACCACGGAAGGCATCCTGCCCGAGGGCTTTACTCCGGCGGATTACCAAAAGGGCGACTATGCCTACACCTTCAGCGGGTGGGATAGAGAACTTGCGCCGGCAACGGAAAACACCGATTACACCGCGCAATACAGCGCAACCTTCCTCGGTCACGACTATGTACCGGAGGTCACCAAGGCGCCTTCGTGCACCGAACCCGGCATTACGACCTACACCTGCTCGCGCTGCGGCGAAAGCTATGATGAACCTATCCCCGCAACCGGGCACACTCCCGGCGCCGCGGTAGAGGAAAACAGAATAGCAGCCGGTTGCGAAACACCCGGCTCGTATGATGCAGTCGTTTACTGCACGGTTTGTAACAGCGAGCTTTCAAGGCAGGCGCAAACTATCACCGCCCTCGGCCACAGCTGGGGCGCTTGGGAGCGCACGACAGAGCCGACCTGTACTCAACAGGGAGAGGATACCTGTACCTGCACAAGAGATACTTCCCACAAGCAGACAAGAGCGGTCGATGCACTTGGTCACGATTATCACCCGGTTATCACTGCGCCGACCTGTACCGAGCAAGGCTACACAACCTACACATGCTCGCGCTGTACGGATAGCTACATTGCCGATTACACACCCGCTGCCGGTCACATGCCCGGGGCGGAAGTGCAGGAAAATAAAGTGAATGCCGCTTGCGAAGCGCCCGGCTCTTATGATGCGGTCATTTACTGCACGGTTTGTGGCAGCGAGCTTTCAAGGCAGGCAAAAACCATCGCCGCCCTCGGTCACAGCTGGGGCGCTTGGGAGCGCACGACAGAGCCGACCTGTACTCAACAGGGAGAGGATACACGCACCTGCACGCGCGATGCTTCCCACAAGCAGACAAGAGCGGTCGATATGCTCCCCCACACCTATCTCTTGCACGATAAATACCCGATAGATAAAGTAGACGGCTCCCTGTACTTCACCTGCGA
>ODAI013652692.1_pt1 | contig 11230 bp, 7 predicted proteins | sample 1539321 | NCBI WGS metagenome assembly ODAI01 (sample SAMN02144231, study PRJEB22623) | gut metagenome | biome: sheep rumen | host: Ovis aries | place: New Zealand
AGAAATATAATATTCCGACAATCGTCAGCATGAACCCGATCATGGTCGACGGAACAGGTATGTGCGGCGCATGCCGTCTTACAGTCGGTGACGAAATCAAATTCGCCTGTGTAGACGGACCGGAATTCGACGGTTTCAAGATCAACTGGTCTGAAGCTATGAAGAGAATGACGCTGTATAAGACTGAAGAGGGTCGCGCGAAGCTTCGGTACGAAGAGGGCGAAACTCATCACGGCAACTGCGGAAATTAAGATGGAGGGGACACGTAATGCCTAATATGTCTAAAACGAAGGTACCTGTCAGAGAGCAGGAGCCGCTTGTCCGTGCTACTAACTTTGAGGAAGTATGTTTCGGATATAATGAAGAGGAAGCTGTCGAGGAGGCAACAAGATGCCTTAATTGTAAGAATGCACGCTGCATCGAAGGGTGCCCGGTAAGTATTAACATCCCGGCGTTCATCAAGAAGGTTACAGAGCGCGATTTTGCCGGCGCATATCAGGTCATTTCCGAATCCAGCGCTCTTCCGGCTGTCTGCGGCCGTGTATGCCCGCAGGAGACACAGTGCGAAGGAAGATGTATTCGCGGCCTGAAGGCTGAGCCTGTTTCTATCGGCAAGCTGGAGAGATTTGTTGCTGACCGCGCGAAAGAAGACGGAATCAAGCCGGAAGGCGCGAAAGTCAAGAACGGTCACAAAGTTGCTGTTATCGGCTCCGGTCCTGCAGGTCTTACTGCGGCAGGCGATCTGGCCAAGATGGGCTATGACGTAACGATTTATGAAGCACTTCATAAAGCAGGCGGCGTTCTCACCTACGGAATTCCGGAGTTCCGTCTTCCGAAGGAAAAGGTCGTTGCGGCTGAGGTTAAGAATGTCGAGGGTCTCGGCGTTAAGATCGTAACAGACGTTATCATCGGAAGAACTATCTCCGTGGACGATCTGATCGAGCAGGAAGGCTTCGAGGCTATCTTCATCGGATCAGGTGCCGGTCTTCCCATGTTCATGGGTATCCCGGGTGAAAATGCCAACGGCGTCTTCTCCGCAAATGAGTACCTTACACGTAACAACCTGATGTATGCATTCCGCGATGACTATGACACACCGATCTATAAGGCTAAGAAGTGTGTTGTCGTCGGCGGCGGTAACGTTGCTATGGACGCTGCAAGAACAGCTCTTCGTCTCGGCGCAGAGGTACATCTTGTATATCGTCGTTCCGAAGCGGAGCTTCCGGCAAGAGCCGAAGAAGTTCACCATGCCAAGGAAGAGGGCGTACAGTTCGATCTTCTGACAAATCCGACGGAAATTCTCACAGATGAGAATGACAACGTTGTCGGAATCAAGTGCATCCGCATGGAGCTCGGCGAGCCGGATGCTTCCGGAAGAAGACGTCCCGTTCCGATCGAAGGATCTGAGTTCGAGATGGAGTGCGACGCAGTCATTATGTCCCTCGGAACATCTCCGAATCCGCTTATCTCTTCGACAACGCCGGGTCTTGAGATCAACCGCAGAAGATGCCTTGTTGCTACGGAAGACGAAGGCAAGACCACCAAGGAAGGCGTCTATGCCGGCGGTGATGCCGTAACGGGCGCTGCTACCGTTATCCTTGCCATGGGCGCTGGCCGTGCAGGCGCGAAGGGTATCGATAACTATATAAAGAGCAAAAATCAGTAACTTAAAGAAAGAATGATATGAGGGCTGCCGCATGAACCGGCGTGTTTTACGATTCATGCGGTGGTCCTTCTTTTTATGCCAAATGAAAATAAGAATTATCTGTGTAGGAAAAATTAAGGAAAAATTCTACAGGGACGCCATATCGGAATACACCAAACGGCTTTCCGCATACTGTAAAACGGAGATCATAGAGTGTCCCGACGAGAAGACACCGGACGGTGCTTCCGGGGAGGAAGAGACCCGCATCAAGTGTAAAGAGGGGGAACGGATTCTTTCCCGCATTAAGGACGGCGAATACTGCATCGCCCTTGCGATCGACGGAAAGGTTCGTACTTCTGAACAGTTGTCTCAGCATATTTCCGCGCTCATGATGAACGGAAAGAGTACAATCACCTTCGTAATCGGCGGCTCACTGGGACTTTCCGATGATGTGCTTTTAAGGGCAAATGAAAAACTGAGCTTTTCCGCGTTCACATTTCCCCACCAGCTCATGCGGGTGATTCTGCTCGAACAGATTTACCGGTCTTATCGAATAATGAATCATGAACCGTATCATAAGTGAGTACAGACTATAAGATGTTAACAAAATATTACTGAATCAATATGAGAGTATTTCTTATTTTCGGTTGCTGTGTTACAATATGTTAACACACGGAAAGGGGAAAATGCATGGAGAACAGAATCGAGTCATCTGTTGCGATTCCTGCCGAGCATGAGCGGAACATTTTCGGAGATTTCGACCAGCATCTGAAAACCATCGAAAACACGCTGCATGTCGAGATGATCGAACGCGACGGTGTTCTGAAAATCATAGGAGAAGCGTCCGGAGTCGGAAAAGCGAAGCGGCTGCTCGGACAACTGCTTCTTCTTTCCGAAAGAGGAAACACAATCACCACCCAGAGTGTCAATTATGCGCTTTCTCTTCTTATTGAGGATAAGGAGAGTGCAATGTCATCTCTCGATGATGATATTATCATACATACGGTCGCGGGCAGGCCGGTCAAGCCCAAGACGATCGGACAGAAGAATTATGTTGATTCTATCCGGGACCGGATGATCACGTTCGGAATCGGACCCGCCGGTACGGGAAAAACATATATCGCCATGGCGATGGCGGTACGGGCTTTCCGCAGAAACGAGGTCACAAGAATCATTCTTACCAGACCGGCCATAGAGGCGGGAGAAAAGCTGGGTTTTCTTCCGGGCGATCTTCAGAGCAAGATCGATCCGTATTTAAGACCCCTGTATGACGCTCTCTATGAGATCATGGGAGCGGAAGCATTTCTGAAGAACTCGGAAAAGGGCCTGATCGAGGTGGCGCCGCTTGCATACATGAGGGGAAGAACGCTGGACAATGCGTTCATCATTCTCGATGAGGCGCAGAACACTACGCCTGCTCAGATGAAAATGTTCCTGACAAGAATAGGGTTCGGTACAAAGGTCGTTATTACGGGCGACCGTACACAGAAGGATCTGCCGTCCGGAAGCGAGAGCGGGCTGGATGTTTCCTTTAAAGTGCTGAAGAAGATCGATGAGATCGGTTTCTGCGAGCTGACCTCGAAGGATGTAGTGCGTCATCCGCTTGTTCAGAAAATCGTTCAGGCTTACGAGGTATATGAGGAAAAAAAAGGCAGAGAGAAAAAAAGCACGAAGCCGAAGGTCAGATTTTACAGATAAGGCGAGGTGAATTGATTTGACTGTCACGATTGAAAATGAATTTGATAAGGCTTTGACTGACGAAATACTGAATTTCGATTATCGGAAGACAGCGGAGGACGTACTTGAAGGTTTTCTCGACGCTACGGAATGTCCTTATGAATCGGAGGTCAGCATATTGCTGACGGGTGAAGACGAGATCCGTGAGATCAATCGGGAACAGCGGGGAATCGATCGTGTGACTGACGTTCTCTCGTTTCCGCTTCATGAGTACATAAGCCCTGCCGGCTATGATGAGCTTGATGAGGACAGCTTTGATGATTTCGGGCCGGAAACGGGTGAGCTTCTGCTCGGCGATATCGTTCTCTGTGTTCCCAGGATAAGGGAACAGGCGGCCTCTTTCGGACACAGTACAAGAAGGGAGTACGCCTTCCTGATCGCGCACAGTCTGCTGCATCTCGTAGGGTTCGATCATATGGAGCCCGAAGATGAGGAGAAAATGACTGCCATGCAGAACGATATCTTAAACGGTCTCGGCATTACCAGAGATTAAGTATCGAGGGATTTTGTCCGGTTTCGGATATGAACAGGATATCAGTTAAAAGGAGTATACATGAAAAAAGTAAAGCTTATAATACCGATCCTTCTGGCGGCGTCGCTCTTTACCGGCTGCACCATAAAAGGTCATTTCTGGAAATACTGGGGTCAGAATTCCGCCGCGGGACCGATGGAAGAATCTTCCGTTGCCGAAACGGTGATCGACAAGATCGTTAAGAGAGATCCTACGCCGACTCCGACGGAAACGCCGACACCCACGCCGTCCCCGACGCCGGCGCCTACGGCTACACCGACGCCGACCCCTGTTCCTACGGAGCCGATTCCGCAGGGGATGATCAAGAGCGATATAACGGGAGAATATATTTCGGAGTCCATGAAGAATAAGCGGCCGATGGCGTTTATGATCGATAACGTAAGCGGTGCGCTCCCGCAGAGCGGGATCAGTCAGGCCAGCATGTATTTTGAGGCGACCGTAGAGGGAAGCCTGACGCGAATGATGGCCGTATTTGAGGATTACTCCAATCTTCCGCGCGTAGGCCCGCTCCGAAGCTGCCGTGATTACTTCATATCTCTTGCGGCGGGACTTGACGATCTGTATGTCCATTACGGTCAGGCCGCGTATGCGCTCCCGTATCTGGAATCCGATGATGTGGATAATCTGTCCGGACTTGCCTGGTATACGGATCAGGTGTTCTATCGTGACAATACCTTCCACAGTGCTCCGCATAACGCTTATGCAAGCTCCGAAGGTCTTCTGAGAGGTATTGAAATCCGCGGATACAGGACGGAACATTATGATGGGTATAAACCTCAGTACAAGTTCCACTGGGTCGGTGAGGAGAGTAATTTCGAGGACGGACAGGACGCGGCGTTTGTCGGACTCGGGTACCCGTACAATACGCCGAAATTCTATTATCAGCCTGATTCGGGACTTTATCTGAGAGAGGAATACGGCGCACCGCACATCGATGTCGAGAACGGAGAGCAGATCGCGGTGAAGAACATCATCATTGAGTTCCAGAATTATGCAAATTATCAGGAATCTCAGTATCTGCACTTTGATACGACCGCGGGCGGCAAGGGCAAATATATCACGAACGGTAAGGCTATTGACATTACCTGGGAGAGACCCAGCTTCTACTCGAACGTAACATACAGGACGCTTGACGGAAAGGAGCTTGTCCTCAATACTGGTAAGACGTTTGTGTGCCTTGTACAGAATGAGAATATAAGAAGCTGTGTGTTCGGTGCCAGCGAGGAGACGGCGACATGCTGCGTATCCGATGAGGAAGCGGCGGCTGCGGAACAGTATAATATTGACTGGCGGGCTGCATACAAGTATGAGGAGGATCCGTACCTGTCCATCATGGCACATGAGCGGGATGCGGCGATCGCGTCACACGGCGGTCAGTCAAAGGTACAGGTCGGCATGGGCAACGGCGATTTCTGATGGCAGAATTGAAGATGTGTGAATAACGGCAGAGGCTGTCGCATTATGCGGCAGCCTCTTTGCATATCCTGATTGAGACAAATTTTTTCTTTTCAAATCGCTTACGCATGCTATAATATAATCTTACTGTTTGGAATGTGGAGAGGATTATGGAAAATTACAAAATAGAACTCAGAAGTGAAGAGGAACAGAAGATCGAAGCCGAGCGCCAGCTGCGCTATATTGAAGAGGCCCGTGAGCTTGTGTCGGAGATTTCCGAAAAGCTCGGAAGACCGTTGTATTCCATCTGTGTGACCTTCGGCTGTCAGATGAACGCTCGCGACTCCGAAAAAATCCGCGGTATTTTCTCCTCTGCGGGATTTCTGGATACCGATAACGAAGATAATGCTGATATCGTTATCTATAATACCTGCACGGTACGTGAGAACGCTGATCAGCATGTGTACGGAAGACTCGGTCATCTGAACAGCGTAAAGCGGAAAAAGCCGGAAATGATCATCGGCCTGTGCGGATGTATGATGCAGGAACCCCATGTCGTCGAAAAGATCCGAAAGAGCTATTCTTTCGTGGATCTCATGTTCGGGACCCATAATCTTTATGAATTCCCGGAGCTTCTGGTACGCGTCATGCGGGAGAAGAAGCGGATCATCGAGATCCGCGAAGCCACTCCGTATCTTCCGGAAAGCCTGCCTGCGGACAGGAAGTATGCCTTCAAATCGGGCGTCAATATCATGTACGGGTGCAATAATTTCTGTACATACTGCATAGTTCCGTATGTCCGCGGAAGAGAGATCAGCAGGAAGCCGGTCGATATCATCCGGGAATGCGAAAAGCTGGTCGCCGACGGCGTACGCGAAATCATGCTGCTGGGGCAGAATGTCAATTCGTATGGAAAAACGCTGAAGGAGCCGGTTTCATTTGCATGCCTTCTGGAGGAGGTATGTAAAATCGAGGGGCTCGACCGGGTGCGCTTTATGACCTCCCATCCTAAGGATCTTTCGGATGAGCTGATTTCCGTCATGGCCCGGAATCCAAAAGTGTGCCGCCATCTTCATCTGCCTGTACAGTCGGGCAGTGACCGCATTCTGAAGAATATGAACAGACATTACGACCGGAAACACTATATGGATCTTGTCAGAAAGCTTCGCTGCGCCATGCCCGACATTTCCCTTACAACCGACATTATTGTCGGTTTCCCGGGTGAGACGGAAGAAGATTTTGAGGATACCCTCTCCCTCGTCCGGGAAGTGGGCTATGACAGTGCGTTCACGTTTATCTATTCGAAGCGCACGGGAACTCCGGCTGCCAGAATGGAAAACCAGGTGCCGGACGATGTTGTACACGCGAGATTCGACAGGCTTCTTGCGGAAGTGAAGGAATCGGCAGAGAAAATGTGCGCCCGGTTCGAAGGACAGATCATGGATGTTCTCGTGGAGGAAAAGAATAAACAGCCGGGCCTTGTTACCGGAAGAATCGGACATAATCTGGTCGTCCATCTGACGGGCGACGAATCGATGATCGGCAAAATCGTTCCCGTGCGTCTTCTGGAGTGCAAGGGATTCTATTATATCGGCGAACCGGCATAAGGGCACATTTAGCGTAAAGAGGTGAACTATGGCATTATCTCCAATGATGCAGGAGTACAAAAAGGTAAAAGAGGATTATAAGGACTGCGTTCTGATGTATCGCGTCGGTGATTTCTATGAGATGTTCTTTGACGATGCGCTCCGTGTCTCGAAGATGCTTGAGATTACTTTGACCGGCAAGGAATGCGGCCTTCCCGAAAGAGCACCTATGTGCGGCGTACCCTATCATGCGGTGGATGTGTATGTAAGCCGTCTGATTCAGAAAGGACAGAAGGTCGCCATCTGCGATCAGGTCGAAGACCCCAAGCTGGCCAAGGGCCTTGTCAGGAGAGAAGTCACGCGGGTCGTCACGCCCGGCACGAACATGGATCTTACCGGAAGCGATGAGACTCGGAATAACTTCCTGATGAGTATCGTCTGCACGGAGGACCGTTTCGGCGTCGCGGCCTGCGACGTATCGACCGGTGAATTTATGCTGACAGAAGTCGATAAAATATCCAGGCTGACGGACGAAATTTATAAAATCGCCCCTTCGGAGATCATCTGCAATGAACCGCTCATGATGTCCGGACTGGATATCGACGATCTGCGGGGCAGACTCGGTATCATGGTTCAGGCAATGGATCCGCGATATTTCGGCGATGTTATCTGCAGGAAGACACTTCTCGATCATTTTCATGTGGGAACAATCGAAGGTCTTGGTATTGCGGAATTTTCCTGCGGCATAAATGCTGCCGGAGCCCTTCTTTCTTATCTGTTCGAGACGCAGAAGACCGATCTTACGCATATCTCCTCGATCCGCCCGTACCATACGGAAGAGTTCATGGTCATGGACGGTTCCTCCATGCGCAACTTAGAGCTTATAGAAACACTCCGCGAAAAGGAAAAGAGAGGCTCGCTTTTCTGGGTCCTTGACAAGACCAGGACCGCGATGGGAGCCCGCATGCTGAGAAGCTGGATCGAGCAGCCCCTTCTGGATGTCAACGCGATCAATGCGAGACTGGACGCGATCGAGGCCCTGAACAGAAACGAGATTACATGCGCGGAGATTCGGGAGTACCTGAATCCTGTCTACGATCTGGAACGTCTGGCGGCGAGAATCAGTTATCGGAGCGCGAATCCGCGTGACCTTGTGGCTCTGAAATCATCTCTGCAGATGCTTCCTCATATCAGATCACAGCTCACTGAGCTTGATGCGGAACGGTTTAAGAGCTTTCTTGAGAGCTTTGATACGCTCGAGGATCTGTATGATCTGATTGACCGGTCCATTATCGAAGAGCCGCCGCTTGCCATGAAGGAAGGAGGCATTATCCGGGACGGGTATAACGAGGATGTTGACGAATACCGCAGAGCGAGGACAGAGGGAAAAGCGTGGCTGGCAGAGCTCGAAGCGACAGAACGTGAGAAGACCGGTATCCATACACTGAAGGTCAAGTTCAATCGTGTATTCGGATATGTCATTGAAGTATCGAATTCCTTTAAAAATATGGTGCCCGATACCTACACGAGAAAGCAGACTCTTGTCGGCGGCGAGCGGTACACTATGCCGAGACTTAAGGAACTGGAAGACAAGATCCTCGGTGCGGAGGACAAGCTGAATTCCCTGGAGTATGAACTATACAGTGAAGTCAGGGATGAGATCGGCCGCAATATTGTGAGAATACAGAATGCTGCGAGGATCGTTGCGGAGATCGATGTGCTGTCGTCCCTCTCGGAGGTGGCAAGAAAGAACCATTACGTGCGTCCGAAGATGACGACGGACGGCGCGATCGACATTAAGGCCGGCCGGCACCCGGTGGTCGAGCGGATGATTGAAAATGAAGCCTTTGTTCCCAATGATACGGTCCTCGACAACAGAAAGAAGCGTATCTCTGTCATCACCGGCCCGAATATGGCCGGAAAATCTACCTATATGAGACAGACAGCGCTTATTGTACTGATGGCGCAGATCGGAAGCTTCGTTCCGGCAAAATCCGCAAAGATCGGCATTGTAGACAGGATTTTCACACGCGTCGGCGCATCCGACGACCTTGCCAGCGGGCAGAGCACATTCATGGTGGAAATGACGGAAGTCGCCAACATTCTTCGAAGCGCCACGGCCAAATCGCTTCTGATCCTGGATGAGATCGGGCGCGGGACATCCACATTTGACGGCCTGTCCATCGCGTGGGCGGTCATCGAATATATCGCGGATCGAAAGATCATAGGAGCGAAGACACTGTTTGCAACTCACTACCACGAACTGACCGAGCTGGAAGGAAAGCTTGACGGCGTTAATAATTACTGCATAGCAGTCAAGGAGAAGGGCGACGGGATCGTGTTTCTCAGAAAAATCGTGAAAGGCGGTGCCGATAAGAGTTACGGAATTCAGGTCGCGAGACTTGCCGGAGTTCCGGAGGCGGTTCTTTCGAGAGCAACGCAGCTCCTCGGGGAACTTTCATCTGCCGATATCACCGCCGCAATCGATAATATTGCCGGGAAGCCGAGGGTAAAAGCCAAAAGTGTCCACTATGACGAGGTGGATCTTTCTCAGATGTCCCTGTTCGACACGGTCACCGACGCCGACGTCATCAGGGAACTGAATGAACTTGATCTCCAGACGATGACGCCGATCGATGCTTTAAACGAGCTCTACCGGATGCAGAATAAGCTGAAGAACCGCTGGAAAAATTCCTGACAGAAAGGAACGTTACTGTTGTGCCGTCAAAAACGGTTTCCGGCATACCTGTGAACTGTAACAAAGGAGAAAAGCGGATATGAGTACAATCCATGTTCTGGATCAGAATACAATCGATAAGATCGCCGCGGGCGAGGTCGTTGAGAGGCCCGCATCCATCGTGAAGGAACTTACGGAAAATGCCATCGATGCGGGTTCGTCCCACATTACCGTCGAGATCAAAAACGGCGGGATCACTCTGATCCGCGTCAGCGATGACGGAAAGGGAATCCCGGCCGATGATATCCGTCTTGCCTTTCTGAGACATGCGACTTCCAAAATAACCAGTGTGGAGGACCTGAATTCGATCCTGTCCCTGGGTTTTCGAGGGGAAGCTCTATCGAGCATTTCGGCCGTCAGCCGTGTTGAGCTGATTACGAAGGAAAGTGACGAACTCACTGCCGTGCGATATGTCATCGAGGGCGGGAGAGAGAAGCTGTACGAGGAGGTCGGCGCGCCTGACGGTACGACGATCGTTGTGCGGGATATCTTCTATAATACCCCGGCCAGAGCGAAGTTCCTGAAGACCGCCATGACGGAGGCTGCCCATGTAGGCTCTTACGTAGAGCAACTGGCTCTCTCGAACCCCAATATCGGTTTTGAGTTCATCGTGAACGGAACGAGCAGGATTTCCACGACCGGCAGCGGAAATCTGAAGGACGCCATTTACCATATTTACGGCCGTGAGCTTTCATCCCAGCTTCTTCCGGTCGATTACGACGAGGAAGGCATCCGTATTACGGGCTTTATTGCAAAGCCGTGTGTTTCCCGCGGGAACCGGAACTTCGAAAATTACTATGTGAACGGGCGCTATGTGAAGAGCCGTGTAATTTCACTCGGAATTGAGGAGGGGTACGGGAACAAGCTCATGCAGCACCAGTATCCGTTCACCTGCCTGACGATCACGATTGACGGCTCTCTGGTAGATGTCAATGTGCATCCGACCAAGATGGATGTGCGCTTCTCTGACGAACGGAAAGTGATGAGAGCTGTCTCGGAGTGCGTCAGGAAAGTATTGTATCATCAGGATATGATTATCCGGTCATCTCTGAATCCGCCGGAAAAGCCTAACGTGCCGGCGCGCCGGGAGGAGCGGTATGCGGCTCCCGCACCATTTGAAAAAAATGCGCTGAGGGAGAGATCGGCCGGGAGCGAGTACATGAAAAATGCGGCAGCGGCGGGATCTTCCCGGGAATCTGCACCGGCAGGACCTGCCCGGGAATCTTTACCCGCAAATGGGATGGCGGAACCCGCCCGGGAATCTGTGCCGGCAAGTGCGCGTGCGGCGGAACCGGTGCCGGTAAAAGCGTCAGCGCCGGAACCTGCCCGGGCTTCTGCATCGGCAGATATGCGTGCGGCAGAACCGGTGCCGGTAAATGCGTTATCGCCGGAACCTGCATCTGCAAATGTGCTGTCGGCGGATCCGGTCCGGGAAACTGAGCCTGTATATGTGCAGGCAGCGGCGAAACCTGCCCGGGAACCTGCACCTGCAAGTGCGCAGGCAGCGGCGGGTCCCGTCGCGGCACACGGCCCCGCACGCCACGGCAACCGAGCAGGAAATCTTCAGAAAGAGCACGAGACCCCCCCTCAGATCGCGC
>ODAI014503150.1_pt1 | contig 11230 bp, 4 predicted proteins | sample 1539321 | NCBI WGS metagenome assembly ODAI01 (sample SAMN02144231, study PRJEB22623) | gut metagenome | biome: sheep rumen | host: Ovis aries | place: New Zealand
AGCGCCCCGGGTATCGGCGGCGGTTATGATGAGAATATGAGCGGGACTGTCAATATTACAGGTTATGACACGAAGCTGACAGTGCAATGCGGTGATAAAGGCGCGGGCATCGGCTCGGGTTCCTGTAACGACTCGGGGAAAGAGGGCAACATGAAAGGTACGGTCACAATAGACTGCGGCAGCGCCAGCGACATAAACATTACAGGAGGCCAGTATGGCGCAGGGATTGGCACCGGCGTTGGAGGTAATATGACGGGAAAATTCTATTATAAGAATGGAAATGTCGTTATTACCGTCGGCAGTAAAGATTCATGGATCGCCAATTTTTCAGCCGGAATCGGCGGTGGGGGTGAAGTTGGGTTAGTTGATTACGGAGGCGAAGGCGGAACAGCATATATCGGCGGCGGTAATTTGAAGATTATTCTCGGTCTTAATGCCCATGGAGAAGCAATCGGTGCCGGTTACAATGATTCTTGCAGTGGAACAGTATATGTTGCTGCGGGAAATAACAAAACAGGTAAGTACCTGCGCGTTGATTATTGCGATGCCGAACCTAGTGAGGGCAAATGGAAAACGGCAAAGGCCTCCGATCGCACGGATGTATGCCATGATACGAATAATATTACGGTGACCGAGTGTAACCATAAAGATGTTGACGGAAATAGCGGACTGACGTATACAATCGTCGGAAAACAGCACAGAAAGTATTGCAAATACTGTGGGCTTGATGTTACGGAAGATCACAAGGGAGAGGACTGCGAGTGCGGTTACAGGTCCAGGACATTTACTGTAACCCTTAACGACGAATCCAGAGTAGAAACATGTACCGTTGCCGAAGGGAAAGAGTTCGTGCTTCCTGATGATGACGGACAGGTAATGTCCGGGAATGAAATTCCGCCCTGCATTTACAGAGTAAAGGAATGGATGCCGGAAGGTGATGCATCGGGAAGGGGATATGAACCGGGCGAAACCGTTACCGTTAACAGGGATATGACGTTCGTATCCGTCCGAGAACATCTATATCAAATCACTTTTGATGAAGTCCCGGGCGGCAGGTTCAAACCGGAATTTACCGGCGGAAAGACGTATGCAGCGCCAGGTGAGACACTCTCCTTCAGCGTGGAGCCTGATTCCGGATACAGTGTTGGCGATGTCACCTATCAGATCATGGAGGGATATGAAATAGCTGAGAATGGTGATGTGATATACCTGTATTCGGAACCTGTCGAAATACCGCTTGTTGACGGTGAATATCAGCTGACCATGCCTGAACTGACATCTGTCAACGGAGCAGAGAATAATCAGATTATCATCGCGGCAGAAATCAGCCAAAATACCGAATACTCCGTAACCATTCCCGAAAATCTCGTAGGCGGGACCGTTACTGCGGACTGGACAACGGCAGCGGCGGGAGCGACGATCACCCTGACGGTCACAACTGATCCGAACTATGCTCTTGAATCGATCCGTTGCAGGAAAGCCGGTGGCGAGGATGTCGAACTGACTGAGACCGGTGAGACAGGTAAGTATACCTTCGTGATGCCTGCGGAGGATGTGCGGGTGACGGCGGAGTGGGAGGCCGCTTCAGCTGTAACCATCAAGGGTGTGACGGGATCATTCAATGATAAAATCAAACTTAATTACTATTTCGACATCCCGGAAGAGGTGTTGGAGGATGAGAACGCCTATGTGACGATAACGAATGAAAGAACCGATGCGGAAATCACTCTGCCTGTTCACAGTGCGCCGTTTAACCAGGCAAAGGGCGGATACAGGTTCAGCGTCGCGCTTGCGGCGAAGGAAGCGGGTGACACAATCACTGCGAAGATGTTTGACGGAAGCGGCAACGCGGTCACTCTCATAGGTGAGAAGAGCGGAAAAGATTACACCGGGACCGGCGTGCAGTATACGTTGATACAGTATTTTGAATGGCTGGAGAAAAACGGCAGTGATGATAAAGAAAAAGCAGTCGGTGTTGCGGCCAGAGACTACTGCACGGCGGCTCAGATTTATTTCAAGTACCATGCGGACGGTCTTTCGGTGAGCAGCGCCGTGGATGAGGTGACAGTGGAGACATTGAGCGTCTTTATCGCAGAGCGCGAGGGTACACTGCCGGCGGGCGTGAGCATCTCGGGAATTTCGGCGATGCTGGAATCCGATAACACGCTCAGGTTGTACCTGGGCTTCAATGAGGTTAAACCGGATGATTTCACGTATTATATTGACGGGAAAGAGGTAGAGCTGAAGCAACGCGCTTCTGACAAAAAGTACTACCTGGCGCTGGACAAGGGCGTGTATTCGAATCGTCTGCAGGACACGCATACTTATTCGATATCAGACGGTACAGATACCTACACGATCACGGCTTCGGTTCTTACCTATGCGCGTTCCTGCGCAATCAAGAGCGATGAAAGTGAGATTAACCTCGGTAAGGCCCTATACCTCTATAGTCAGGCAGCAGTCGCAGCCTTTGGAAATTAACAGTTTTGTGGGTTGTCTCTTTGCGCAGAATTATGCCGAAAAATGCCTTATTTAAGCCAAAACTAAACCATTATTTATGTCAACCTATGCTGTCATGCGCTGTCTTGATTCTGTCGATTTTGGGCATATGTAGTCAAAAGTGTAGTCAGCAATCAGCCAAATCTTGCACTAGAACGTAGAATCACGGCTTTTCCAAAAATATTTTCTTTACAGTTTCCATTATTATTGACTGTATTAATTATTAAAATCAGTTGGATTGATTCCTATGTTATCATAAAATTGATTTAGTGAAGTGAAGTGCAAAATTATGCATGATTCCTGCATAACCAGAAATTATGCGGAAATACTGCATAGCGCGTTATATTCAGGATATAAGATCTGGGTCAGTTCCGTTCGAATAATGTTGAAAGGATTATTAATATGCCAACAATAGAAGAAAACATTGAACGTTTTACTATATTCCGGCGAGCGGGACCTCTTTTACGGTCACAGCGGACAATTGGGATTCGATCACCTGCGACATGACACCGATCAGCAAGATTACTGATATCCGGGATGTGGACGGGGACGGCAGCGAGTTCTACAGTACGGGCACAGTCATCGATATCTACCGGAATAAGATCGATATCACCGATATAGTAAATAACCCGGCGGAAGAACTGACCAGTATCGAGCTCGTCAGGGTAAGGCCGGAGATCGTAAACGGAAAAGAGCGCGTGCCCGTGGTGACGTACAAGGGAAAAGTCCTGCAAGAAGGGACAGACTACGTCTGGCAGAAAATACCGAGCACCGACGAATATATCGAGGCCGGGGAGCACTGGGTACACCTCGAAGGGAAAGGACAGTTTTCGGGAAGGACGAACAAGGACTTCTATATCGTCGGCTCTGAAGAGGAACTTGCGGAGACGTACCTGAGAGATGCGCAGGATCTGACAGTACAGGCGCAGAACTATTTTGACGTCAGGAATTCCTATAAGGCGCGGCAGGTGTTCAACGCGCAGAACGCGCTGGCCGCCGCTGAATACGCTGTATCGGTCCAAAGACAGCTTACCTGAAGGCAAACAGCAGGAAATCGAGGCTGCGGCTGCGGAAGCGGAAGAGGAGATCAAGGCGCTGAACGATCAGCTCGCTGCGGCGGGGGAGATCGATATTTCCAACTATTTCGTGGTCATGGAGGATTCCTTCACATACACCGGTTCGACGGTTGAACCCGAGGTCAGGGTGCCTGTACTTTCCACGTCGGATTATGCAGTTTCCTATACCGACAATGTCGAGGCGGGAACGGCGCATGCCGTTGTCACGGGAGCAGGCGTTTATTCCGGTGAGATCACCGGGAAGTTCACTATTTTGCTGAAGACGCCGGTAATGAGTACCTTCCGGAACCTGTAGACCGGGATCGAAGTGACCTGGAAGGAGTATCCCGGCGCGGCGAAATACCGCTTGTTCAGAAAGCCGGCAGCTTCCGACGCGGCGTCTCACAGCTGGGAAGCGCTCGCGGACACGGAAGGGACGAAGTTCGTTGACAAGAAGGTAACGAGCGGGAAGAAATATACCTACACGGTCCGCTGTGTGACGAGCGACGGCAAGACCTACACGAGCGGATACAACAAAGACGGAAAAGCCTATGTATATGTGGGAAAGCCTGAGATCAGCGGCGTTTCGAGCGCGGCGGCGGGCCAGCTGACAGTCAAATGGGGCAAGGTCCCCGGCATCACGGGATACAAGATCCAGTTCAGCGCGGACAGCGCGTTTGAAAGCGGCATTAAAACCGTCACAGTCGGGAATGCGTCAGCCGTCAGCAAGACGCTCAGCGGATTTAAGTCCGGGAAGAAGTATTACGTGCGGATCAGGTCCTACAAGACCGTCGACGGAAAGACATACTACTCCACCTGGAGCAAGGTGAGAGCCGGGACTGCGAAGTGAAGCTGAACCAGGCTGACCCCCGTACGAAGGGTACCGTGTACTTTGTGAAGATTTATGCAAAGTACACGGTTACTTTTTTAATTCACAATCGTTATCATTAACATTATAGAGTAAACATATGAACTATCATATTCTATTGATATGGGCAAAAAAAGGAGACAGAGAACCGTCTCCTGTCTCCTTTAAAAAGTTGTGGAGGAAAAGAGTATGAACGGAAGAAAACGCTGGCCGGGGCGCGCCCTGGCGATCATGATGAGCGCCATCCTGATGGTAAGTAGCATGGGACTTACGGTATTTGCGGATGAGCAGATCCCGGGATCTTCTGATGCCGGGGTTTATGAGGAAACTGCAGCGACCGGCACGGAGGGTTCCGCGCAGGAGGACGAGAGTTTCCCGGGTGATGGATCCGTGGAAGAGGAACAGGACATTGAAGAGCAGGGTGTGAGCGAAGAAACCGGGGATCTATCCGCGGATGAAGCGGATGATGATCACCCTGCGGAAGATGAGACTGCTGACACAGGACGACAGGAGGATCCTGCCTCTTCGGCTGACACAGAGTCCGGAGATAAAGGGGCGAACGAAGACATCGCACAGTCCGGTGATGATGAGATCGAAGAGGACATCGCACAGATCACTGAGAATGAAGCCGGGAAATCTGCGGAACAGCCTTCCGGAGAGACATTAGGTGCTGCACCGGATGAAAGTGAGATCACCACGTGGGCCGGGCTGCAGGAGGCATTTATTGCGGGCGGCACAGTGACTCTGACGCAGGACGTCATTTCATCAGAAGAGAATGGTGACAGGGGACTCTATATTCCCGACGGCGTGTCGGTCACCCTGAATCTCGGCGGCCATACGCTGAATATGATTACCAGTCTTCCTGATCCCTTCGATCCTGAATATGATGCGACTGAAGTTATTAAGGTGTGTGGTAACCTGATCCTGGAAGGTGAAGGCACCATCACCGGCGGTTCGGACGGTATTAAAGTGGACAAAAGCGGAAGCTTAACCATGAATAGCGGCACCGTCACAGGTTATGATTTGGGTATCAGAGCTGATTCCGGAAGCGTCGTCATAAACGGCGGCACCGTCACAGGCAGAACGCTGGATGGTATCAGAATATTCGACAGCGCTTCTTTGACCATGAACGGCGGCACCATCTCCGGCGGAAGCGGGGATAGCATGTGCATCTCATATGGCACCTTTATTCTGCACGGCGGCACCATTACAGGCAACATCTGCCTGCAAAGAGCCGTCATCACACTGGACAGAAAACTGGATGATGCTGCCAGGTATCGCGTCTACACGTATGATCAGACGACTACTCATATGAACGAAGAAGAAGCCGTCATCACCAGCGGCCTTAGCGGAAACGGATCCGAGAGGAATTTCGTCAGTTGCGACGAAAAATTCATCGCTGCACTGGACAAAGACGGGGAGGTCGTCCTTGCCCCGAAGGATTCCGTCGCCAAATATCTGGAGCGCAGCTGGTCAGGCAATCAGGTCGTGTCAAAAGAGAGAGCCCGCACAGCAACGCCATTCCCCAATAGCAAATCCGTCTCCGGAGGCTGGTACTATCTGAATGACAATGTCACAGTGAAAGACCTCGTTTCCCTCGAGGGTGACACGAATCTAATCCTGGGCGACGGCTTCACCCTGGATGTGGAAGGCCTGTATATCCCGCAGGGCAGCACGCTGACAATTTATGCCCAGAGCGACGGCGAAAATGCCGGTAAGATCATCTCGGAGCCCGACAGCGGCGCGGCGATCGGCGCGACAAGTGACGGCCATCCGGGCGGCACGATCGTCATCCACGGAGGAAACATCGAGGCCAAAGGCCACGACAACTGCGCAGGCATCGGCAGCAACGCCGGCAACGGGACGACATCTCCGATCACCATCTACGGCGGAACGATCACTGCGAAAGGCGGCAGCGACGGCGCGGGCATCGGCGGCGGCCGGAACTGTGACGGCGGCGAGATCACCATCTACGGCGGCGAGATCACCGCAAAAGGCGGTGGAGATAACGGCGCCGGTATCGGCGGCGGTCAAAATGGCAGCGGCGGTACAATCAAGATTTATGGCGGCACGATCACGACCAGCGACAGCCCCAACGTTAACGGAGCAGGCATCGGGGGCGGTGACAGCGCAGACGGCGGAAACATCACCATTGAAGGCGGTACGATTACAACCTACAGCCGTGACGGCGCGGGCATCGGCGGCGGCGCAAAATCAAGTGACAGCGCAACCTCCAGCGGCGGTATAGTCGTCATTAACGGCGGTAATATCACGGCCACCGGCGGAAAGGGCGCGGGTATCGGCGGCGGCTATCGATGCTCGGGAGGCACGGTCAATATCAATGGCGGCGTAATAAACGCCAGCGGCAGCTATGGCATCGGCAGAGGCGAAGACGGCTCCGATGTCGCCGTTACCTTGGGCTATACCGACGCCACGAAGGAAACCATCAGCATCACCGCTTCCACATTCAATGGAACGGTGACCCTGGAGGAGCCATTCGCCATGCACAGTTACAGCCGGGTTTTCCCCGCGGGTGTCGTCTCTGACAACAGCCTGTTGGGCGGCGGCGCGCTGACCTTCTGGAACGGAGAGGTCTTCGACTGGAATACGCTGCAGATGGCGATCAACGGCGCAGCGGACGGTGTGACGATCACCTTGGGGGATTCTGTTTTCGGGAGCGTCACGGATGACGCCCTGCATGTTGGCAGCGGCAAGAAGATTACCATCGACCTGAAGGGCTACTCCATCAACCGCGGTCTGGAAAATGCTGACCCGCAGACAGAGGGAAGGGGCTGTGTCATCAAGAACGAGGGTACGCTGACCATCACCGACAGTAGCTCAGCCCAGACCGGTACGATCACCGGCGGCAACTGCAAAGGCGCAGGCGGCGGTATCTACAACAGTGGTACGCTGACCATCACCGGAGGCTCGATCACCGGCAACGCGGCTTCCACTTTGGGCGGTGGCGTCTACCTGCCGGATGCAAGCGCCAACAATAATATTACCGCCTTCCTCAACCTGAACGGCGGTTCCATCACGAACAATACATGCGGGAACAGCGGAGGCGGCGTACACGTGTCCGGCACAGCTTCCATGACCGTTTCCGGCAGCCCCGTGGTCTCCGGCAACAAGAAAAACGATACCGCCAATAACATCAATCTCACCGGCGGCGCGGTCATACAGGTGACCGGCGCGCTGACTGAAGACGCGAGTCTGGGCGTATCCAATTCCGGCGGCAAGGCGTTTATCACCAGAGGCTACGGTGCGAACAATGGCACGACCGATCCGGATGCGTTCTTCCATGCGGATGATGAAGCGTATGGCGTCATTTTGGATACAGGCGAGGTAAAGATCGACGTGTTCCAGAGCGGCATCTCCTATCTCAAACGAAGCTGGAACGGTACGGCAGTAACCACAGAGACCGCGACCTCGGGTAAGATTCGCGCGGTGCCCGAAGACGGCGGCATGACCGAAGGCTGGTATTACCTGAACAGCGACGTCACCTTGAACGGGCGGATCTGCCTCACGGGCAGCATGGACCTGATCCTGGGCGACGGCAAAACGCTGGACGTGAAAGGCATATACATCCCCCAGGGCAGCACGCTGACAATCTATGCCCAAAGTGACGGTGAAGGCGCGGGCAGGATCATCTCCAAACCCGATAGCGGTGCGGCGATCGGCGCGACAAGTGACAACCATCCGGGCGGCGAGATCGTCATCCATGGAGGAAATATCGAGGCCAAAGGTGCGGAGCACTGCGCGGGCATCGGGAGCAATGATGGCAACGGGACGACAGCGCCGATCACCATTTATGGCGGCACGATCACCGCGAAAGGCGGAAGCGACGGCGCCGGCATCGGTGGAGGTCGTGACTGCGATGGCGGCGAGATCACTATCTACGGCGGCGAGATCACAGCAAAAGGCGGAGGTGAAAATGGCGCGGGAATCGGCGGCGGTGACAGCAGCGATGGCGGCACGATCACGATTTATGGCGGCACAATAACAGCAAATAAAAACCCCAATGAAGACGGCGCGGGAATCGGCGGCGGCGATGCCGGCAAGGGCGGAAACATCACCATCAACGGCGGCACGATCACGACCTGGAGCTGTGATGGCGCGGGAATCGGCGGCGGTGACGACGGTGAGGGCGGCACGATCACCATTAACGGCGGCATTATTACATGTAATGATGGGGGCTCTGACAGTGAAGCACAAGGCGCACGCATCGGCGGCGGCTGTGACGCTGACGGCGGCACGACCACCATTACCGGCGGTACGATCGACGTGTATTTCCGTGACGGCGCTGGGATCGGCGGAGGTGAGAACAACGACGGAGGTACCATTAATATTTCCGGCGGCACGGTCACTACCCATCCCAATGGAGTGGGCAACAGTGCGGGGATCGGCGGCGGTAATCACGCCGGTGATGGCGGCACGATCACGATTTCCGGCGGCACGATCTGGGCGAATAGCAAAAATGGCGCGGGAATCGGCGGGGGAAGAGCGGATGATGCTTTTGGCGGGGCTCGCAATTCCGGCAGCGGCGGTACGATCAAGATTTCCGGCGGCGAGGTTCATGCTGCCTCTGCAAAAGCCTTTGGCATCGGTGCAGGGGGCCAGCAGGGCAACAAGAATTATTTAGACAAGCCTGACGAGGATCTCATCGGTTCTGCCGGTACTGTTACGATCAGCAAAAAAGCGGATGTTTATGCCAATGGCCGCCTTGCGGGTATCGGCGGCGACAGCGGTACGATCAATATCGAGGGAGGCGCGGTCACTGTCGGCGGCGATGCCGATTCTGACAATGGCGCCGGTATCTATCTGATTGACAAGCAGGGACGGGTGAACATCAGCGGCGGTAAAGTGACCGCAACCGGAAACGGCAAAAGCTCGGGGATCTATACCTTGTACGGGATCGTCACGATTTCCGGCGGAGAAGTGAACGCGGCCGGTGGCCCTAATAACGGTTACGGCATAGGATCGTACAGGGATGGGGTCACGTACAAGCTGGTCCTTGATTATTCGGACAAGACCCGGGATACCATCAGAATCACGGTAGACAGCTATCATGCGAATATGATGCTCAACAAAGACTTTATATGTAAGAGCAGCGGTGAAACGTTCGCGCAGGGTGAGTATATGGCCCAATGGCCCATGGCGGGAAAGACGATCGTGGCGTCTGACAGCCGGCCGGTCTTAACGATCAACGGCGTTTCAGATTCGTTCAACGACAATATCAAGCTGAATTACTATTTTGAACTGCCGGATGAGGTGCTGAACGATGAAGGCGCATATGTGGAGATCACAAACGAAAGTGCGAAGAAAGACCCTGTCACCCTGCCTGTCAAAGACGTACAGTATACCGAAGGAAAGGGATACCGATTCAGCATTCCGCTGGCGGCGAAGGAGGCGAGCGACACCATCACTGCGAGAGCCTATGACAGCCAGGGCAATGCGCTCACGATCATAGGAAATCGCTATGGTGATAACTATACTGAGACCGGCGTACAGAGCAGCATGATGGAGTACTTCACCTGGCTGGAGAAAAACGGCAAGGACGACAAGGAAAAGGCGGTCGGCGCGGCGGCCAGAGACTACTGCGCGGCGGCGCAGCTCTATTTTGGCTATCATGTGACGGAGGGCCTTGCGGTGAGCAATGCGGTGGACGCGGTGACCGCGGATACGCTGAGCAGCTATATCGCGGGCCGCGAGGGTACACTGCCGTCGGGCGTGAGCATTAAGGGAATCTCGGCGATGCTGGAATCCGACAACACGCTGAGGCTGTACTATGGGTTCAAGGATGTCGATCCGACTACCTTCACCTTTACCATTGACGGGGATAGAGTTGATCTTGCGGAGCGCTCCGACGGTATGCATTACCTCACCATGAAGACCGGTGTGTGGGCGAACAAGCTTCACGGCGATCACACCTATACGGTGTCAGACGGCACGAATACTTATACGATCACGGCGTCCGTGCTGACTTACGCGCGCTCCTGCGCGAACAAGAGTGATAAGAAACAGAGCAACCTCGGCAAGGCGCTCTACCTCTACAACCAGGCGGCGGTTGCTGCGTTTGGAAATTAACAATTCTGTAACGGGGTCAGGCCCCATAAGTGGTCCAGGGGCCTGTCCCAATGTCATTTAGATGACAAAGATCAAAAATTAGTTTATTATAAAACACAGATACGCTCAATCGAAAAATACAGCCAGTTCTCGTGTTTACGGTCAAAAATTATATTTTTGAAAAAGACAAACAGACAGTCTGGGGAGACTGCCTACTGAAAGGTATTGAATTGTTTGGACGCTATCTGTAGAGTAATGTATCGGCCGACTGGCGCCGGAGGTTCCTGATGAATTTCCTGCCCGGTCGGACCGGTACTAAAAATCTGGCTATCAATTCTTCTACTTTCCGGATGCTTCCTCGCAAAAAGCGAAGGCATATTCTCTGTACCTGTGTATGATTCACGATATAGGTATATTTGTCGGTCTTTCTTTGTACAGATTCGTTCATTGCCACAAGAGCGGCAGAAAAGTTATAGAAAGTAAGTTTCCCATGGTTGGCTTAGAACAGATTATATTTACAGCTACCAGAGTGTTCAGAGTATTTCCTTTTCCAGTTGCTTGATACAAATCAACAAGAGGAATTTTATTTTTGTTTTACATTTGCGCTCTTATAATACATAATTAGGGTATGCTGAACAGGTTTTCAGCGTACTCCCAACACTCGTTTTTTCAGTATAGAATCAGCATTTCCGCTGATAACAGACTCGATTTTTGATAAAATAGATGCAGGGTTTTTGATTTC
>ODAI012108674.1_pt1 | contig 11229 bp, 7 predicted proteins | sample 1539321 | NCBI WGS metagenome assembly ODAI01 (sample SAMN02144231, study PRJEB22623) | gut metagenome | biome: sheep rumen | host: Ovis aries | place: New Zealand
AAGATCGCGCGCGCGATCGAAGAGACCGGGTTCCGTCCGAACCTTATGGCCAAGACCATGCGGACCGGCAAAGTCCGCCAGGTGGGCATCATCCTGCCGAGGATCTTTTCGGAGTCTGTCAACCAGGTGATGGACGGGATCGCCGGAGAACTCCTGGAAAAGGATTATCTGACGCTGCTCGGTTACTCCGATACGCGGCAGGACAGGGAACTGCAGTATCTGGACCTGATGCAGAGCAACAGCGTCGCGGGCATTATCCTCATGGGAACGACGCTCAGCGACATCAAGAGGCTCTCCCTTGAGAATTGTCCGCTTCCGCTCGTGATCACGGGCCAGAAGTTCGACGGCTTGAACTGTGTCTATTCCGATGACAGGAACGGCGTGCGTGAAATGGTGGAGAGGATGATCCGGAAGGGCAGAAAGCGATTTGCCTACATCGGTGTCCTCGAGGAAGACAGAGCGGCGGGCTATTGCAGGCGTGAAGGGCTGCAGGAAGCCCTGAGGGAAGCCGGTCTCGACGCGGACAACGTGCCGCGGCGGGTCGCGAATTTCACGGCGGAGAGCGGGTATGAGGCTATGATGGAACTCCTTGCGGAGGACCCTGCCATCGATGCCGTCATGTGCGCGACGGATGTCATCGCGCATGGCGCCATGAAAGCGCTCAAGGAAACGGGAAGGAGCATACCCGGGGATGTGAGCATCGCCGGAGTCGGAGATAACTGGGCGGACCTTATGTCCGAACCGACCCTCTCCACGGTGAAGCTGCAGCAGAGGCAGTGCGGGCGGGAAGCGGCCCGCATGCTGCTCAGGATGATCGGGGAGGAAACCGGTGACGACAGCCGGGGCGGAGATCGGGAGAACTCCGAAGACTCAGGGAACAGCGCCGAGCACATCATGCTCGGGTATACGATCATAGAGAGAGACTCGATCTGAGAGTTGAACGGGCAAGTTGAACGGGGGACAGTTCCCCGTTCAACTTGCCGACATTACGGGAAGGAAAGGCGATATGGGCAGAAAACTGATTTTTTTGGATATTGACGGAACGCTGACGGTGCCCGGATCCAATGAGCCGCCGCAGAGCGCGCTGGACGCGATCCGCGCGGCGCAGAAAAAGGGTCACCTGGTATTTCTGTGCTCGGGCAGGAATCCGGGAATGCTGGCGCCCCTTCTGGAATACGGCTTTGACGGCTATATATCCTGCGCCGGAGGCTATATCAAAGTCGGGGACGAGGTCATCTACGACATGCCGATGACGAAGGAGGAGTCTGAACTGGCGATCGGGAAGCTTCACGAGACGGGCGTATTCTGTACGATCGAATCCAGGGACGGCGCTTTCGGCGACGAGAATATCGGCGCGTTCCTCGACAATGCGGTCGGGAAGGACGGCACGGGCAACAGCGAGATCGAGCGCTGGCGCAAGGAGCTGGCAAGCAGCCTCCATATCCGCCCGATGAGCGAATACGACGGCACGCCGGCCTACAAAGTGGTCGTCATGTGCCTGCACCCGGAGCAGCTGGTCCCGGCACGCGAGGTACTGGAAGACCGCTACAATTTCTGCATGCAGGAGATCACGGATCCGGCCCACAGATGCATCAACGGAGAGCTCATCAACCGCAAGTATGACAAGGGGCGCGCGATCCTGCGCGTGTGCGAGCATCTCGGTGTTCCGGTGGAGGATTCCATTGGATTCGGTGACAGCATGAACGACCTTGAGATGATCGAGACGGTCGGGACCAGCGTCTGTATGGACAACGGAGCGGAAGCGCTCAAGAAGATCAGCGACATCGTCTGTCCCTCCGTCGTAGAGGACGGAATGGCGAAGGCATTCGCGCTGCTGGGACTGGTGTGAGAGATGACAAGGGGACAGTCCCCTGTCACATATTTCCGATGTGATGAACGATTATACATATTGCACAAATTACATATCGGAAGTTTAACGGAAAACAATGTTTACATACAATAAATATTAAATTATAATAAAGTGGTCAGTATTGAAAACGATTACAGTCCTTGAAACGGCTTAAATCAGTAAGCATTCAATACGCACAGTTCCAAAAGGGAGGAAGTAAAATGGCTCTTGATTACAGAAAATGCGCTGAGGAGATCGCCGAGCTCATCGGCGGCGGCGAGAACGTCGCCAGCGCAGCCCACTGTGCGACAAGACTTCGTCTTGTCATCGTGGACAACAGCAAGATCAACAAGGCAGCCCTTGAAGAGGTCGAAGGCGTCAAGGGTATGTTCGAGTCCAACGGTCAGCTCCAGCTGATCATCGGCACGGGCACCGTCAACAAGGTCTACGACGAATTCCTGGCCGTGACCGGCGTTTCCGCCGCTTCCAAGGAGGAAGCCAAGGCCGCCGCAGCCGCTCAGATGCCGCTGTGGAAGAGACTCTTAAAGACACCGGGCGATGTCTTCGTTCCCATTCTGCCGGCCATCGTCGCAGCTGGTCTTATGATGGGTCTCGTCGAAGCTCTTGGTAAAGCTATTCCCGGATTTTCTGACACATCATGGTATCTCTTCCTTGACCTCGTTTCCAACACTGCGTTCGCTTATCTGCCGGTCCTCGTCGCTATTTCTTCCGCACGCGTTTTCGGCGCCAACCTTTTCCTCGGCGCTGTCATCGGTCTTGCCATGATCCACTCCGGTCTGACCAACGCCTGGGCTTACGGTTCCATGACCGCTGCCGAGCAGGCTGAGGTCGCCACCTGGAGCCTCCTGCCGGGCGGACTTCTCAGCTTCAAGGCGGTCGGCTATCAGGGTCACGTCATTCCTGTCATCCTGGCAGTCTACCTCCTCTCCATCATTGAGAAGTGGCTGCACAAGCATGTTCCGGAAATGCTGGACCTCTTCATCACCCCGATCTGCTCCGTTCTGGCGACGGTCTTCCTGACCTTCACCATCATCGGTCCCATCTTCTCCACTCTGGAGACCATGGTCCTTTCCGGTGCTCAGCTCCTGGTCACCTCCTTCTTCGGAATCGGTGCTATGATCATGGGTGCCATTTACCCGATTACCGTCGTCATGGGTCTCCACCATATGTACAACGTCATCGAGGCCGGTATGCTTTCCGGTGAGCTTGGCAAGAACATCTGGATGCCCATCGCCTCCGCCGCCAACTTCGCTCAGTTCGGCGCCTGCTTGGCTGTCGCTGTCAAGGCCAAGAATGCAAGGACAAGGGCTGTCGCCTTCCCGTCCTCCCTGTCCGCTTCCCTGGGTATCACAGAGCCGGCTATCTTCGGTGTCAACTTCCGCTTCATGAAGCCCTTCGTGGCCGGCATGATCGGCGGCGCCATCGGCTCCCTGGTCGCTTCCATTTCCGGTATCGGCGCCGTCACCTACGGTGTCACCGGTATCCCGGGCCTGCTGGCCATCAAGGACGGCATGGGCTGGTACATCCTGATCCTGGCCATCTCCGGCGGTATTGCCTTCGCCATCACCTGGTTCATCTGGAAGGAGGACGAGGAGGCTCCCAAGAAGGCTGCTGCCCCCGCTGCTCCGGTGGAAAATAACAACCCGGTAGTCATCAAGTGTGAGGCCGGCGAGCTCAAGGCTCCCTGCAAGGGCACCTTCGTCGCTCAGGAAGACCTTCCGGATCCCATGTTCGCTGGCGGCGCCCTCGGCGCAGGCTGCGGCATCGAGCCCGCTGAAGGCATCGTCATCGCTCCCTGCGATGGTGAAATCTCCACAGTCGCTGAGACAGGCCACGCCGTCGGCATCTCCGCCGCAGGCGATATGGAAATCCTGATCCACATAGGCGTCGACACCGTCAAGATGGGCGGCAAGGGCTTCAAGACCTTCGTCAAGGAAGGCGACCAGGTCAAGGCCGGCCAGAAGCTCGTCGAGTTCGACAAGAAGGCCATCGCCGATGCCGGTTATCCGGACGTCGTCGTATTCCTGCTGACCAACTCCGACGATTATGAGAACGTGACCGTCGGCTGAGTCCCATTCTGAAACAAAAACTGAACCCGGACCGCAAGGTCCGGGCTCAGTTTGACGGAAGAATTAGCTGCCTTCGGTTTTGAACGAGTGCCATAGAGGCATTGCTTTCAACCATTGGCGGATGGAGGGCTGGCGGAGCTGTCTGTGAGGCTCCTGCCGGCTTTCATTTGTATACGCGGACTCTGACGAAGAGTCTGCCTTTTTTTGTCTCCGTGACGCAGCCCTCGTAGACGAACTTGCCGAGGCCGCGGACGGAGACCCGGGTGCCGGGCTTCAGGGTCTGGCCGGCGCTGGTCACGGTGCGGCCGTCGGCGAAGACCCGCTCGGCGTCGATGTAGGCCTGGGCCTTGCCCCGGGCCAGGCGGAATACCAGGGAAATGACCGCATCCACCCGCTCCGAGGCCACACTCCCTTCCCGGAGCTCGAATTCCGGCCGGATGGCGCATTCTCCCGGCGGGATCAGGGAACAGGTGACGGAGGTGTGCTTTACCCGGGTCAGATCCCGGGCGACGGTCTCCGCCAGGTCCGCCAGCACGAAGATGGCTGCCCGGGCAGCCTCCCTGTCCACAAGAATGTCCCCAATCTGGTCCCGCTCGATGCCCAAATTCATGAGGGCGCCGAGAAAGTCCCTATGGGTCAGATCGTCCGCGAAGCGGCTGTCCAGGGGCCGGCAGTCAAGGCAGGCGACCACCTGCGGGGCAGTGAGCTCCCCCTCTATAAAGCTGTCCTCATCCAGGTAGGAGGGCAGGAAGACCGCAGCGCAGCGCTCGGCCTCCTCCCAGCCGCCCCAGAGGACGTAGGGGGCGCCGTTCAGCCGGTGCACCGAGGGCTGGACGCCCTGGGAGGCGAGGATCGCGTGAAAATCCGCCTGCTCCGACACACCGAGAAAGTCGGTGTGGGTCAGATAATCGTTGCGGTAGGCCCGGCCGGACAGGTCTTTCAGGCGGCCGGAGAGCATGTCTCGTTCGGTCATGGAGGCTCCTCCTTGCATGGTTTCATTTTACCCGCCTATCATCTCAGCCGGCCGGTCAAAAGTCAAGGAAAAAGGCGGGGGGGATTCAGACAGGACAATGGCATTGCCTATTGTCCGCGCAGGCCGGTGTGCGCTATCATAGAAGGGAATGAAAAGCCCCTCGGGGCTTCCAACAGGAGAAAAGATGATGGATAACTTCGATTATGCTCTGGTGAAAAATCCGGAATGCTTCAAGATTAATGTAATACCGGCCCACTCGGACCACATCGCCGGCGCCACGCCGGCGGAGGCCCGCGCCCAGGAATCCTCCTTCAGGGTCTCCCTGAACGGCGTCTGGCGTTTCCACTACGCCAAGAACTACGGACAGACCGTCGCCGGCTTTGAGAAAAATGAATACAATTCCGACGGCTGGGACCGGATCCGCGTCCCGGCCCACATCCAGCTGGAGGGGTACGACACCCCGGTCTATGTGAACACCCAGTATCCCTGGGACGGCCACGAGGACGTGCTGCCCCCGGACCTGCCGGAGAAATTCAACCCGGTGGCCAGCTACATCAAGTATTTTGAGCTGCCTGCGGGGTGGGAGTGGAAGCCGGTCTTCATTTCCTTCGAGGGCGTGGAGAGCGGGTTCGCCCTCTGGCTGAATGGCGCCTTCGTTGGTTACAGCGAGGACACCTTTTCGACCTCTGAGTTTGACCTGACTCCCTATGTTCGCCCCGGCGTCAACAAGCTGGCGGTCCAGGTCTTCAAGTGGACGGCCTCCTCCTGGCTGGAGGACCAGGACTTCTTCCGGTTCTCGGGCATTTTCCGGGACGTGTGGCTTTTTACGAAGCCGGCGGTCCACCTGGAGGACCTTCGCGTCCGCGCCACGTTGGACGATGATTATAAGGACGGCAGGCTGGAGCTCACCATGAAGCTGACCGCGGCCGGCGGAAGCGTCGCATACACCCTGGAGAAGGACGGGACCACTGTGCTCACAGGCATCGCGCCCTGCCTCCCGCCGGAGGAAGAGCCGGAGACCGCTGCGGACGGAGTGCAGGCACCGGCTGAGTATGTGCCTGCCGCCGTGGCCCTTGTCACGGCAACAGTCGAAGGCCCTGACAGGTGGAGCGCCGAGGATCCCCAGCTCTACGACCTGACCCTCGAGGTCCGCGACGAGGACGGCACTCCGCTGGAGTACGTCTGCGAGAAGGTCGGTTTCCGCCGCTTTGAGATGAAGGACGGCCTCATGCTCATAAACGGCCGCCGGATCGTCTTTAACGGCGTGAACCGGCACGAATTCTCCTGCCTGAACGGCCGCCGTGTGACGGAGGAGGAGGTCAGAAATGACGTCATTCTCATGAAACGCCACAACATCAACGCCGTCCGCACCTCCCACTACCCGGACGCCCGCTGGCTCTACCGCCTCTGCGACGAGTACGGCGTCTACATGATCGCCGAGACCAACCTGGAGACCCACGGCCTCTGGAACCGCTACATGCGGGGGCAGGATCCGCTGGAGAAACTGGTGCCCGGCGACCGGCAGGAGTATCTGGGGATGCTGCTGGACCGGGCCAACGATAACTTCGCGGCAAATAAGAACCATCCCGCCGTCCTCATCTGGTCTGTCGGCAACGAATCCTTTGGCGGGTCGGTCATCATGGAGATGACCAATTTCTTGCACCGGGTGGATCCGGACAGGCTGGTCCATTACGAGAGCTGTGTCCACGACCCGCGTTACCCGGATATCACGGACATGTATTCCCAGATGTACACGCCGGCAGCGGGCGTAGAGCAGTATCTGAAGGAGCACAAGGAGAAACCCTTTATCCTCTGCGAGTACACCCACTCCATGGGCAATTCCAACGGCGCCATGCACAAGTACACCGACCTGGCCAAGCGGGAGATGCGCTACCAGGGCGGCTTCATCTGGGACTACGTGGACCAGACCCTCCTGAAAAAGAACCGCTTCGGGGAGGAATTCATGGCCTACGGCGGCGACCACGACGAGCGGCCGACCGACTACGATTTCAGCGCCAACGGCATCCTGACCGCGGAGCACAAGCCCTACGGGAAGATCCAGGAGGTCAAGTTCAACTACCAGGGGCTTGCGGCTTTCGTGGAGGGGAGCGCCGTCCGTATCGTCAATTATAACCTCTTTACGAACAGCGCGGCTTTTGACTGCCTCGTGACCGTGGAGAAGGAGGGCTGCCTTCTGGAGAGGAAGCCCCTTCTCACCGATGTTCCGGCGGGAGAGGAGCGGACGTATGCGCTGCCGGTCTCAAGGCAGACAGCGCCGGGCGAATACGCCGTCACCGTCTCCTTCCGCCTTCGGGAGGACACCCTCTGGGCGGAACGGGGTTATGAGGTTGCCTTCGGACAAGGCACCTATCGCGTGGAAGGGAAGCCTGCCACCCACAAGGGGCTTTTCTTCAAGGTCCTGCCCTGCAGCGACAACATCGGCGTCTCCGGCGATGACTTCGAAATCGTCTTCGGCGGCGCCAGAGGCGGCTTGGTTTCTTACCGCTATGCGGGTGTCGAACTCATCGACACGGTCCCCCGGGTCAATTTCTGGCGGGCCATGACCCAGAACGACACCGGCAACCGGCTGGGCGCCAGGTATGGAATCTGGAAGCTGGCCAGTTTGTATGAGAGCCACCTGCCCGTGGAAATGACCTCCTTCGAGGAGATGTACCGCTATCCGATCGTGGACCAGGGGGAGGATTTCATTTCCCTGACCTGGCGGAGGTGCCTGCCGACCCGGCCGGAGACCTTCTGCCTCGTCACCTACACGGTCTACCCGGACGGCACGGTGCGCGTCAGCATGGACTGCACGCCGGGCGAGGGCCTGCCGCCCATGCCCGAGTTCGGTATGCTCTTTAAAATGAAAGCCGACTACGACCACGTCACCTGGTACGGCTACGGCCCCGAGGAGAACTACTGCGACCGGTGCCGCGGCGCCAGACTGGGCGTCTATAAGAGGCAGGTCAAGGATATGATGGAGCCCTACATCGTGCCCCAGGAGTGCGGCAACCGGACCGGCGTCCGCTGGGCCGCCGTTACCGACAGAAGGGGCCGGGGCCTGCGCTTCGAGGCGGAGGAGCCGATGGATTTCTCGGCCCTGCCCTACACCCCGGAGCAGCTGGAGGAGGCCCAGCATCCCTACGAGCTGCCGCCCGTCCATCGGACCGTGATCCGGTGCTCCATGAAGCAGATGGGTATCGCCGGGGATGACACCTGGGGCGCCAGGACCCACGAGGAGTACCTGCTGCCGGCGGGAGAGAGGCTGCATTTCGCCTTCTCCTTCAAGGGAATTTGACAGAATTGCCAGGGGCCTTGCACCGCGGGCAGGCAATGGTCTACGGCGCAAGGCATTGCGGCGGGATGCCGCGTTTGCGGGTGAGGAGGCTGCTTCCATTTCAGAAGCCGCCTCTACTGAGCGCCTGCGAGATGTCACGTTTGCGGGTGAGGAGCCGGATACGAAACCTGTCGGAAGGGCCTTTAGGTATCCCCTGCCGGATGGAAAAGCATTTGCCTTTGGCCGGATTTGTGGTAAGATAGCCTTAACTGAGCCTCGGAAGGACGGGATGTCCCGCCTGGGCCGACTTTAGTCTTAGGAGGATTGCTATGAATATCGTTTGTCTTGACATGGAGGGCGTTCTGGTCCCTGAAATCTGGATCGCCTTTTCCGAGGCCACCGGCATTCCGGAGCTGCGCCGGACGACCCGGGACGAACCGGATTACGATAAGCTCATGAAGTATCGGATTGCCATCCTGAAGGAGCACGGGCTGGGGCTCAAGGAGATCCAGGCCACCATCGCCACCATCGATCCGCTTCCCGGAGCCAAGGAGTTCCTGGATGACCTCAGGACCGACACCCAGGTCGTCATTTTGTCGGACACCTTCACCCAGTTCGCCATGCCTCTCATGAAGAAGCTGGGCTATCCCTCCCTCTTCTGCAACGAGCTGGTGGTAGGGGAGAACGGCGAGATCGTCGACTATAAGATGCGCTGTAAACAGTCCAAGCTCACCACCGTGAAGGCCCTTCAGTCCTGCGGCTTCGAGACCATCGCGGCCGGCGACAGCCACAATGACCTGGCCATGATCCTGGCCTCCAAGGCCGGCTTCCTCTTCAAGAGCACCGAGGCCATCAAGGCGGAGCACCCTGAGCTGCCCGCCTATGAGGAATTCGACGACCTGCTGGCGGCCATTCGCGCTGCCCTGTAAAGGCGTTTCCCGTCCGTCCGGGGAGCGAAAGCGTGAGGCCCCTGACGGGATTCAGTTACAGCAGCTGTACCTGTCACTTTGTTCACAAGAACTGTAAAGCCCTGGCCTGTCCGGGGTTTTTTCAACCGTCGGACCCGGCTGCGCGAGTCGCGCCGGAAAGAAGGAGAGAAGCCATGCCAACCACCTACACCCACGACCGGTTCGGTACGGACGTCCTGGCCGCCATGCCGGAGGACGACCGGATCCGGATCTCGGAGGACCTGGACCTTTTTATGATCGGTCTTCAGGGACCGGACATCCTCTTTTACTACAAGCCCTTTGTGAAGAACAAGATTGTCGCCCTGGGGCATTTTCTCCACGATCAGCCCGGCAGGTATTTCTTTGGAAATGCAGCCCGCCGCCTCTTTTCCGGTTCCTGCCCTCCCGGGGAGGCGGAACTCTCCTACATCTGCGGCTGTCTCGCCCACTATGCCCTGGACGTGGTATGCCACCCGGACATCGTGGCCTTTGAGCAAAGCTCCGGCGTCACCCATGCGGAAATCGAGGGGGAGTTCGACCGGTATCTCCTGGTCACCGACGGCTATGACCCGGTCAGAGCCGTGCTGACCGGGAACTTCCACCCGTCCAGCAGGGCCGCGAAGGCCATCGCGCCCTTCTACAAGGGGGTGACGGAGCGGGGGATCCTCAAGTCGCTGGATGGGTTCATTTCCTTCAATAAGATAGTGCGGGCGCCCGGGAAGGCAAAGCGCGCTTTTCTGAACGGGGCGCTTCGGGCGGTCGGCAAGTACGACAGCTTCCACGGCCACATCATAAACCTTGCTCCCAACCCCCTCTGTGAGGAGAGCAACCGGATCCTGATGGGACGGTACGAGGAGGCGCTTCCGGTGGCGGTGGACCTCATCCACAGATTCCTGGCCACCAAGGGCAGAGACGTGAACACGGACGATTTTTACGACTACGATTTTCTGGGCATCCCAAGGGACGGACAGGAGGGGAAATAAGAACATGGACATGAAGATCATTCTGGCCTCAGGCTCGCCCCGGCGGCGGGAGCTCCTCAACCAGATCGGCCTTGACTACGAGGTCATGGTCTCGGAGGCGGCGGAGGTGACCCAGGCCACGGAGCCGGCGGAAATCTGCCGGGAGCTGGCCTGCCTGAAAGCCAGGGACGTGGCCGCGACCCTCGCGCGCGAAGCTTCGGAGAAGACCGGGGAGGACGGCGCGCGGAAAGGACACACCCTCGTCATCGGCTCCGACACCATCGTGGCGGCGGACGGGCGGATCCTCGGAAAGCCGGCGGACCGGGAGGACGCGCGGCGGATGCTCCGCCTCATTTCCGGGCGGGAGCACCAGGTCTACACCGGGGTCGCTGCCGTGGAAATGGATGGAGGGGAGATCGTTTCGGAGACTTCCTTCACGGACGCGACGGATGTTTACGTTTCCCAGCTCACAGAGGCGGACATAGGTTGGTACCTCTCGACGGGCGAGCCTTTTGACAAGGCCGGCGCCTATGGGATACAGGGGTATTTCGCCCGTTTCGTGGAAAAGATCGACGGGGACTACAACACCGTCGTCGGCCTGCCGGTCGGAAGGCTCTGGCGGGATATAATCAGGCATTACAAATGAAGACATGGCCGCTCCATAGCAGCTGCGTCACTGAACACGATAGGTAAAGGGCCCGCCCGTCGGGCACCCAGACTATAAATATTGCTTAAGATAAGGAGATATCAGATGATCAGAAGAAATGTATGGGCCAACAACACCCATGAGGAAAACCGCGAGGCCATGCGCTTCGCCGAGGATTACAAGCTTTTCCTGGACAACGCCAAGACCGAGCGCGAGGCTGTTGATGCCATCGTGAACGAGGCCGAGGCCAACGGCTTCAAGGAGCTTTCCGCCCTGATCGAGGCCGGCACACCGCTCAAGGCCGGCGACAAGGTCTATTCCGTCTGGATGAACAAGTCCGTCGCCCTCTTCAAGCTGGGCAGCCAGCCCATGGAGAAGGGCATGAACATCCTTGGCGCCCACATCGACTCCCCCCGCTGCGACGTCAAGCAGAATCCCCTCTATGAGGACAGCTGCCTGGCCTACCTGGACACCCACTACTACGG
>ODAI011805929.1_pt1 | contig 11228 bp, 11 predicted proteins | sample 1539321 | NCBI WGS metagenome assembly ODAI01 (sample SAMN02144231, study PRJEB22623) | gut metagenome | biome: sheep rumen | host: Ovis aries | place: New Zealand
ACATTAATTTAATCTATGCCCGTAAGGGCATTCTAAACATCTTATTCAGCTCGGTGTTTTCCTTCTTTTCTTGGTACTTCTTTTCTTTCTTTTACATCCGAAATAAAAGGAAGAAAAGAAGTACATAAAGAATGCAACAAATTATGTTTTTTGTTGCATTTATGTAACTGATTGTTTGATATTTTCTGCAATAACAAGGCTTGTTTTATCGTTATTTATACCAAAAGCGAGCAGATAATGTCTACATACTCGATTTGTTAGGAAATATAAAAAACGGATTAAAGGAAATAACTTACACATGTATTATCGGCAGATTTTTTAAAAACTTTAGGGACTCAAGACAAAATTTCTCTATTCTATTCTATTCTATTCCATTCCATTCCATTCCATTCCATTCCATTCCATTCCATTCCATTCCATAGGGCATTATGACTGGTTTTGAGTCAATTGTAAAAATTTTAATTTTTGCTTAGCATTGTTACAAAATATTACAGAATCTTGCCGTTCTGCATTTATAGACTTACGCCTGAAGTTAATGTAAAATAATCTTATGAACGGTTTAATACATTATGACAAATACAACAGAAGTTAAAATAATAGGTGCAGGTCTTGCGGGATCAGAAGCCGCACTGCAACTGGCAAAACGCGGGATAAAAGTTAAATTGTATGAAATGCGCCCATACAAAAATACAGGAGCGCATGTTACGGAAGATTGCGCAGAATTTGTATGTTCAAATAGTCTGGGTTCTGCAGATATAACCAATGCCAGCGGACTGCTTAAAGCCGAAATGGAAATATTAGGCGGAGAATTAATCAAAATTGCAAAAGAGAATTCTGTTCCCGCAGGAAATGCTCTTGCAATTGCAAGAGAAGATTTTTCAAAAGCAGTTACTTCTAAAATAAATAACAGTCCTAATATTGAGCTAATAAGAGAAGAGATTACAGAAATTCCGGACGGAAATGTAATCATAGCTTCTGGACCTTTAACCAGTGATAATTTTGCAAAAAGCATACAAGATTTTACCGAATCCGAACATTTACATTTTTTTGATGCAATCGCTCCTATTGTAGAATTAGATTCAATAAACTTTGAAAAAGCTTTTTGGGGGGCAAGGTATGACAAGGGGGAAGCTTCTTATATTAATTGCCCGATGAATCAAGAAGAATACGAAAAATTTTATAATATTCTGATAAATGCACCAAGGATTGAACAGCACTCTGTTGATAAAAATACAAAATTCTTTGAGTCCTGTTTGCCTGTTGAGGTTTTGGCATCAAGAGGCGTTGATACGCTCAGATTTGGGCCGATGAAACCTGTCGGGCTTATTGATAAAAGAACCGGTATTGAAAATTATGCGGTAGTCCAATTAAGACAGGATAATTCCGCAAAAACATTATTTAATCTTGTAGGTTTTCAAACTAATCTCAAGTGGGGCGCTCAAAAAGAACTTGTCCATTCTATTCCGGGGTTAGAAAATGCAAATATAGTAAGATACGGAGTTATGCACAGAAACACATTTATCAATGCTTCTCAGGTACTAAACCCGACTTTTGAATCGAAAAAACGTAAGGGACTGTTTTTTGCAGGACAAATAACGGGAACGGAAGGTTACACAGAATCTATTGCGGGAGGATTGCTTGCAGGCATCAATATGGCTCGCAGAATTATGAGAAAAGATTTATTTATTCCTCCAAAAGAAACCATGTTAGGCGCAATTTCAAATTATATAACAGATAAGGCACACCTTGCTCACATTAGTAAACGTGACGGCTCATTAAGGTATTTACCGCCGCAACCTATTAACTCCAATTGGGCAATTGTTGCACCTATAGAACTTACGAAATCAGAAAGAAAAAATAAGAAGCTAAAAACAGAACTGCTATCTAAACGTGCAATTGAATCTATAAAAACGATAGCTGCAAAAATAGCAAATGAATAATTAAGTTATTTTTATAAAGAAGTATAATAATCCTTCATAAGCTTTGCATCGTCCTCTATGTTAGGACTTTCACAGACAATAGCCCCCTTAATATTAAAATCCTTAAACGCTTTTAGTAAATCTTTATAGTTAAAATCGGATTCTTCAAGATTAAGATGTTTCTTTTCTCCTTTTGCTCCATACTCTATACCTGCAATATGAGCATGAAAATTATCTAACGCAGTTTGTCCCAGCTCTTTACCTATTTTTTCAAATATTTCTGCAAATTCGTCGTATGTGTTGGAAATTCCGTTATATCTTGCATGCAAGTGAGAAAAATCTACACATGGCAGAACTGTTTCGAATTCTTTAGATAATCTTATGATTTCTTCTAAATCTCCCCACTGAGTAGCCTTTCCTGTTGTTTCAGGGCGTATCCAAATTTTATTATTTACTTTCTCCAATTCAGCCGTTATAACTTCAATACCTTTACGTATTTGCTTATATACCGACTCTTTATCCATTCCTAAATAAAATCCTGCATGAAAAGTTATACTAAATCCGCCGAGAGAATACGCTGTTTCAGCAGTCTCTATTATTCGTTGAATGCTTGCGTCGATTTTGTCTTCTTCTCTGGAATTCAGATTTACATAAAAAGGTGCATGAGCTGTTATAATTTTGTTAGACGCGCCTACGATATCTCTGCTTTTATCACTGATTCTAACTCCGCGAACAAACTCCAACTCTAAGCCATCCAAACCCATTTCATTAAGAATTTCAAAACCTGCTCCATATCCCTTTGCGCCGGCTTTTAACGGAACACCTGCCGTCAAAAAATTTAACTTTTCCATTTTTATTTAAACTCTTCTCCTATTTTTGGATCAACTATTCTTATAAAGTCTTTGCTATCTCCGATAAAGAAACTGCCAAACTGCATTACTGTCGGCACAAGCAAACCTTTTGAAGTAGCTATGAAAAATTTATCATCTTCAATTTTAGCAAGAGTACCTGCGGGATGCGGAAGACAAAATGCATCAGATGCGACTTCCGCTTTTAAAATTTTCATAAGATTCCCTCTGAATGTCGTACTTGCCATTATAAAAGGATTTAAGGCTCTTATAAATCTTTCAATCTCTTCTGCCGTTTTTTCATAGTTAATAAATAATTCTCTGTCAGATAGTCCATTCCCTGATATAAAAGTTCCTTTTGGCTGCGGAATTCTTGGCAGTTCTTGTGTTTCATACATTTGTAAAACTTGAAGCAATAATTCTATTCCGATAAAGTTTAATTCATTAAAAATTGTACCCATTGTGGCTTTAGCAGGTATATGATATGGCTTTTGAGCAATAATATCACCTGTATCGAAACCATCGTCCATAAAATGAACCGTCACTCCGGTTTCAGCCTCACCGTTCATAATAACTCTTGAATAAGGATTACCGCCTCTGTATTTAGGCAAAAGCGACGGATGAACATTCAAAAAACCATCTTTTGTTGCATCTCTTAACACTTTTGGAACTTTATAATTATATGAACATACAACAGCTGCATCGACTTCTAAATCTTTTATAGTTTGAATAAGCTGCGGCTCATCCAATTCATCGAAATCTATGTAATTTAGCCCTCTTGAATATATAAAGTTTTTAAAATCACCATACATATTGTGATCTTTTTTGGGGCCCATAACACCCACAATATTAACGCCTGCCATTAACAGCCCGTCAATACCGATATATGCCATATCAGGAATTCCGACAAACAGTATTCTTTTTTTAAATTGCGATCTGGTAAACATTAAACCGACTCTCTTGCATATTCTTTTATATTCCTAATATTAACATTAAATATGAATTAATGGAAGATTCTGTTAGAACTATTATTTGAATTCAAAAATAAAAGGGTGCAAATGCACCCTGAAAATCCAACTATCACAAATCAATATATTAAATTAAATTCATACTTCTCAGATATGTAAAATGTACCATATTGCTACACTTACTAATCTGCATTAATCCAAATCTCTTCTTACAAAGGTTTATTCCACAAAGATTCTGTAAACTTGCTTTGAGTTGCAGCATTTTCAACTGATAATGCAACTGTGTTCGGAGTAAATATAACAACAGAATCACTAATTTTTTGAACCGCTCCATCTAATGCGTGAGATGCTCCGCAAACAAAATCTATTGTTCTTTGAGATTGTTCTTTATCTAATAAATCAAGATGTAAAACAACTGTTTTCTTTTCAATCAATTTTTTTACAATCTGTGCAGATTCTGAGAAAGAACGAGGCTCAATAACGGTAACCTCACCTGATTTATATGAATTTGAAGGCATAGAAACAACTTTTGATTCTCTGCTTGTAATTCTGCTCGGTCTTGTAGAAATATTTGTAGGGTACATACTGTCTAAGTCACTTTCTTGTGTTTTTAATGCTAAATTATCTTCTATCGGATATTCTCCGCCAAAACTTCCAAATACTTCATCTGGATCTTCTTGTCCGTCTGAAAAACTGTTTTTGAAAAAATCAACAAAACTTCTAAAACCTTCTGATAATGCCATTGCTCCTCCACTATATTTATTATGTAAATAACTTTCTTCCTATTCTAATCATTGTAGCGCCTTCTTGCGCTGCAATTACGTAATCATCGCTCATCCCCATTGAAAGCTCAGGAAGCGCGACTTTAAATTCTTCCTCTAGTTCGTCCCTTAGTTGGCGAACATCACCAAATAAGAATTTAAGTTCCTTCTCTTCCGCTCCATACGGCGCCATATTCATAAGCCCAAGAACTTGAAGACCTTTTAATGATATAATTTCTGCAAATTCTTGTTTTAATTGCTCTTTGGTATATCCGGACTTTTGCTCTTCACCAGCATTGTTTACTTGTAATAAAATCTTCTCTCTCTTATTTAACGAACAGGCTGTATCTGAAATCTTTTTTGCAATTTTTAAAGAATCTACCGAATGAATAATGTCAAAATGTCTAACAACTTTTTCCACTTTATTAGATTGCAAATGCCCTATAAAATGAAATACCGATTCTTTTTGAATCTTCTCAGGAAGACTTTCGATTTTTTCTATTGCTTCCAAAGCTCTCGATTCTGCAAAATCTCTTATTCCGACTTCAAACCCGGCTTTTATTGCTTTAAGTCCGAAATACTTAGTTACGGCAATTATTTTGATATTATAATGTGCGATTTTATGTTTTACTTCGTCGAGGTTCTTTTTTACCAATGAGCTGTCGATAGCAACATCGTCACCCCAATTTTGTGATTGTATTAGCATTCCCCTCAACCTCAAGTTTATTATATACTACTTCTCATGACCTGCACAAGTCTTTATTTGTAACACTTTTTTTATTCATGTCCATCATGCTGAAACCCATGTAAATCATGGTTTTTGACCATGTTCCAATTGTTAAGTTTTGTTAAGTTTTTTGTTTTTTGTAAAGAACTTGACAAGCTTTAGCATGTACGGGGCATGAACAGAGCATGCCCTACCGCATTAAGAATAACTAATAGATTATTGTCCTAAATATGCCAATGTCTGCATTACTTCACTGGCAGCAGAGAACACTCTGGAATTCATTTGAATCATTCGTTGAGCAGATATCATATTTGACAGTTCATGCGCAATATCTACATTTGATTCTTCATATCCGCCTGATTCTATTGAACCGAATGCCATTTCACCTGCAACGCCGTAAAATATATCTCCGACATCAGGTCCCCATTCCCATAAGTTATTATTTAAAGATACCAAACCTTCTTGGTTTACCATAGTCGCAAGTTCCAATGCAAAATTTGAATTTTTTATAGCAGAGCCTTCTGCCGTTACGTCACTTCCCAGAATTGTTACACCTTCAGGTGTTGTATATTTCCATTGCAATGTTTCTGCATCGTCAACATATTGAGTCAATACCGAACCGTCATTATACGTAGCAATAAGGATACCATTTTCGTCTATCGCTGTACTTTTTAAAGATATTGCGTTTTTATCGTTATAGTTAATCATGTCTTGAAGAGTAACAGTCTCGTTAAGATTATTAGACGTTGTACTGCTTCCCAAACCTGTTTCACCTAAGAAGTTACTTGTTGTACCGCTTGATGAAAATGCCATTTTATAGTCGCCGGAAACAGTGTATGAAATTTTTCCGTCAGCAGCTGTGAAAGTAACACCATATGAACTTAAAGCACTGTTAAAATTACTTACAATTGTGCCTACAGTTCCGCTTCCGTCAGGGATGTCAACAAGAACATTTGTTACGGTTCCGCTTGAATCTGTAAGATCTACAGACACTTTACCGGATGTTATACTCGCATTATTCAAGTCTTCAAGCTTAACAGAAGAGATATTTGGATCTCCTTTTACAACAGCAAGCATGTTTTTAGGAATTTTAACAGTCTTATCGGAACCGGCATTTGAATATATAGACTTTGCGCCCATTACTTTTAAGCCGTTTTGTGTAACAAGGTTCCCCGCTGAATCAACGTTAAACACACCGTCACGAGTAAAATACTGATGTTTATCGGCATCTTGAACAACATAGAAGCCTGTTCCGGAGATCATAGTATCCAAATCACGCCCTGTAGAAACAAAGGTGCCTGCATCAAAATTTCTGGTTATACCGGAGATTTTTACACCAAGACCTATTTGCTTTGGATTTGTACCGCCGCCATCTTTTGTTGCAGCACTTCCGTATGACAAATTGTTTGAGTGCAAAGTCTCAAATGTCATGTTTGCTGTTTTGTAGGCTACAGTATTAATATTTGCTACGTTGTGAGCAATAACATTAATCTGTGATTGACCGGCATTAATTCCGGTACTTGCTGTGTGCAATGCTTGTGACATGTTTATTTTCCTCTCTGTTATCTGGTTTTGTTAATATTTTGTTTATCCGGTTTATTCTTTTTCTCTTATTGAAATAATGTTTTCAATAGAGTAATATTTATCATTTACTTTTACTCTTCCGCTGCCGTCTTCAAAGCTTGCTTCGGTTACGGTTCCGTTAATTTTTGTAGGATTTTTAGGATCGTTTTCATTAGGAATTTGTATGGTCACATCTTTTCCTATCATTGATAAAGTCTGTGTTATTTCTGAATTCAGCATCATGTCGTCATACATTGCATTAATATATTTAGCACAATTTTCAAGTCCGCTGTTCATTTGAGTCATTTGTTCCAATGATGAATATTGAGCAAGTTGTGACAGCCATTGCGCGTTATCTGTCGGCGCCGTTGGATCCTGATTTTCAAGCTGCTTTAGCATTAGTGTAAGAAATACATTGCTGTTATTCTGCATGCCTGTAGTTCTGGCTTGTTGTGCCTGAGCTTGAGTTGTTTCATTTCTCATTGCAGTTATTTGACTTGTTATTGTAGACATTTACCTCTCTCCAAAATTATATTATTCTAAATTATTATCTTTCTTCCCTATTCTCTTTCTAACAGAGTATCATCTTTTTCCAGTTCATACATCATTTGTTCAAAGGGTTTTTCTTCTTCTTTTTGTTTTCTGGCTCCTTGCTGCTTATTACCGCCGTTTGAGCCTTCTTGTTCTGTAAAATCTGTTTGATTTTCTTCTGCAGGCTCTTCCAGTTTTACAGAAACATTGTCTATGTTAACACCTTGCGCAAGAAGGTTTTCCTTTAAACTGTCAAGTCCTTTCATTATCAAATCTCTTGCATCATTAGTTGCAACAGTAAACAAAGCCATCAATCCGTCTTTTGTATTTAAAATTTGTACATTTACTTTCCCCAGACTTCCTGGGTTAAGCACTAAGCTTAATTTAGAATTGTTATGCATGCCGTCTAATTGCTTTGAAATTTGTTCTATTATTTTTTCAGATGTAATTTCTGCCGGTTTCACTTGAACATTTTTTATGCTCGTATCAAATTCAGAACGACTTATTTTTATATCACCTTGAATAAGAACTCTTGCGGCTTGTTCTTGCGGTGTTTGATTTTGCATATAATCTGCCGTTTTTTGTTCGGATTGAGTTTCTGATACAACTTTTATATTTAGCTCTTTTAACATATTTTCATTAAGAGCAGATGTTCTTCCTTTTGCATTTTCACTGTTTGATTGAGTTTTATCTTTTGCAGTCATACTTATAACAGTTCCGCTGCTCTGTTTTAAAGAATCAAATTGTTTAAAATTAGTTGAATCTGAATTTAGATTATTTGAATTGTTTTTGTTGTTTGCATCTGTTTGACTAATACTTGTACTCTCTTCCGTTTTGTTTGTTATTTCATTATTTTTTAAAACGGAAACTCTGTCATTAGATGTTTGTGATTGCAGCAAAAGTATTGCAGTCGGATCGTTCAGGGTATTAAGTTCGTTTAGCATAGTTGGGTCCTCTTCTGTGATATTAGATTCTTCATTTTCGTTGGTTTCTTCTGTGATATTAGATTCTTCGGTAGCACTGTTTTCATCTGTTACATTGGTTTCTTCTGCGATAATATACTCTCCGATATTATCTTGCTCTTGTTCATTTATTTGCTCTTGATTAATCTCACTATTACTAATATTGTCCTCGTTTTCGATTGTATCTGTATTTATGCATATGTCTTTGATAACAGTTAAATTTAGCAATGTATCTATTGTTGTGTCTTTAAAAGAATCCTGCATTTCACTTGTTGAATTGTCAGTTATATCAGATTCTGTTAAATTTTCAGAGTCATTTTCAGCCATAGGGCTCTTATTATTATCATTTTCTTTATCAGAAGAATTGTTATTATTTAATTTCGGATTTTCTTTCTCTGTTTGTTTATCCAGAATTCTTGCAAAATTATTTGTTTCAATTTTTTCGTTAGATTCGCTCTTGCCGCTATTGTCACTATAATTAACAGCGGTTTGTGCCATCCTATTCAAGTTGTTTAGTAATGATTGAGTCATAAATTATTGAAACCTGTATCTTGCTGATGTAATATCATCTATTTCTTTTACTTCTGCCTGTAAAAATTCTTTATAGTATTCTTTTTCTTGTTTTTCCTTAAGTTTTTTTAAAACTTCCACTTTTTGATGTGCTTGTAAAACTTCTTGCTGCTTTCGTTTTAAAATTGCTTCGGTATTTAAAATAATTCGTTCTTGATTTCTTGCTTCTGCACTAAGTCTTACGCCATAATCTCTATGCGATTGAATTTGCGGAATATCAAGATTATCAGATGTATTTAAAATCTCCAGATTATTTTTATTGTTTTCTTGGGCTGATAAAATAGATTGAAGTTTTTCTCTTTGCGCATTCAGAGCTGTTAAGATTTTAGCCATTTCCATTTGCCTTTCTTCCAACTCTTTTTCCCGCATATCAAGTACAACTTGCATGCGAAATTTAAATTTTTTCAACTTACCTACCTCGTCCAAAAGTACTTTTATAGAGTACCTATATTACTTTACAACATGTTTTAGGCTTTCACCTCATATAAAAGTAGTAGATTTTTAGATTTTTGATGTTTATTCGAATTTGCAGAAAAATCAAAGATTTGACAATTTTGGTTTTTGCCGCAAACTCTTTCCGTAAATTATTGTTAAAATATTTGAACAAAATTTTTTATTTTGTCGTTTTTAATAATATAATTTTATTAGAATAAATTGAAAGGATGTATATGGAATTAGGTTTTGCAGGAATTGTAGCAGCTCTCGTTGTTGCGATATTACTAATAAAATTAATAAAATTCGGTTTAAAAATAGTACTGTTTTTTGTATTAGCAGTTGTTGTATCCTTAACACTGTGGATATGCATTGCCAAGCCGGACATGCATGATCCGTTTTCAATTAATACAATTGAATATCTATTTAAAATTAATAAAGACGGTTCTATGACAACTACAAAACAGATTACGGAAACAGTTATAAAGGAGGATGCTAAATAAGGTGAAAAAACTGACGACTTTATTATTATCTTTCTTTTTATTAACCGCTCAAAATTGCTATGCAGTGAATGCTCTTTATTATGTAAAAGATATTAAAGAAGCTGAGATGGAACCGATTGTTGAGAACAGCTATTTAAATCAAAATTTCAATCTGGTTAAAAGAAATCCGTATTACGGAATTTCACCAAAAGGCAGTGAATCTGTCGTAATAATAATACAGCAAAGTGGTGATAATATGTTTTATTACTACAATGCAGAAGATAATATCAAGATTAACAAAGCTGTTATAAAGGAATTAAAAAAACAAGGCAAAACTGTAGAACAATCCTTCAACAACAGCTTAATAGAGATTTATGACAATTTGGCAAAAGAAGTAGCATCCGATACTCAAACTCTAAAAACATATAATTTTGAAGAGCCGTCTACAGCGTTTGAACCACCTAAACATGCGCAAACACAGCATACTCAGCCTTCGGTCTATCAGGGTTATGTTGCTCAACTAGGGGCAGGAACTAAGATACAGGCATATTTACAAAATGCAATAAACACTGCTACAGCATCTCAAGGAGATAAAATTGTTGCTGTTCTTACAAATCCTCTGAGCTATAACGGAATGGAAGTTGCTCCTCAAGGCAGCTTGGTATACGGAACATTATCAAAAGCAAGACCGGCAACATACGGTTCCAGAAACGGAAGGGTTGTTATTAATTTCAACCAATTGGTAACACCAGAAAACAAGATTTACAATATCTCAACAGAAGAGATTGATTTTACTGTTTCAAACGAAGGGAAAGTCGCGAATTCTATAAAAGGTGCAGCAGGAGCAGCTATCGCCGGGGCATTAGTAGGACTGCTTGCCGGTGCAATATCAGGAAGTGATCATATGTTTCGTTCTGCTGCAATCGGAGCCGGAGTGGGAGCAGGCTCTTCCGTAATCTTTTCTACCGCAGAAAGAGGTGTAGACGCAGAAATACCTTCATTTACAGAAATAGATATCACGTTAACTCAGCCTTTAAGCGTTACGGTAGGATATTAAAATAAAAACCGCATTATTTGTGTACAAGTAATAATACTTTGTGTTAAATTTGTACAGGATAAAGTTACTTTAAAAATTATCTTGTAAGGTAAGATTTAATTTTATATTTGAATTATAATAAATATTATAGGATAAGAGTAAGTAATATAAAGGAGTACATAAATGAAAAACAAACTCATTTTGTTTTGGGTAATTGTTGCACTGGCTATAACGTCTATTGTTGTAATCTGCACAAAACCTACAAAGCTAGGTTTGGATCTGGTTGGCGGTTCAAGATTGGTTCTTGAAGCTCAACCGATTAATAATGCAGAAGTTACACCCGATATGATGTCAAGCTTGCAATTTGCGATTGAAAATCGTGTTAATAAGCTTGGTGTAGCAGAAACAGTTGTTCAAAGAGCAGGGGAC
>ODAI012586552.1_pt1 | contig 11228 bp, 11 predicted proteins | sample 1539321 | NCBI WGS metagenome assembly ODAI01 (sample SAMN02144231, study PRJEB22623) | gut metagenome | biome: sheep rumen | host: Ovis aries | place: New Zealand
GAACGGTTCCGCGCGGCGGTGCAGAAGTACCTGGTGCCGGTTGCGGATTCCATCATGCGCGAGCAGGCAAAGCGCCTCGGCAAGGAGTATCCGCTGTCATTTGCGGACGCCGCGCTGAGCTTCCGCAGCGGCAACCCGCGTCCCGCAGGAACGCCGGACGATATCCTTCTGCAGGGTAAAAAGTTCTACGATGCGCTCTCGCCCGAAACGAGCGAGTTCTTCCGCACGATGCTCGACGACGAGCTTCTGGACGTGCTGTCCACCGAAGGCAAGCAGGGCGGCGGTTACTGCACGGGCATTCCGCAGTATGAGGTGCCGTTCATCTTTGCAAACTTCAACGGCACGCAGCACGACGTCGAGGTCGTCACACACGAGGCGGGGCATGCGTTCGCTTATTGGATGAACCGCAAGCGCGTGCCGCTCCAGTACGCATGGCCGTCGATGGAAGCGTGCGAAGTGCACTCGATGAGCATGGAATTTTTCGGCTGGATGAACGCGGACGGTTTCTTCGGACCGGATGCGAAAAAGTTCCTGTACAGCCATCTCGCCGGCGCGGTCACGTTTATCCCGTACGGCACGATGGTCGACCACTTCCAGCATCTCGTCTATGAAAAGCCGGACATGACGCCGAAGGAACGCCATGCGGAATGGAAACGGCTGCTCGGCATCTACATGCCCTGGATGAAACTCGACGGCGAGATCCCGTTCTATGCGGAGGGCGAGGGCTGGCAGAGGCAGAGCCATATCTATGCAAGCCCGTTCTATTATATCGATTACTGCCTGGCGCAGACCGTTGCGCTCGAGTTCTGGGCGATGATCCAAAAGGACGAGGCGGATGCATGGAAACATTATATGGCATACACGAAACAGGGCGGCAGCCGCACGTTCGTCGAACTGCTGAAGCATGCGGACCTCGTCACGCCGTTCGATGAGGAGTGCTTGAAGGGCGTCTGCAAGACCGCGACCGAGTGGCTGGACGCGTTTGACCTTACCGGCATCGAATAAGCAGGACCGGATACCGATCCGAAAAAAACAAAAGCGCCGATCTCTGCGATCAGCGCTTTTTGTTTATATCGGGATTCTTTTTGACCGAAGGCGGCAGAACGGGGCGCAGCGTTTCCGCACGTTCCTGGATGCGCGACGGCAGTTCGGACAGCTGAGAAAAGATCCCGTACCATTGACTGACTGCCTGATAGAAATCGTTCGAGCCGGTCGATTGGCGCGGCTTGCGATACTGTTCGCGGTTTTCCAGAATGACGCGATAGCGTGCGACGGCGTTCTTTACGCTGTCCTCCCATGAGAAATAAAGCTCGTTCATCGCACGGTCGCCGAGCTCGCGCATGGCGGCGCGGCGGTCGTTCATATGAAACAGCAGATTTGCCATCGATTCCGCGTTCTCGGAAATCAACAGCCCGTTCTTTCCGTGCGATACGCCCTCCGCGGCGCAGCTGCCATCGATCAGCACGCTTCCGAGCCCGTTTGCAGCGGCTTCGCGAACAACGATGCCGTTCGTATCGAAGGTTGACGGAAACAGAAAGAGATCGCACGCGGCATACATGGCGCGCAGCGTGTCACGGTCGTGGATCGCACCGACGAACCGGCATTCCGCATCGAGCGCAAGCTCGTGCATGTAAGCTTCGATCTCCTTGCGGTCCAGTCCGTCGCCGACGAAAACGGCGGTGAAGCGTTTGCCCGCATTCTTCAGCATGCGCAGCGCGTCGAGGATGATCCGCAGTCCTTTATACCACATCATCCGTCCGACAAACAGGTATGTTGTCAAAGAAGGATCGATCCCGTATGTACGGCGCACCGCTTCGACGGCGGCATCATCGGCGCGGCCTTTCGGCATATCGACGCCGTTCGGCATGACGATGTAATTGCCTTCATATCCGATGGAACGCAAGTTCTGACCGGCGCCTTCGCTGACGACCCATACGTCGTCACAGGCGGCGATGTTATCCACGATGATCCTGAGCGCGGTGTTCTGGATCAGTTTCATGCGGACCGCCTTGCGGACGTCCACGTCGAACTTCGTGTGATACGTAAAGACCAGCGGGACATCGCGTGTTTCCCGCACGACGCGGCACAGCTGCGCGGAAATGAACGGGCAGTGCACGTGCATCAGATCCATCGGCAGATCGGACAGGCGGCTCAGCGTTTTTGCATCGAACGGATAACCGGTGCGATAGCCGACAAGCTTGGTGGTATCCATGCTCGCATAGCGGATGACCTCATAGGGATAGTCGTCCGTCACATCCGGATAAGCAGGCGTCACGACCGTAGCGGTTCCGTACCGGTTCGTGATGATATCCGCATAGTTCTTCACGACGTTCGCCACGCCGTCCAGCATGGGCGGGAACGAGTCGTTCAACAGACAAATGTGCAGCGGATCCATGGCATGCTCCTTCCCGAATCTGATGCTTCCATTATAGCAGCTTTTTCGGTCAACGCAACCAAACTGCCGAGAATTCACAGTTTTACCGCAGAACCGACATATTTCGCGATAAAAAAGTTCCGGCAGCGCTGCCGGAACCTTCGGATATTTCACGCGCGGTGAAGCAACTTTTTGAGAAACGGAGCGATCCCGATCCGCTTTGCGAACCGGATCAGCCCTCTTTCGATGTGCATCCAACAGAAGCGGAACGGATAAACGGCGTTCCACAGCCTTGCATACAGCCGATAGCCGAAGCCGTCTGCCGAATGGGATCTGCCCTTGCGCTGAAAGCCGGTCAGCACGCCGATCACGCGTTCGTCCGCCACCTGTTCGACGGCATAGGTGTTGTCGCCGCGGATGCGGTAATACCCGTCGCACACGCCGATCACGCGATGCAGTACGTAGTTTTCGCCGCGCGTGTACAGCGCCACGTCGTATTTTTTGAGACGGCCGCGGGGGACTTCAACGAACACGAGATCTCTGTTTTGCCGCAGCATGGGCTCCATGCTCGTGCCTTTGGTTTTGTATACCAGCTTGCCGTCGCGGGCGAGCAGCTCCTCGAATATGCTCATTCCTCGAGCGCGTGGATGCCGCGCAGCTTCCCGAGGATCCTGTCCACATCCGCCGCGATCACGTCACGCGGTGCGCTGTACTGCGCGCACATGGCGTCAACGATGCGCTCCGGCGTTGTTTCCTCTTTCAGACAATCGACGATGAACGCCGCGGTCTCGTTGCTGCGCACGATCCCGTTGAAGGATGCGTGTCCCAGCGGAACCAAAAACTGCGTATCGTCGATCTCCTGCGTGATAAAATCATTTTTCAGCTTCATAGTCTGACTCCTCAGCAGATATAAGAAAGGCCGGGCTGCGGTTTTTGCGGCAACTAAACCGCGCAAGCGCAGTACCCGGCTTACATCTTGTTCGTTGGGTTGGTTGAACAAAATTGTCGAGGATCGCTCGACGAATCTTATTCCTTAGTAATCGGGCGTCTGGGTGTCGTCGCCATCGCCGGAAGTCGTGATAACGTCGTCAACAACGATAACTTCCATCTCGGGCTGCTTGTACTCTTTCATGATCTTTCCTCCTAAAATGATAGTCAATACCTGAAGCAGAACAACATGCGGCCCAAGCCGACAGCATTCCCTTCTGAGTTCATTTATTGCCCTGCAAACGAGCCGGATCGGCTTTTGCGCCTCCCCCGCCCGATTACACTGCAATATTTACGCATATACTATAACAATTTGCGCGCGATTTGTCAACGTGAAAAATCATATATTCACAAAAAAGTCGTAAACGAAAGCGCGCGTTATTCCGCATCGTCAGGACCCGATTCCGATACTGACAAATCCGGTCGAAAAGCGCACGATTCTGCGCGTTTTTCGACGCGGTCAGTCGAGATTGAAATCGTTGACGTCGTCGATGGACTCGCCGCCGATGCCGGGACCGACGCGTCCGGCGATCAGATACTGCCGCTCGATCGGGTCGTAGACGATGCGGTGCAGAAGACGAAATTCCTCGACCTTGCCCGTGCTCGAAACGTGCGTGCGCGGCCCGGTGCAGGGATGGACGATATCGCCGATGCGCACGTGTCCGTCGTCCACATAGGAGATCGGAAGGTCGGACGCGATGGCGGTGCTGACCTTCAGTTCGAGCTCGTCGAGATCGACTTTGGGCGGGCGTTCCTCGAATGCGAGCAAAAAGCCGTGCTTGATGTCGCGATGGAAGCAGCGATCATATTCCGCACGCGGCAGAAAGATCTCGCACAGATCCTCCGCGGTGTGCGCCATGCGGCGGTAGCGGATCGAAACGGAGACCTTATCGTGCAGCTCGCTCGGCAGCGGACCGAAGATCGTCGGGCGGGAAACGATGATCTCATCGCCGACGCCGATCATCAGATTTGCGTTGAAACCGAGCAGCGGATAGATCATTTCGAAATGTTCCACGACGACGCGCTTGCCGTTGGAGATCGCCTGTCGGATCGCGTCCGCCAGCGTTCCTATCTGCGTGAACGCCGATTCAAAGCGGATGTCAAGGTGATAGGTGTGCGCCCGAAAATACCCGTCTTCGCTCTGATCGAGGATCGGCAGCGGACGCATATTGATGCCGTTGTCGTCGTTTGTCAGTTCGAGACCGGGAAACATGCCTTTGATCAGCATGCTCTTTCCGGAGCCCGCTTCGCCGATGATGCCGATCAGCTTGTCAAACGGCGAGAGGTACAGCTGCGCGATCTGCATGCCGAGATCGTACATTCTGTCGCGTCCTCTCGGCGCAAAAAACACGCTGTAATAGTGCTCGTTCTGCATTCTGCCCGAATACGACATGTGCATTCCTCCGTTGAAAAAGATTGCAAAATCTCAACCGCTTCCATTATACAACAATCCTCCGCGATTCTCAACTCCGTTTTTCGCGGGCGGACCGTGCGCATGAACGGCAAATCACACTTGAATGTTCCCGTGTTCGGCGTTATAATAAAACCGACTATGGGGATCGGTTTCCCACACTATTTATTCAACGGAGGGGACTATGCGAAGAAGCATGCTCTTTTTGCCGGGCAATACGCCGAACATGATCATCAACGGCGACGCGCTCGGCGCGGACAGCATCATTTTGGACCTCGAGGATGCGGTATCGCCGGACGAGAAGGACTCGGCGCGCATTCTGGTACGCAACTCGATCGCCGAAATGGGCTTTGCGGACGTGGAGATCACGGTCCGCATCAACGCGATCGACACCGCGTACTGGAAGGACGATCTGGAAGCGATCGTGCCGTTGAAACCGGATCTCATCATGCCGCCGAAAGCCTCGAGCGCGGCGGACATGCAGACGCTTGACGCGTATATCGCGGACATCGAGCGGCGAAACGGCATGCCGGTCGGCAGCGTCCGGCTGATCCCGCTGATCGAGACGGCGCTCGGCGTGGAACGCGCGTTCGAGATCGCCTCCGCAACGCCGCGCGTGGCGGCACTGTTCCTCGGCGGCGAGGACCTGACCGCGGACCTTCGCTGCAAGCGCACGAAGGCGGGCAATGAGATCGATTATGCAAGAAAACGCCTGGTCTGTGCGGCAAGAGCCGCAGGCGTCGACGTATATGACACGCCGTTTACCGACGTGAACGACGACGAGGGCATCGTGATCGACGCGGAATACGCAAAGTCTCTGGGCTTCACGGGAAAGAGCGCGATCGCGCCGCGTCATGTGCGCGTGATCAACGAGGTGTTCAGCCCCTCTCTCGCGGACGTCGAATACGCGAAGCTGGTTTTCGAAGCCATCCGCATCGGCAAGGAGCAGGGCAAAGGCGCGGTATCTCTGCGCGGCAAGATGATCGACAAGCCGATCGTGGAACGCGCTCGGCAGACGCTGGAAGCTGCAAGACAACTGGGCATCGGAGGTGCAGATGATGAATAAGCTCGTATCCTCGATTCGCGAAGCGATCCTCAACAGCGGACTCAAAGACGGCATGACCGTGTCGTTCCACCATCATCTCAGAAACGGCGACTGGGTGCTGAACATGGTGATGGATGAGATCGCGCGGCTGGGTATCGGAAACCTGACGCTCAACGCAAGCTCGCTGTTCGACGTGCATGCGCCGCTGAAGGAACATATCCGAAACGGCGTCGTGACGACGATCCTGACCGATTACATGTCGCAGGAACTCGGCAGCTTCATTTCCGCCGGCGGCATGAAAAACCCCGTGCAGTTCCGTACGCACGGCGGACGTCCCGCCGACATTGAAAACGGCAGAACGCCGATCGACGTCGCGTTTATCGCGGCGCCCGCCTGCGACCCGATGGGCAACTGCACCGGCAAGATCGGCAAGAGCGCGTGCGGTTCGCTCGGCTATGCGATCCCGGACGCGAAAAACGCGAAGTACGTCGTGGTGATCACCGATGAGCTGCATCCCTATCCGCTGATCGACTGGTCGATCCCCGAAACGGACGTCGATGCGGTCGTGACCGTCGATTCGATCGGCGATCCGAAGGGCATCGTTTCCGGAACCACGAAGATCACGCGCGATCCGGTCGGGCTGTCGATGGCGATGACGGCGGTTGACGTGATCAAGGCATCCGGTCTTCTGAAGGACGGCTTCAGCTTCCAGACCGGCGCGGGCGGCGCGTCTTTGGCGGCTGCGAAGTTTTTAAAGGATGTGATGCTGAAAGAGAAGATCCGCGGCAGCTTCGGTCTCGGCGGCATCACGGGATATCTTGTGGACATGCTGAACGAGGGCTGCTTCGATGCGCTGATGGATGTACAGTGCTTTGATCTGAAGGCGGTCGAATCGATCCGCAGCAATCCGAGACATTGCGAGATCTCCGCAACGCACTATGCCTCTCCGGGCGCAAAGAGCGCGGTCGTCGATTCGCTCGACGTCGTTATCTTAGGCGCGACGCAGATCGATACCGATTTCAACATCAACGTCCACACCGACTCGAACGGACGCATCATGGGCGGTTCCGGCGGACACAGCGATACGGCGGCAGGCGCAAAGCTTTCGATGATCATCGCGCCGCTTTCGCGCGCACGTCTTCCGATCGTGACCGATCGCGTGACGTGCATCAGCACGCCCGGCAGCACGATCGACGTGCTTGTCACGCAGAAGGGCGTCGCCGTCAATCCGAAAAACCGCGAGCTGGCGCTGCGGCTGAAGGACGCGGGCGTCAGGGTCAGGGACATCAACGAACTGAAGGAACTCGCGGAGAAAACGAGCGGCGTACCGGATAAGCCGGCGCTCACCGACCGCATCGTGGCGGACGTCATCTATCGCGACGGAACGGTGATCGACCGCATCCGCGGCGTTCGTGCATAAGGAGGAACGTATGAGAGAGTTTCAGGCAAGCGTTTTGACCGATGCGATCCGGGATCTGTGCATCGAGGCGAACTGCGTGCTGCCCAAGGACATGCAGGCGCGCATCGGGCAGGCGAGAAAGGACGAGCCCTTTCCGACGGCGCAGGGGATCCTGGATAAGATCATCGAAAACTACGGGATCGCCGAAGCGAACACGGTTCCGATCTGTCAGGATACCGGCGTGTGCTGTGTGTTTCTGAAGATCGGGCAGGATGTACATATCGAAGGCGATCTTCGCGCGGCGGTCGACGAGGGCGTGCGCCGCGGCTACGGCGAAGGGTATCTGCGAAAATCGGTCGTCAAGGATCCGCTGCGCCGCGTCAACACGGGCGACAACACACCCGCCATGCTGTATACGGAGCTGGTTCCGGGCGATCGCATCGAGCTGACCGTTGCACCCAAGGGGTTCGGCAGCGAGAATATGAGCCGGCTTGCGATGCTGAAGCCCAGCGACGGCGTCGAGGGCGTCAAGTCGTTTATTCTGAAAACCGTCGAGGAAGCAGGACCGAACCCGTGTCCGCCGATCGTGGTGGGCGTGGGACTCGGCGGCACGTTCGACAAAGCGGCGTATCTTGCCAAAAAAGCGCTGATGCGCAGCACCGACGTGCGCAACGCGGATCCGTATTATGCGGATCTCGAAGCGGAACTGCTGGAAAAGATCAACGCGCTCGGCATCGGGCCGCAGGGATTCGGCGGAAGGACAACGGCGCTCGCGGTCAACATTGAATGGATGCCGACGCATATCGCGGGGCTGCCGGTGGCGGTCAATATCAACTGCCATGTGACCAGACACAAGACGGTCGTGCTGTGAGGAGGCAAGGTATGGAAAAACACATTCAGCTTCCCATTACCCGGGAAACGGCAAGAACGATCAAAAGCGGCGAAAGCTGTCTGCTTTCCGGCGTGATCTACACCGCGCGCGACGCGGCGCATAAGCGGCTGTGCGCACTTTTGGAAGAGGGAAAGCCGTTGCCGTTCGACGTAAAGGACGCGACGATCTATTATGTCGGTCCGACGCCCGCAAAGCCCGGGCAGGTCATCGGTTCGGCCGGTCCGACGACGAGCTACCGTATGGACGCGTATTCTCCCGCCATGATTGCGGCAGGGGAAACCGGCATGATCGGCAAGGGAAAGAGAAGCCCCGAAGTCATCGCGGCGATGAAGGAATACGGCGCGGTGTATTTCGCGGCGATCGGCGGCGCGGGCGCGCTGCTTTCGAGCTGCATCAAGGAAGCGGAGATCGTGGCATATGAGGATCTCGGCGCGGAAGCGGTGCGGCGGCTTCGGGTCGAAAACCTGCCCGTCGTCTGCGTGATCGACAGCGAGGGTAACAATCTGTACGAAACCGGAAGAGAAGCTTTTCTGAAGACGCTGCAATAAAAGCGCAGAGGCGGAATATATTGTACGGTTTTCCCTTGACTTTACGGGGGAATCGTCGTACCATTTCTGTGAGTGTATTATGCGAAGGATTCGCATGTGCGAACCACTATCAAAGGAATGAGGACGAATATGGAACAGCAGAAAAAAACGCTGATCATCGGCGTCATCGGCGCGGATGTCCACGCAGTCGGAAATCAGATCCTGTACCATGCCTTCACGGAAGCGGGCTTCAACGTCGTCAACCTCGGCGTGATGGTCTCGCAGGAGGAGTTCATCAATGCCGCGATCGAAACGAACGCGGATGCGATCGTTGTTTCGTCGCTGTACGGTCAGGGCGAGCTGGATTGCCGCGGACTGCGCGAAAAGTGCGACGAAGCGGGACTCGATCACATCCTGCTCTATGTGGGCGGCAATATCGTCATCGGCAAGCAGCCGTTCGACGAGGTCGAAAAGCGCTTCAAGGCAATGGGCTTCGATCGCTCGTTCCCGCCGGGAACGCCGCCCGAAGTGGACATTGAATATCTGAAAAAAGATCTGCATGTAGAGGATTGATCGATCGCACCATGAAACCGGTTCTTTTGATCGACTTCGGAAGCACCTATACCAAGGTCACCGCGGTGGACGTGGATGCCCCGCGGCTTTTGGGTACCGCAAATTCCTATACCACGGTGCAGACCGATATCAACGACGGGCTTGCCGATGCGCTTTCCATTTTGGAGCGCAAGACGGGCAAGCTCGATTTTATTGCGCGCTACGCATGCTCGAGCGCGGCGGGCGGTCTTCGCATGCTCGCGAGCGGGCTGGTGCCGGAGCTGACCGCCGAGGCGGCAAAGACCGCATCGCTCGGCGCAGGCGCCAAGGTGCTGAAAACGTACGCGTTTCAGCTGAACGAGGACGATGCGGACGAGATCAAGAAGATCGATCCCGATATCTTTCTGCTCTGCGGCGGTACGGACGGCGGCAACACCGCGTGCATCATCCATAATGCCGAGGTGCTGAAGGAGATCGGCGGCACATATCCGATCATTCTTGCCGGCAATCGCAACGCGGTCCGCACCTGCTCGCGTATCCTCGAAGGACGCGAAGTCCACGTCGCCGAGAATGTCATGCCGGCATTCGGCACGCTGAACATCGAGCCGACGCAGCAGGTCATCCGCGACGTCTTTTTAAACCGCATCGTGCAGGCAAAGGGACTTTCGAAGGCAAGCGAGCTGATTTCGGGCATCATGATGCCGACGCCGAGCGCCGTCATGGCGGCGATCAAGCTGTTGGCGGAGGGCACCGCGACGCAGGCAGGCGTCGGCGATCTCGTGGCGGTCGACGTCGGAGGCGCGACGACGGACGTGTATTCCGTGGCAGCGGGGCTTCCGGACGATCCGCGCACGGCACTGCGGGGACTTCCCGAACCGTATATCAAGCGCACGGTCGAGGGCGATATCGGCATGCGCTACAGCATCCGCGGCATCGTGGACGCAGCCGGGCTCAAAAAGACGGCGGAGATCGCGGGGTTGTCGGAGGAGCGCCTTTCGGAAATCGTCGATCTGTTTGCAGCGCATACCGATCTTCTGCCGAACGACGACGAAACGCAGCGCGCGGACGAAGCGCTTGCGAGCATGGCGGTGCGCGTGGCGATGACGCGTCATGCGGGACGTCTTTCCGAGATTTTCGGACTCGGCGGGCTGCAGCTCATACAGACCGGCAAGAACCTGAAGAACGTGGATCAATTCATCGTCACCGGCGGTTCGCTGATCCACACCAAGCATACGGGACGCATTGCATCCTACGGCTTCTATGACCCGGAAGATCCGGGTTCGCTGAAACCGCAATCCTGCAGCGTGCTCGTGGACCGGAGTTATATCATTGCCGCGATGGGACTGCTGTCGCAGTACTATCCCGATGCGGCGCTTACCATTTTGAAGGAGGAGTTAAAGAGAGATGACCGTACAGAATAAGCGCATTCCGGATGACGAATTCAACGCCATCCGCGAAGAGGTCCTGAAACAGTGGCCGACCGGTGCGGAAGTGGACCTTCAGGAAGCGATCGCATTCCACAAATCGCTGCCCGATCACAAGGTCTTTTCAAAGAAACTGGTCGACGCAAAGAACAAGGGCATCACGCTGATCCAGCCGCGCGCGGGCGTCGCGCTCATCGATGCGCAGATCGAGCTTTTGACGTATCTGCAGGACAAGGGCGAGGCGGACCTGCTGCCCACGACGATCGACAGCTACACGCGCCAGAACCGCTATCAGGAAGCGGAGAACGGCATTCGCGAGTCGATGAAGGAAGGACGTTCGATGCTGAACGGCTTCCCGGCGGTCAATCACGGCGTACAGGGCTGCCGTCGGCTGATCAATGCGCTCGACACGCCGATTCAGGTGCGTCACGGCACGCCGGACGCGCGCCTTCTGACCGAGATCGCCTATGCAGGCGGCTTCACGAGCTACGAGGGCGGCGGCATCTCTTACAATCTGCCGTACGCGAAGAACGTCCCGATGGAAAAGACGATTGCGGACTGGCAGTACGTCGACCGTCTGACCGGGCTCTATGAGGAAGCCGGGGCTCCGCTCCACC
>ODAI010722709.1_pt1 | contig 11227 bp, 10 predicted proteins | sample 1539321 | NCBI WGS metagenome assembly ODAI01 (sample SAMN02144231, study PRJEB22623) | gut metagenome | biome: sheep rumen | host: Ovis aries | place: New Zealand
CTGTTGATCGGAAATCCCAATATGTCGGCAGAGAAACGTGCAGTCCTGGACGAATTATTGTTCCGTATTGAAGCTGTTAAGGCAGCCGAAGACAAAAAATATGTATTAATGAATATCCCTACGTCCCGTATTAAAGATGTTGTCGAAGTTTTGCCCGGAACCAAATCACCGACCATTATGCCCCTTGCAACAGATGGATGGAGCAGTGTTCATACAGTTGTAAGCGAAAAACGTTTCTGGGAAACTATCAGCCGCCTAAAAGACTTGGGCGCAGAAGGAATCCTGGTTATGCCAATAGAGAAAATGATACCTTAAATAAGTGTTGATTATTAATCATAGCATATAGTTCAAGGTGGAGATTATCATTAAGCCCCGAAAGGAAGAATATCAGCTCCTGCTTCAAAGACCGCACAAGGAAGCTGCAGACTTGAATGCACTGGTATCTGATGTGTTGCAAGATGTAAGAAAACGAGGAGATGCGGCAATCCTCGACTACGAACTTAAATTTGATCATGTCCAATTGCAAGACCTGCAGGTTACAACAGCGGAAATTCAGCAAGCAGAGTCACTCATGGATAATGAACTTAAAACAGCTATCCGTTCTGCTCATGAAAACATCACATGTTTTCACCAGGCACAACGAATGCAGCCAATTCAGGTACAGACAGCCCCCGGAGTTTCATGCTCACAAAAAAGCGTACCTATTCAAAAAGTAGGCCTTTATATCCCCGGCGGTACAGCTCCGCTTTTCAGTACTGTACTAATGCTGGCAACACCGGCCCGTATAGCAGGTTGCCAAGACATCATTCTATGCTCCCCCCCGAATATAAATGGATATATACATCCAGCCATTCTGTATGCGGCAAAGGCAGCCGGAGTCAATCGTATATACAAGTGCGGCGGCGTTCAGGCAATAGCAGCTCTTGCCTACGGCACAGAAAGCATACCACGTGTCAGCAAGATATTCGGCCCGGGCAATCAATACGTAACATGTGCAAAACAGCAAGTATCCCTGCATGACGTTGCTATCGATATGCCCGCAGGCCCAAGCGAGGTTGCAATTATTGCCGACAATACAGCGAATCCAGTCTTTGTTGCAGCAGACATGCTGTCACAAGCCGAACATGGCAGGGATTCCCAGGCAATACTCTTTACCGATAGCGAAATCCTGGCACACAAAGTATTCAACGAAGTCAAAAGCCAGCTAAAATTTCTTCATCGCAAGGAACTTGCAGCAGAATCACTCTCGTACAGCAAGATATTTGTCCTGAATAACATCAGCGAATCATTTGATATATGCAACGAATATGCACCAGAGCATCTGATTCTGGCTATGGACGATGCCGATAAATGGACAGACAGGGTTGTAAATGCAGGCAGTGTTTTTTTGGGACATTATTCATGCGAGAGTGCCGGAGACTATGCCTCGGGGACAAACCATACACTGCCCACCAGCGGTTACGCCAAAGCATACAGCGGAGTAAACCTGGACAGTTTCTGTCGCAAGATAACGTTCCAGAAACTTACAGTCGAAGGAATTCGCAGTATCGGACGTACAGTAGAGATTATGGCAGAAGCCGAAGGCCTTGATGCCCATAGGAATGCCATGACCTATCGCATAAACCAAATTTTATCATAATAATTCAGCATCCAAGATGCATTCACTAAAAAATTTAGTAAGACCCAATATTTGGGCTTTGGAACCATACAGTTGCGCCCGGGACGAGTTCAAGGGTAGGGAAGCAAGAGTTTTCCTTGACGCAAATGAAAGTCCGTATAATAACCCATGGAACCGTTATCCTGACCCCTTACAGGAGAAATTGAAGATACGTCTCGCCCAGGTCAAGTCTGTGCCTGCCGAGAACATCTTTCTTGGAAACGGCAGTGATGAGGCAATTGATTTGGTATATCGAATATTCTGCCGTCCAGGTATAGATAACGTAGTGGCAATCGAACCTACATACGGAATGTATCGGGTTTGTGCAGACGTAAATGATATCAAATACCGCGCCGTTCAGCTATTACCCGGATACCGGCTTGATGCAGACGCACTTCTTGCCGCTGCAGACAATAATACCAAGGTAATGTGGATCTGTTCGCCCAACAATCCCACCGGTAACGATATGGACCGTAAAGCCATACAACGTCTGCTTACAGAATTTCCAGGTATCATTGTAATTGATGAAGCATACAGCGATTTTTCAGACCTTGTCCCCATGCGACACTATCTGGGACATTTCCCTAATATGATAGTACTTAACACCTTCTCAAAGGCATGGGCATCAGCCAGCATACGTCTTGGTATGGCTTTTGCAAGCGAGGAAATCATCAAACTGTTCAACAAGGTCAAGTACCCATACAATGTAAATCAACTTACGCAGAATGCAGCTATGGAGATATTGCAGGATATCGAGAAAAGCGTACGTTGGATAAATTTGATTCGGGCAGAACGTCTTGCAATGTTGCCAAGTTTACAAGAATTACCCATAATAAAACAGGTATATCCCACATCTGCCAATTTTGTGTTGGTGCGCGTAACGGATGCCAACGCTATTTATCACTACCTTGTTGACAAAGGGATAATAGTACGCAACCGCAACCGTGTAACCCTGTGTGACAATTGCCTGCGCATCACAATAGGTACCAAAGAAGAAAACAGCGAGCTTCTGGGTGCTTTACGAAGTTTTCGATAATTCATAATTCATAATTTATAACAAACAATCAGAAATTGTAATTCGTAATTATGAAAAGAATACTATTTATAGATCGCGACGGAACCATACTGACGGAACCCGAAGACGAACAAATCGATTCGTTTCAGAAATTCCATTTTGTTCCAGGAGCAATAGGTGCCCTGTCTTTTTTGACTAAACATACAGATTATCAGTTTGTCCTGGTCAGTAACCAAGACGGATTAGGGACAGATTCCTACCCCGAATCAGATTTTTGGCCAACACACAACCTTATGCTGGATATACTCAGAGGTGAAGGTATAGAGTTTGCCGCTCAGCATATAGACCGTTCTTTTCCCCAGGACAACCAGCTGACGCGCAAACCAGGCATAGCCATGCTTACCCAATATATAGATGATGCCGAAGTGGATATGTCCAAATGTTATGTGATAGGAGACCGCGAAAGCGACCGCCTGTTGGCACAAAACCTGGGATGCGGCTACCTGTTTCCAGATTGGGAAAAAGTACGTGAAACAGTATTTGCCGGCAATCGTGTTGCCAAGTTACAGCGTACTACCAGGGAAACCGACATATATATACGTGTAGGGCTGGACGGTAATGGCAATAGCAAAATTTCAACCGGACTTGGATTTTTTGACCACATGCTCGAACAGATTGCCAAACATGGTAACATAGACCTGACCATCACCTGCAAGGGCGACTTACACACAGACGAACACCACACCATCGAAGATACCGCACTGGCACTTGGCGCATGTTTACTCAAGGCACTCGGTGACAAACGCGGAATAGAACGCTATGGATATGCACTCCCAATGGATGATTGCCTATGTCAGGTAGCATTGGATTTCGGCGGACGTCCTTGGCTTGTATGGGATGCTGAGTTCAAGCGCGAGAAAATTGGCGAGATGCCGACAGAGATGTTCATGCATTTCTTTAAAAGCCTGTCCGATGCAGCGCAGATGAATCTTAATATCAAAGCCGAGGGGATTAACGAACATCACAAGATAGAAGGTATTTTCAAGGCTTTCGCACGAGCATTGAAAATGGCTATAAAACGAGATGTCGAACATTTTAACCTACCATCAAGCAAAGGAGTACTTTAGTGGATTCGAACTTTTCATCCAAATTGCTAGAACGTGCAGTTGAGGAGGTTAGTAACCTTCCTGGCATAGGCCGCAAGACGGCATTGCGCCTTGTATTACACCTGTTACGACAGGATGCAACGCAGACATACGCCCTAAGCGAAGCCTTGTCAACCCTGCGTCGTGAAATACGCTATTGCAATGTATGCCACAATATATCAGATACCGAAACGTGTCAGATATGTGCCAACCCCAAACGAGACAGAACCACGTTATGCGTTGTCGAAAACATTCAGGATGTAATGGCAATCGAGTCAACAAACATGTTCAACGGTCTATATCATGTCTTGGGCGGAGTTATCAGTCCAATGGATGGAATCGGTCCCAGTAACCTGCATATACAGAGTCTGACAGAACGTGTACCTGCCGAGCAGGTCCGAGAAGTCATCCTTGCTCTCAGTCCGACAATGGAAGGTGATACCACAGCATATTTCATCTACCGCAGGCTCATTGCATTAAACCTGCCAGAATTGAAGGTCACAGTCATAGCACGCGGAGTAGCACAGAACAACGAATTGCAATATACCGACGAAGCCACCTTGGGACGTGCATTAGCCGGAAGAATACCCTTTATCGTAAATTAGATTATGAAATCCAAACTAAAATATTACGGCAATCTTCTGACCGTAGGACTGGTATTTATCATATTAGACACATACGCTGATTCGAACGGCCCATTACTCAGCGATTACAATGCAACATCCTTATATATACTACAACTGCTGATTGCAGCCTTTGCTCTGTTTGTAATGTGGAGCAATTTCAATATATGGAAGCAGAAACCAATTCTTTCACGAATATCGCTTACAATAGCAGCACTGTTTGTTATTGTCCAGTATTTCCTCAACTTTGATTCAAACCTGCTGTGGCTCCTGCCCATGCTGGCCGTAGTATATATATTTAGGTATGACACACTTACACGCAGTTGAACCTGAGGATCTTGACCTGATGTATGTCATTGAGAACGACATACAGCTGTGGCAATATTCTTCCACAACTGCACCGTTTTCACGATATACACTGCATCGATATATCCAGGATGGTACAATGGATTTTTTCAGGGACCAGCAAGTAAGATTTGCCATACACAATGACGAAGACACAACATGCGGATTCCTGGACATTGCTAATTTTACACCCATACATCCGCGAGCCGAGATTGGTATCGTACTTATGGCCGAGGCGCAGGGTAGGGGACTGGCAACAATCGCACTGAGGGAAGCATGGGAATACGCCAGACAGATGCACGTCCGCATGCTATATTCCATCGTAGCAGAAGGAAACATTCGCGCCCAACGACTTTTCCTTCGTGCCGGTTATCGCGAAACCGCAATAATACCATCCTGGCTACAGTTTGGCGACAATGCACAGAATGCCGTTCTGTTTCAGCTTTACTGACAACAGTATTTCGGCCTAATCAGCAGAAACACTATCTTCTTTTGCCTCAGCTTCCTTGCGCTCAGCCTCCCACAGTTTCTTGATTTCAGCCTCAACCTCGACCGTCTGAGGTTTTCCATTACCCCATACAATCTCATAATAGCCGCAATCAATCTGTCGCCGTGCACCGTCGTAGATATATGCCAATACATACATGTATCCACCATCCTTGTTCATAATAGCCTCGCTGAAATCATCCACAGGCTTATGCGTATAAGGACGCAAGGCTGCATACGCAGGTTCTCCTTGTATAGCCTTGTCATTAATCTTGACGAAGAAGAAATCGTCATTCTTCTTTGTATATGCATTCAGAACATTTATTGTACTGTCATTCCTGTTAATTCTGAATTTCAGGTCGTATCCTTCAGTACCATACCAATCCTTGACGACATAACTACTGTCATCCATCATTACCAATTCAACCTTTATATGCTCCGGTATATTGCAAAGCTGCGCCTCGGTATTTACGTTCCATAACGGCTGAACCTGGAAAAGGCTGACAAATGCCATAATAGAAAAATAAGTCCAGTGCGTGATGATTCCGGCACATATACCACCGATAAACGTTGAAAGGAATGCCTTCGGTACCAAGGGACGGTATCCCAGCGAATCCAACGTTGCTGCATCCGTACTCAGATAGCCGCTCCAACACATACCCATTGCCGTACATACTGCAATGGCATTGCCGTCGATTATACCCTTTGAGGCAAACTCAGGTATCAGACCCAATGCCGCACCTACTGCACCCAATGCTGTTATAGGGAAAGCCACCAGTTCGGGAGCCGTAAAACCAAACAGCCATTCAAATACAATACTGATCTTGCCCGCCAGCCACGGCAGCAGTTGCGTTCCCTGAAATGCACCGCCCGTATACACAATAATCTCCTTGCCGTTCTCGTCCAGACCCTCGGCTGTACCGCCAAACGTCATCATCATTACCATAGTACTTATTATCAGGACACCCGGAATAATAGCCATACCAATGTTTACACCATCCTTGCCGCCGTCAAGACAGGCATTCAGTATTCGCACAAACAACGAATCTTTATGCTTCTCATTCTCATCAGGCATAGTCAGTGCCCCCTCCATATCAGCATTAACATCAGCCGTTACAGCATCCTCGTCACGATAGTTTGGATACATCTTCAGCGTAAAATGCTGCATCAGGCGCGTAGCTATTACACATCCGCAGACAGCACCAAAAAAACCTATAAACGGAGCACTGAAATACCCTTGTCCGACCATGAATACAAGCACCAGCAACCCCATGCCGAAAGCAGTGCCGAAATTAACAAGGCTTACATGCTGATATTTCTTGAAATAGCGTGCAAAACCCTTGTTCTGACTCAACGCGATAATCGCGGGATTGTCACTCAGGAAAGTAAGTACTGCAGCCAGGGAAGCTACGCCAGGCATGTTGAACAACGGTTTCATAACCGGGCGCAACAATCTTTGCAATAGGTCAACGACACCGAATTCAACAAATATCTTTCCAAGGGCACCAGTAATCACACACATGCCCATCAGGTAAAACACCGCGTTAAGCAACAGATCGTGAGCAGTATGCATTATGGTGTTCAGCATATTGGCAAAGCCCATTACACTGCCCATATATCCAAACAAGGCAACAATTATAAGCAGGCACGGAATGCCGTTAGGGATACGCTTCAACATATTCAATTATTATTAATTCAGATTACATCAAACTTTCCTACGTAATATCCAGGCTGTCCTTATTCAGAGCCTTGGCAATGCGCTTGTCAGCAGCTTTCTTTATAATATGCTTGATACCATGCAAGACATCCAGGTTAACCTTGGCACCGATGTACAGTTTTACACAGTTATTATGCAAGCCTCCAAAAGGATGCACACTTGTCTCCTGTGGAACCATACGTCCCCAGACATATCCGCCGGAGGCATGCAGTCGCAAGGCATCAGGATATTTCCTAATCGGCGAGTACTCGACACCCATGCTTGCAGTATGCAGGCTCGTGCCGCTCTCGACACATACATCAGCATTAGTGTTGGTATCGTTTGTGTCAAATGTATATTTGCCATACATCCTTACCGTACCATGAGGTTTTATGCTTGCCTCTGCCGCTACCGTACAGTCCTTGAACCAGAAAGCCTGCTTTGAACTTGCGCGGTTAACATAGTCAAGTTCCAGGAAAGCGTTCTTTGAAAATAAGAATTTATTACCGAAACACAGGTAATTTATCCAGCGCCCCCCTGTAGTCTGAAAAGCGTTTGCGCTGAATATACTGTGGTACCAGTCATGTTTTCCATGCCACATCAGGCTCAGTCCTACCGTACTGTTATCGCCTATGTACGTGCGCATTGGGGAGTTACACAGCTGAAAGACCAAACGGTCATTACTGCCGGTGTTTACCGCAAAGCTTAATCCCAGTTGATAACAGCTTATATGATGCCAGAATTCACTGTTCAGATACAAGTCAATGGGCGAACGGTCATATTCCCAACCACCTATGGCTACAACCTGCTTACCTGCCGAAATTGCGACATGATTATTCGGCGTGTACTTGATTTCCAACCAGTCGGTCGCATCCCAGAAAGACTGACTGGTGTTTTTGTTCAGACGCTGTTTCCAGCTGTAGGTCAATCCTTTGTATATCTTACCTTCAATCCTTAGATTCACATACTCTCCACGAAATCCAGTACCCTCTTGATTTGTGCCATCATAGCGGTTCATGTTCCAGCCGAACCTTGTTTCAACCTCAAGTCTGCTCAGCCACGGACCATCAGCCTCTATCTCATCCTTTGGGTCATCCTGCTGTGCCATAAGAAACGCAGGAAAACAAAGCAATGCAAATAAAAATAAATTCTTTTTCATGATTTTCAACTACAAAGTTATAATTTTAATTCATTAACCATTATTGCAACATGTATAATTTTGGTATATATGCAGAAAAAATACTATATTTGCCATTCGAAAGAACAATGCAACAACATTAATGAATATACTTGTAACAGGTGCAAACGGCCAGTTGGGCAATGAAATGCGACTGGTAGCGAGTACATCCGTCCACAAATACATTTTCACGGATGTCAGTCAGGCGGACGGCCAGGAAACCACATACTTGGACATAACCGACATTGACGCTGTTCGCAGTATTGTCTTGGAAAACAAAATCGACACAATAGTCAATTGCGCTGCATGGACCAACGTAGATGCATGCGAAACAGATTCCTCGCTTGCAGCACTCGCCTCTAAGCTCAATGCAGATGCACCACAGAACCTAGCAGTCGTAATGAAAGAAAAAGGCGGCTGGCTGATACACATCTCAACGGACTATGTATTTGGCAAGGAGCCGTACAACACCCCATGTTCTCCCGACCACAAGGGAACGCCCACAGGAGTCTATGGAACCACAAAGTTGCATGGCGAGCAGAAAATCATTGCATCGGGATGCAATCATATCATTATCCGTACAGCATGGCTTTACAGCGAGTATGGCAGGAATTTCTGCAAGACAATGCTCAACCTCACCGCTACCAAGCCATCAATCAAGGTTGTGTTCGACCAGTGCGGCACACCGACATACGCGCTTGATCTGGCAAACGCCATAATCAGGATTTTGGACGTCATCGAACAACAAGGTCCCCAGGCTGACAAACTCTCGGCCATCTATCACTATAGCAACGAAGGCGTCTCAAGCTGGTACGACTTTGCCCAGATGACAGCCCGCATAGCAGGCAATTGTGACTGTGATATACAGCCATGCTACAGCAGCGAGTATCCAAGTCCCGTCCAACGTCCCGCTTACAGCGTACTGGACAAGCGTACTATAAAGGAAACATTCGGGCTCAGGATACCATACTGGGTTGATTCCCTTAAACAATGTATTCTTAATATTCAAAACACATACAAATGAACTATACAATTGCCGTTGCCGGAACAGGTTACGTAGGTCTTAGCATTGCCACATTACTGTCACAGCACAACCATGTTACGGCTGTAGATGTCATTCCCGAAAAAGTGGACAAGATTAACAATCGCATATCGCCCATTCAGGACAACGATATCGAGCAGTATCTGCGCGAGAAGGACTTGGACCTTACCGCAACGTTAGACGGTGCCTCAGCATACCGTGACGCCCAGTTTGTTGTCATTGCGGCACCGACCAATTATGACCCGGTGCAGAATTTCTTTGACACACATCATATCGAAGATGTCATAGACCTTGTACTCAGCGTCAATCCTCATGCCGTAATAGTAATAAAAAGCACAATCCCTGTCGGATACTGCCAGCGTTTGTACCAGCGATACGGCAAGGACCTGCGGCTCCTGTTCGCTCCCGAGTTCTTGCGTGAGAGCAAGGCACTGTACGACAATCTCTATCCCAGCCGTATCATTGTAGGCATACCCAAGCTGTTTGAAGTCAACAATCTTGATGAGCTTACCCAAGCTGCACACACATTTGCGCAACTGCTGCAGGAGGGTGCCATCAAGCAGGATATAGACACCCTTTTCATGGGGCTGAAGGAAGCTGAGGCAGTCAAACTCTTTGCCAACACATACCTTGCCCTGCGCGTAAGCTATTTCAACGAACTGGACACATATGCCGAGGTTAAGGGACTTGATCCACGGGCAATCATTCAGGGCGTCGGACTCGACCCCCGTATCGGTACACACTACAACAATCCGTCATTTGGTTACGGTGGATATTGCCTGCCAAAGGACACCAAGCAGTTGCTTGCCAACTATCAGGATGTGCCACAGAACATGATGACGGCGATAGTAGAGTCAAATCGTACACGTAAGGACTACATAGCCGATGCCGTGTTGCAGAAGGCAGGCTGGTATGCCTATAGCCAGGACAACTGCTATGAAGGTGGCAAGGGTTCGGTGCCCACCATTGGGGTGTATAGGCTTACGATGAAGGCAAACTCAGACAACTTTCGCCATTCCGCCATACAGGGCATAATGAAGCGCATCAAGGCAAAGGGAGCACGAGTGGTTATTTATGAGCCAACCCTGAAGGATGGCGAGACATTCTTCGGTAGTGAGGTGATAAACGACATAGAGAAGTTTAAGTCGGTATCAAATGCTATCATCGCCAACAGGTATGATGCCAGTCTGGATGATGTGAAGGAAAAGGTATATACGCGAGACCTGTTCCATAGGGACTAACTATTGATACACGTCGCATAAGGCATCCCCCGATTCCGTTCTATGTGAGCTGGGTCGGGGGATATTGCGTGATATATAGCTGTTTTTGGGCGATTTTATAAAAATATTTCTTATTGTTAGCCCTTATTCCTTTTTTTTTTCGTAAATTTGCCAAATGTTACCGCGTAATTTTCCTAAGTTAAAGCGGCAGCATCTTTAACTGTCTAGACCTCAGTGAGTTGTATATTTACTGAGGAATAGTTGTGTGCGTCAAGAAGGTTATACCTTAAAAGAATGAGCAATTCAGGAGGAAGTTTAACAAAGTCATTTACATGGACTGCAGTGGATAGGTTTTCTAATCTATTCATACAGTTTGTGTTGGGTATTGTTATAGCTCGCCTCGTTACTCCTGCGGAGTATGGTGTATTGGGAATATTGATGGTGTTTATCAATATTTCCAATGTTATTATTGACAGTGGGTTGAGTAGTGCATTGATATATCAGAATAAGTTGTGTTCAAAAAATCTAAATACGACTTTTGCATTCAACTTGTGTATATCATCGTTAATATATGCCATTATATTTGTTGTCTCGCCTTTAGTTGAAGCGTTTTATAATCTTCCTAAACTGTCGATATACCTAAGAGTTAGTGCTTTGGTACTTTTCGTCAATTCCTTAGTAGATGTGCCAACAGCGATATTGAAGATAAAACTTGATTTCAGGTCGCTTGCTATCTCTAATATGTTTTCAACGTTGTTGAGTGGGGCAGTGGGTATTTATTATGCATATCACGGTTTTGGCATATGGGCTTTGATTATTCA
>ODAI011071206.1_pt1 | contig 11227 bp, 6 predicted proteins | sample 1539321 | NCBI WGS metagenome assembly ODAI01 (sample SAMN02144231, study PRJEB22623) | gut metagenome | biome: sheep rumen | host: Ovis aries | place: New Zealand
AAAGAACTGGAACAAGACTGCCAGGAAGAAATACGGAAAGTATTGGTCAATGGTCGGAACATCCGCGATGGCGCTGTTCCCCGTATGGGTGGCGACAGGTGTCTGGCACGGAGCAGGCTGGAAGTATCTGTTCTACGGTATGTACTACTTTGTGATCCTTCTCTTTGGAGTGGCGATGGAGCCGATCAAGGAGAAGAATTACGCAAAGATGGGCCTTGACCCGAACGCCCGTTGGCTCAAGATATTACGGATCCTCAAGACCTGGGTGATCATCTTTACCGGAGAACTGTTCTTTAACGCCGTGAACCTCAAGGCCGGATTCCACATGTTCTTCAGTATCTTTGGAAATTTCCACATCAGTTCGCTGTGGAAGTATTGGCCCAACGTGATCACGACGGGAGATGTCTGGGCGATCTGCGTGGGAAGCGTTATCGTATGGATAGTCGGCTTCCTCAAGGAGCACGGTGTCGATGTGAGAGGAAAAATACTGAACGCCCGCACTCCTTACAAGTGGAGCGTGTACTATCTGATCATCTTCGCGATCCTGCTGTTTGGAGCGTATGGCACAGGCTATCAGCCTGTAGATCTGATCTACGCGGGGTTCTGATATGACGCAGAGCAGCACAAAGAGTATTGTTAAACTGATCCTTTTCGGGGGCATTACATTACTCGCGCTCGTGATCGCGTCAGCAATGATGAAACCCACGAAATGGTTTGATGAAAAGCTGATCCAGGACAGAAACGCCCGAACAGTACAGATGATGGAGCAGCCAGATAATACGATCGATATTTTGAATCTCGGAGACAGTCTGAGCACCGCCGGCTTTTCGCCCATGGAACTCTGGAGATACCAGGGATATACTTCTTTCAATATAGGCGCGGACGGAATGCGCATGAACGAGGCCTATTACGCTGTTGTCGAAGCATGTCAGAAGCAGAAGCCGAAGTATCTGATGATTGAGTCGCTGACGCTTTTTCGTTATGCTCTGGGACAGGATCTTCAGATGCTTGTCTCGCAGCCTCTCTACCACCGGTTTCCTTTCCTGAAATACCATAATATATGGAAATCCCTGGTGGAAGAAAAAGGTCTGATGGAGTATCACAGAGGCTATACCATCAACCAGAATGTTTGGGAATACGACGGTGAAGAGGACTATCTGCTTCTCGACATTAATGATCCCAACAGCAAGTTGAGCGTATCTGCTTTGAACAGCATGACATTTGACCGGATCAAAAGATTCTGTGATGCCAGAGGAATAGAGATCATCATCTACAGCATGCCCTCTGCCAAGAACTACAACCAGGTCAGGGTAGATGCCATGGCTTCTTTCGCGAAAGATAAAGGCGTGACCTATATCGACCTGAACGAAAAAACGGATGAGATGGGCCTGGACTGGACTCAGGATACCAATGACGGCGGCGATCATATGAACCTGAACGGCGCCAGGAAAGTCGTGAAGTATTTTGGCAATTATTTCCGAAATAACCTGGATCTGACGGATCACAGGGGAGATCCCGCTTACAGTGACTGGGACGAGGAACTTGTGGAATATGACAAACTCGTCGAGGAAATGGAAGGCAAGAGTTATCTTGACATCTACACTGAGAAGAAGGAAAAAGAGTGGGACGAGAAGTACAGAAAAGAAGATATCACAAATAATAATGATGTGAAAAAGTGAAGCTTTAAAGGACTTCCGGATCAAAAGAGTGAAATACTCATGCCGGAAGTCCTTTGCGCAATATGATTATAATGAGGCTGTAATGTCAGACATTAAAAAAACTGGAATAATCAGATTAATACTGTTCAGCGCTGTTTTTCTGCTGCTTCTGACCGCTGCCTCCGCGCTGTCTGACCCGATTAAATGGTTTGATGACAACCGGGTCCAGAATAGAAATGCGAGGATTACGGAGATGATGAAGCAGGACCCTTACACGGTCGATGTCCTCAATATGGGGGACAGTCTGAGCCTTTCTTCTCTGACGCCGATGGAGCTGTGGAGACAGAAAGGATATACTGCCTTCAACATCGGAGCGGACGGCATTCGTATGCCGGAAATCTACTATACGGTATTAGAGGCGGCTGAGAACCAGGACGTCAAGTACCTGCTCTTCGAGACACTTCCTCTTTTCAGGTACAATGATAAGCAGGATATGCAGATGATCATATCCCAGCCTCTGTATCACCGGTTTACTTTTCTCAAGTACCACAGTATCTGGAAGCCCTATGTTGAGGGAAGGGGCGTCAAGATCTACCATAAAGGATATCTGATCAACCGTGAAGTCCAGGAGTACGAAGGCAATCCGGATTACATGAATGATGAACTGGGAGATGTCAGGACACAGATACCGGATTTCAACCGCACATGGTTCCGCAAGGTCAAAAAAATCTGCGACGAAAAGGGCATTAAGCTGATCCTTTACAGTGACGCCTCACCCAGAAATTACAACTGGACCAGGGTCAACAATATCGCGGAGTTTGCGCAGGAGGAAGGCGTCGAATATATCGACATGAACCAGCACACCGATGAGATCGGGATCAACTGGAAGACAGATTCCAACGACCGCGGAGATCACATGAATCTGGATGGTGTAATAAAGATGACCACCTTCTTCGGGAATTATTTCAGCAGGGAAGGGATCCTTATCGATCACAGGGGAGATCCTGCTTACAGCAGCTGGGACGAGGAGCTTGCGGCATACGACAAACTCGTGGATGAGATGGAAGGCATCAGCTTCTATCATGTCCAGAAGCGGATTGAAAAGGAGCGCAAAGAGGAAAAAGAAAAAGCCAAAGAAGAATAGATTTAGTGTATACTAAGAGTACGTAATGTATGAGAACTGAGAGCTTTCAGGGGTGAAATGCGCTCAGGCAGGAAACAAACCTATTCAGTTTTATGTGACGGGGGTGACAAAGTGTATAAGGATGGCAAAATTTGGCTGGCTCTTAATGATGCCGGAGAGGAAATCTGTCTTCTGCCCGGAAAGGCAAACAGGCACGGCCTGGTCGCCGGAGCGACCGGCACAGGCAAGACTGTGACGCTCAAGGTCATGGCTGAGGCGTTCAGCGATATGGGAGTTCCCGTATTTCTTGCGGACGTCAAGGGCGATATTGCCGGAATGATGGCTCCCGGTGAGGACAGCGAGAACATGCGCGCCAGGATCGAGCGTTTCGGCCTCGCGCAGTATGGTTTCTCCTATCAGGGATATCCGGTCACTTTCTGGGACATTTACGGTGAAAAGGGCATTCAGCTCAGGACCACGGTTTCCGAGATGGGACCGCTCCTTCTGGCACGTATCCTCAAACTCAACGAGCTGCAGACCAATATTCTGACGATCATCTTCAAGATCGCTGACGACGACGGACTTCTTCTGATCGACCTCAAGGATCTTAAGGCCATGCTCAATCACGTGAACGAGAACCGCAAGGATTACGAGGCTTTGTATGGCAAGATGAGTCCCGCATCCATTGCCGCGATCCTTCGCGCTGTTGTCGCTCTGGAGATCGACGGCGGCGAGACATTCTTCGGCGAACCCGGTCTCAATATCCGCGACTGGCTTGCTGCCGAAGGCGGCAAAGGCATGATCAATATCCTGGACAGCGAGAGCCTGATCAACAACGGAAGACTCTATTCCACATTCCTTCTGTGGCTGCTCTCTGAGCTGTTTGAAATGCTTCCGGAAGTGGGAGATCTCTCAAAGCCCAAGATGGTATTCTTCTTTGACGAGGCGCATCTGCTCTTCAACGACGCGCCTAAGGTGCTTATTGAGAAAATAGAGCAGGTAGTCAAGCTCATCCGCTCCAAGGGCGTAGGTGTCTATTTCTGCACACAGAACCCCAGGGATATTCCGGACGGCGTTCTTGCGCAGCTGAGCAACAGGGTCCAGCACGGGCTCCGGGCTTATACACCCGCGGACCAGAAGGCAGTCAAGGCGGCTGCGGAATCATTCCGCGTCAATCCCGCATTTAATACTTTTGACACGATCCTGGGACTGGGGACCGGAGAAGCTGTTGTATCTTTCCTTCAGGAGGATGGCACTCCGAGCATTGCGCAGAAGGTATCCATTCTGCCTCCACAGAGCCGGATGGGTGCAGTGACTGACTACGAGAGAGACCAGAAGATCAAAGAGAGCATTCTCTACGGCAAATACGCGGAAGCGGTCGATCCCGAATCCGCATATGAAATTCTTCTTCGTCTCGGAATAGAGAAGGAAGCGGCACTCGCCAGAGCTAAGGAAGAAGCTGAGGCTGCCAAGCAGAGAGCTAAGGAAGAGGCGGAGGCCGCCAAACAGCAGGCGAAAGAGGCGGCAGCGGCAGCGAGAGAAGCCGAGAAGGAAGCACTCGCCAAAAAGCGCGCGGCCAAGAGCATTGGAGGCACTGTCGCAGGTACGGTCGGACGCGAAGTCGGCAAGACTGTGGGCGGAACCATCGGCGGAAAATTCGGCAAGACCCTCGGAGGCAATCTCGGATCCAGCCTTGGAAGAGGAATCCTCAATACTCTTTTCGGCGGCTGACCGGCTTCGGCGGAAAATCCACCGAAAAATATTTAGTCTGAATACGAAAACGAGTCGAAAACGCGGCATATCTGATGATATGCCGCGTTTTTTGAGTCCTTTTTTATTGTTGCGGGCACATTTTTCTGCAGTATAAACTATAATCACTTTATCAGTTCCGGATCGGGCAGCGATCTTCTGCCGCCGGAATAATGAGGCTGTTTTATATAATAGCCACATTTCACGCGCAATTTTCCGCGCAGAAATTCCATTGTATGCAAGAACAATACCGGGTAGTTCTCCCAGTTTACCGGTCCGGCCTCACAGGCCGCTCTCGTCACCCGTTTTTATAAAGTCACAATTCATAAATCATACAAACAGGAGTAAAGAGATGAAGAGGTTTTTAAGCTGGCTGCTTGCAGTAATGATCGCTGCGGCTGCAGTCATTACGACGTCTGTCCCGGGGGCTGTGTGCGCCGCGGATTCTTTTGGCGCCGGTGCTGCAGAAACGGCAGCGGAGGCAGGCACCGAAAGCGCGGAGACAGGAATGAGCGGCGGGATACAGGAATTGTCCGAAGGAGAACCTTCTGCGGGCAGTTCCACTTCTACGGCGAAGGATGTTTTACCTCAGACGGGTGAAACTGACGAAAACAATACAGGAGTTACAGCGGCGGAAGCGGCGGAAAAGGAAGAGCCGGGAACAGGAACAACGCAGGTTATTGCAGCTGAAGTAGAGCCGGGAGCAGGAACAACGCAAGCTACCGCAGCTGAAGAAGAGCCTGTAGAGGCCGCTGTTCAACAGAATAAAGATATCTCTGAGAAAAAAGCCCGTGATGCTGTGTTAACGGCAGTGCCTGAACCTGATTGGATAAAAGGAGGCGGCGGGATCAGAAACGTTACGGGGATAATCAAAGTATCCCATCGGGGAGGATACCGCTACTGGTATAAGAAATACGGACTTTTAGGCGGAGATGAGGAAGATTGGTCGACTTTCTGCTACGGCATCTATGTGGGAGACAAGCGCGTCGGCTGGTCCTATTGCCTGGATCCGCATTTGGACGGACGCGAGATGGAAGGCGTGTATGCCGGAGAGGTGTATGAGGTTTCAGCGCCTATGTTCGCAAAAGCTCTGTATTACGGGCCCAGCGGTCCCGGATCCGATGTGATCGAAGGGGTAACAGGGACTTCTGACTATGGTTTCAATAATATAGTCACCCATGTCGCCGCGTCCGAGATCTACGCAAGGCTCGGATATTCCCAGTCCGATTCCGGAGAAGGATTCATAGACGCGAACAGCAAATTGAGAGACCTGGTATACAGATATGTTAATGCGATCGAGGATCTTCCCGTTCCCAGTGACTATTACGGCTATGTCACTGAACAGAACGGACGCTCAAGTTATGGATACAGGAATCAGAATTTCGGCTTCGGGAGCTTTTCCCTGATGCCCGGCGCGAAGGTAAAAAAAGTATCCGCTGACCCTGACATTACAAACGGAAACAGTTGTTATGGATATAAAGACGCGCGTTACTGGATCTACACATCTAAAGAAGCCGCGATTGCCAGAGGAAGCGACGGGTTTGTCAAGGGCGGTACTCTGATCACAGGTGCGGACGGCACATCCGGCACCGTAGAGCTGAGTCCGGGAACATACTATATGATCGAGGGCATCGCCCCGAAAGGATATAAGCGTTCTGATGAGGTCTATAAATTTACTGCCGCTGCCGGCGAGACAACACTCGTCACAGTTCACGATACCCCGAAATACATGCCCGCAGATCTTTTGATAGAAAAAAAGTGCAAAGACGGGGAAGACGGAAACAGCCTCGAGGGAACAAAGTTTACGGTCAACTACTATGACGGCTATTATGACGCCGCATCTCTTCCCTCAAAGCCTTCCGCAAGCTGGGTCATAAAAGTCCTGAAAGACGGGGACAGATACACTGCTGCGCTGCAGGATGATAATCTTGTCTCCGGTACGCTGTATAAGAAGGGGGATGAGGTTGTCCTTCCCCTGGGAACCGTCACGATCGAGGAGACGGAAGCTGCTCCCGGCTATATCAATGACGGCACTTTTGACGGTTTCAAAATGTACATCGGACAGATCAAAGTGATCTCCGGATCCGGAGAGGTCGTCCTTGCGGATATACAGGGAAAGAGAAATTCTTCCAACAGCTTTGTAGTGCAGAACACTCCGGTCCCGCCCGGCATCATAACAGAGGCCCTGGATCAGGCGACCGGTTCCAAGAACGCTTTTGCCGAAGGGGAAATCTCGATATCAGACACTGTATCTTACAGCAGCCTGGTCATAGGCAGACAATATGTTCTTAAGGGCCGTCTTGTTGAAAAAGATACCGGTGAGGCTGTCCGGGACGCCGAAGGCAATGAAGTTACCGCGGAAAAAAGTTTCACAGCGGATGCATTCGACGGCTCTGTTGACATAGTATTCACTTTCCGGGCAGATAGTTCACTTGCCGGCAAAACAGCAGTTGTATTTGAAACCTTGCAGCATGAGGGAAAGGACCTGGCAGTTCACGCTGACCTTGAAGATGTGCCGCAGCAGATTTACTTTCCGGGGATCAGAACCGAAGCGGTTAATCCGGTCACAGGTGACCACATTATGTACGCAGGGGAAGAGGCGGAGATCAGAGATACGATTTCCTATGAGAATCTGCTGCCGGGAACAGAATATACGCTTAGAGGCGCGCTCGTGGTGAGATCCACGGGAGAGCCCCTTACAATAGACGGCGGAGAAGTGACAGCAGAAAAGACATTTATCCCGGAAAGTCCCGACGGAGAGGAGGAATTGATCTTTACCTTTGACGCATCCGGGCTTTCAGGCAGTGAGCTTGTCGTCTTTGAAGAACTGTACCTCGATAAATCTCTTATCGCGCAGCACAAGGATCCGGAAGACGATAAGCAGACAGTAAATATTCCGGACGGGCACACCATGGCGGTTGACCCGGATACAGAGGAGCACACGATGAAAGCCGGCGGAACAGTGATCATAAGAGACAGGATCTTTTATGAAAATCTTGTTCCCGGAGCTGAATACGCAGTGCGCGGAAGAGTTATGCAAAAGCCTGCCGGCAAAGAGGAAGTGCGCGAACTCGAAGCCGTTATGACAGATGAGAAAGGCAGTGAAGTGGAGGAACTGATCTTCACGCCAAAAGAGAGAGACGGAAGCGTGGATGTATATTTTGCCCTCAATTCCGATGAACTAAAAGGAAAAAGCGCGGTCATCTTCGAGACAGTGGAATATATCAATACGGAAGAAGGAAGCAGGGTCCTGCTGTTCACTCATGAGGACATAGAAGACGAAGAGCAGACGATCCACTTCCCGGACGGAGGAACTACAGCTTTGGACAGCGAAACGGGAGGCCACAGCGCAAATGCGGACGAAAATGTCAGGATCCTGGATGAGGTAAGGTATATTAACCTGATCCCCGGCAAGACGTACACCGTGACGGGAACTCTCATGGATAAGAAAACAGGTTCTCCGGTAACAGCGGGCGGAAGGCCGGTGACAGTTTCAAAGGAGTTTGTGCCGGAGCGCGCTGACGGGAGCGTGATCGTAGAGTTCGAGTTTGACGCTTCGCAGCTTGCGGGAAGATCCGTCACTGCTTTTGAAAAAGTAAGTTCCTGCGGTAAAGACGTGTTTGTCCACGAAGATCTTAAAGATCAGGATCAGAGTATCTATTTTCGCCGGACCGGCACATCTGCAGCAGCTACAGGCGACGAAAACCATGCTGTATTGTGGACCGCTGTCCTGGTAACGGCATCAGCCTGCGCTGCAGGAATTATCTTCCGAAGAAGAAAAAAGAACTAAGACCAGGGCAGTAAAAACGGGCGCCCTCCGCAGACAGCGGAGGGCGCCCGTCAAGCATATGCGCTTTTAATGTGTGTTTCAGAGAGCATTGAGATCCCTGTAGAATCCGGGATAACTGACATCTGCGCAGTGTTCGTCGTCGATCGTGGTCTGTCCTTCTGCGATTAGCGCAGCGACAGAAAAAGCCATGGCGATCCGGTGATCACCTCCGGTGCGTATCAGAGCTCCTTTCAGAGCCGGGCCGCTTCCAGCGCCGCAGCCTTCTATGACCAGCCCGTCTTCGTTAGGAAAAACGGTTCCTCCCATCGCCTTCAGATTCCCGGAAATAGTGGTGATCCTGTCTGTTTCCTTAACCTTGAGCTCTGCGGCATCCCTGATACAGGTCGTACCTTCGGCGGCAGCAGCCATGACAGCGATCGCCGGGATCTCGTCGATCAGGGTCGGTATCACGGAACCACCGAATGTGACGCCGTGCAGAGGAGCATGCCGCACCAAAAGATCTGCAGAGGGCTCTGCGTCATTGCGGATATTTAACATCGTGATGTCAGCGCCCATGCGGACCGCGATATCGATGATCCCTGCTCTTGTCGGATTGATCCCGACATTTCTGATCAGGACCTCGGAGCCGGGAACCAGGGAAGCCGCAGCTATGAAGTAGGCTGCGGAGGAGATATCACCCGGAACGCTGATCCTGCGGGCGCTTAGCTCCGGACAGAAGGATGTGCGGGCGTGCCATCCGTCCTTGCCTTCAAATGATTCGATATCCGCCCCGAAGGAGCGGAGCATCCTCTCGGTGTGATCTCTTGAGAGAGAGGGCTCAATGACCTCAGTGATCCCCTCCGCATACAGACCGGCGCACAGTATAGACGATTTGACCTGGGCAGAAGCTACAGGGCTTTGGTAGGTGATCCCATGCAGTCCCCGCCCCTCGATCCTGAGCGGAGCGCAGTCATTCCCGTTTATACTGGTTATAGAGGCCCCCATAAGGGACAGGGGCAAAATGACCCTGCGCATAGGTCTTGCGGATATGGACGCGTCTCCCGAGACCACTGATGTGAAGTGCTGCGGAGCCAGTATTCCCGACATGATCCGGGTAGTAGTCCCGCTGTTTCCGGTATAGAGATCGACGGGGTCGGAAGCGGGACAAAGTCCGCGCATTCCTTTCCCGTGCACAGTGACGCGGCCTCTTTGTACATCCGTGTCAATCTCCACGCCGAGCCTTCGGAAGCAGTCGACGGTAGAGAGACAGTCGGCGCCGGGCAGAAATCCGGAGATCTCGGTGTTTCCGCGCGCGATGGAACCGAACATGACGGCGCGGTGGGAGATGGATTTATCCCCCGGAACAGTGACCTCACCTCTTAAGGGGGATGTTCTTTGCTCGATCGTTTTCATAACTGCTGCCTCGCTGCTTGTTCATAAACGCATATGCTCTGAATGCCTATGACTTAATATACGGAATAGTTTCTGTTCATCAGTAGTTCGCGCGCCTTTAACAGGCCGTCCGAGGAGTGGCACTCGACGCGCAGGACACCCTGCTGGTATTCCCTGTTGTGTGTAATGCCGATATTCTTGATGTTGATGCCGGCGATCGCCAGGTACATGACGACTTCGGCCAGGACACCGGGGCGGTCTTCGATATCGACATGAAGGATATACGATCTGTTGATCGGACCGCTGGTAATATCAGCAAAGCTCTCGCGGTACTGTCTCGCGCTGTCAAAAAATTCATTGATGGACCGGCTGTCGCCTGAGTCCAGGGACTTCCTGAATACCAGCAGATCTTCTATGTAGCGGTCCAGAAGGATCCGGATATTGTCCGTATTGGTCATGCAGATCTGCTCCCACATCACGGGTGAGGAAGAGGAGATCCTGGTGATGTCCTTGAAGCCGCCTGCCGCAATGGTCTTCATAAACTGGCTTGTGTCGTCGCTCTCTTTGACAAGATTTACCAGGCTCGCCGAAATGACGTGGGGCACATGGCTGATCGCCGCTACAGCGTAGTCATGTCTCTCCGGGGAAACGACGAGAGGCAGTGCCTTAATTGTCTCAGCGAAAGAGAACATCCAGTCGATGTCGTCCTTTACGGCTTCGGGCTCGGGAGTGAGTATGTAGTAGGCGTTTTCAAGAAGACCTGATTTGGAGTTTCTGTAGCCGATGCGCTCACTGCCCGCCATGGGGTGGCCGCCGATGAAATTTCTCTGAAGGCCTGCCGCCCGAACTGCTCTGTGTATGTCTGCCTTGGTGCTTCCCACATCTGTCAGGATCGTTCCTTCGCCGATCCAGGGGGTCAGCAGCCGCAGGTTGGAAGCGTTATGTTCTACCGGCGCGCAAAGAAAGATCACGTCGCAAATAGAGAACCCTTCTCCGACAGCGGGCACATACTCGTCGACCACGCCGTCATTTACCGCTTCCTGCACAGTTTCGGGATGAGGGGTGAAGGCGAGGATCCTGGCGCCCGGTATATACTTGCGAATGGCTCTCGCGATGGATCCGCCGATCAGGCCAAGTCCCACAAAGCCAAATGTGTTCCTATTGTTATTGATCATATTTTCGCTCATGTTTTTCCTAAAATCCTGTTCTGAATATTTTGACGGGACCGTTTGTATTCCGCCGCCGGCACTGATATTGATCAGTCAGCGCTTATACTATATTACTTTAAAGTGAGAAAGTCAATCGGATTCAATGATCATTTGAGGGCGCAGGAAGTGAAAACTTGCTGATATACTCCTTGTAAACAGCATGAAGAATTGCTAAAATATACAAGACTGTTTGTTGCCTTCAGGTAATGGAGGCCGCAGATGATCTAAATATTGGTATAGTGGAGGTCTGGAAATGAAAGTTTATACAACCGATAAGATCAGAAATATCGTTCTTCTGGGTCACGGCGGTGCAGGAAAGACAACTCTG
>ODAI014003950.1_pt1 | contig 11227 bp, 13 predicted proteins | sample 1539321 | NCBI WGS metagenome assembly ODAI01 (sample SAMN02144231, study PRJEB22623) | gut metagenome | biome: sheep rumen | host: Ovis aries | place: New Zealand
AAAAGATAACTATGTTTTGTTCTTCTCCTTTGATAATTCTACAGCCTATAAATACTATAAATATGTTTGTGTTGCGACGCACAGCGATGATTCTCGATGGAACATTTGCGGATTAAAGTTGTTTCGTCGAGATGTAGGAAAACACAATTTTTATCGAGGTGTTCCGAAATTATCATCAGCGAATCAAAACGGATACGAAGTTACAGCAAGTAGTCAGTGTGATAACGGTCATGCAGGATATTTAGCCTTCGATGATAATACGCAAACTCGCTGGGCTTCAGCGGCAAATGAGGGCAATTCCTGGCTGCAGGTAAAACTTCCGACTGCGATGGCCTTTAGTGCCGTAAAGATTGCACCACGCGGAGACGGATACATTGATCAAGCTCCTTCAGCCTTCCAAATTCAAGGATCGAACGATGGGGAAAACTGGAATGTATTGGATTCTGAAACGAGCATATCATGGTCAACTCTCGGAGAATTACGGTTATTTCTATTCGAAAACGAAACCGAATACTTGTACTACAGATTGTACATAACAGCAAACCAGGGGTCAGAATACAACGGATGCAGTTGCTTTATTCTTGGGAATGTAATTTATGAATATAAAAGATACTTAGATAAATACGATTATTTAGTGCCGGTTTTATCAGGAACGACGACCAACGCATCTGATGGAACATACGTAGTTAGCGCGAGTGCGTGCGACGAATATGGAAAAGTTTGGTATCCGTTTTCGCGTTCTCATAATAGTTTTTTGGAATTGGGAAGTAATACGAGTGGCTGGATAAAAATACAATTGCCCGAGGCTCGAGTAGTTAATTCAATGCGAATAGGATCAAGAAACGACTCTTATGCAGGAGACACACCGAGAAATTATTCTTTATATGGAAGTAATGACGGTGCAACTTGGGACATTTTATTTTCAGTAGAAAACAGTGATGCATGGTCTTCATCTGAATTGAGACGACATGATTTTGAAAACGAAACAGCATATTTATATTATCGTTTGAATTTTTCTAATCCATCTTTACGCAGCGTTTGCAGCATAGCCAGATGGGAATTAATGAGACATTGCATTATTCAAGAATATTAGGAGGAAAAATGGAAATTTCAAAAACGGTAGAACGGTTTCAAGAAGTAAAAGAGAAAATCCGAAAAGCGATAATTTCAAAAGGTGTTGATGTTCCTGAAAGAGCATCGCTTTCAGAAATGGCGGATAAGATTTTAGAAATCAAAATAGATGGTAAGAAAAAGGAGAAGAAAAATGCCTAGTTTTTTGCACGGAGTAGCGGTCGCAGAAATCAACCAAGGAATAAAGAAAGTAAAGACGAGTTCAAGCTCTGTTATTGGTGTGATAGGAACTGCGCCGGAGGCAACGGAGGATTTCCCACTGAATACTCCAGTGTTAATTGCGGGATCTTACACCGAGGCTGCGAAACTTGGAACCACAGGGACTTTGCCTACTGCATTAGAAGGAATTTTAGCTCAAACCGGAGCAATGGTTGTAGTTGTCCGAATTGCTGAGGGAGTCGCAAGTGGTGAAGGTAATGACGCGATCACTGCCGCCGAAGCCACGATAAATAATGTCATTGGTTCGGTTTCGGCAGATGGAACTTACAACGGAGTTTATTCTTTCTTGGCTTCAAAAAGTATCTTGGGAGTTACTCCGAGAATTTTAATTGCTCCGGGATTTTCTACGACGGAGGTTGTTACCGAACTTAACATAATTGCAAATCGATTGAGAGCAATAGTTGTTGCGGATTGTTCAGCGAATGAAACGAACGAAAATCTGATCAGATTTGTCAGCGACTGCGCCAGTGAAAGAGTTTATGCCGTATATCCACAAGTGATCAACACGAAAAACGCAACGGTTCCGGCAAGTCCTTATGTTGCGGGAGTCATAGCAAAGACTGACAATGATGAGGGATTCTGGGTTTCGCCTTCGAACAAAGCGATCAATGGAATCATTGGATTAAGCAAACCGATTGACTTTTCGCTTGGAGATTCTTCGTGTCGTGCCAATTATCTGAACGAACAGAAAATCGCAACCATCATCAACCAAAATGGTTACAAATTATGGGGAAACAGATCAACCGCGGGCGAAGGAGCTTACCAATTTTTGTGTGTAAGAAGGACAGCCGACGTTATCTCGGATTCGATTTTGCAATCACATTTGTGGGCAGTTGATAGAAATATCGTAAAAAACTATCTGACGGACGTGACCGAAAGCGTAAACGCATTTTTGGCGACCTTGAAATCTCAGGGAGCGATCCTCGCAGGAAAGTGCGTAGCAAACAGAGAGCTAAACACTGCTGCCAATATCGTAGAGGGAAAAGTTTACTTCGATTTCGAATTCACTCCGGCATATCCGGCAGAGCAAGTAACCTTTAGAGCTTACCTATCGGAAGATAATATCGAGTCCATATTATTAGAAAACTTGGCTTAATGAATGTGATGAGAAAATGAAAGGAAAGATAAATTATGTTACCGAAAATTTTAAAGAACTTTAATGTGTTTGTGGATGGTCGAGGTTATGCCGGCCGAGTTGAAGAAATCACTTTGCCGAAGCTAACGATCAAGACGGAAGAATATCAAGGTGCGGGAATGTCTGCGCCGGTTGAAATCGATATGGGGATGGAAAAATTGGAGATGGATCTGACTTTTTCGGAGTATGATCAGGAATTGTTCAAACTTTTCGGCTTAACCAACGGATCGGAATTCGCGTTGACCATTCGAGGTGCGCTGCAGGGTACAGGAGATAGTTCGCCGGTAATTATCAATGTTCGGGGATATTTTAAAGAGATGGACTTCGATTCTTGGAATCCTGCAGAAAAAGCCACGCTCAAATGCTCTGTAACTTGTAACTATTACAAACTTACGATTGATGGAGTTGAACTGATCGAAATTGATCCAGTAAACATGATTCGTACTGTAAACGGAATCGATCAGTTATCCAAAATCAAAGAAATCCTGCAGGAATGATTCCTGCACTCGGTATTAAGAGCTTACAAGTGTATAGGCATATATAGCAAGTTGCTCCGATGTCGCAACACCCAAACGTAATTTGAAAATGATTTTTAAAAAAGGAGAAAGAAGATGAAGAAAATAAAATTAGAAAATCCAATAAAAATCGATGGAGTTGAAGTGAATGAAATTTCGCTAAGACCGCCAAAAGTTCGAGACCTAATTGCGTCGAGTAAGAAAAATGTCGATGAAGCGGAAAAGGAAGTCAATCTCATTGCGAATTTAGGAGAAATTTCTCCTGAGACTGTTCAAGAACTTGATCTTCGAGACTACATCAAAATTCAGGAATGGTTGAGGGATTTTTTATCAGTTTCAACGGATCGGAAATAAGGCAAGCGATTCTGATTATCGCTTCCCATTCGAAAGGTGGAATTTCTGAATGGCTCGAAATGAACAGCGATGAATTTGTGTTGTGGCTGGACGCATTGAAGGATTTACAGCGAGATGGCAGAAAATAAAAAACAGCTTTTAATTACAATCGGTGCTGCTCTGAGTAGCGGGTTTAATTCAGTCATTTCGGGAAGCACATCAAAATTAAAAGAAGTCGGAAATGTCATCAAAAATATGGAGCGACAATCCATTTTGAGCGCTTCGGCATTAGACAAGTTGAAAGTCCGATATAATTTCCTGCTCGGTTCAGTAAATAAACATCAAGCGATTCTTCAAAAACGAGCATTTTATCGTTCTCAAATTATGGAGATTGTCGCCTTAGGGGCAGCACTTGCTGCTCCGGTAAAAAAAGCCATAGATTTCGAAAAGGCGATGGACGGTGTCCGTTCTGTTGTAAATTTTAAAGAGCCTGATGGTTTGAAAAAACTCGGCAATACGTTGTCCGAACTTTCGACTAAACTTCCGATGAGTGCTACGGAGCTGGCGAATATTGCAGCTGTTGGCGGACGCTTCGGAGTAGCTGAAAATCAACTTGGTTCGTTTGCGGAAAAGGTTGGGAAAGCAACTTATACTTGGGGATTTACAGCAGATGAAGGCGCAGAAAAAATCAGCAATCTCATGAAAATCATGGGATGGTCTACTCAGGACCTGGACAAACAATTCGATATAATAAATGAGTTGGGAAATCGCACCGGAGCAACCGCAAATGAAATTGTGCGCTCAATCATAAAATCGTCCTCTGGATTATCTGCTTTTAAATTTACAACGGGTGAAGTCGGCGCACTTGTTTCCACTTTTAAATCCATGGGGCAAACGGCGGATGAGGCCGGCTCGACTTTGAATACAATTCTTCAAAAACTTTCCGTTACCGGCAGCTTGGGTCAGGCCGGAGCAAAAGCTTTTCACAGAATGGGAATTGGCATTCACGGCTTCGCGAAAGAAGTCGGAGAATCTCCGCAAAAGGCAATCATGAAATTATTGGAGGAAATTTCAAAGCTCGATGATGTTACACGCCGAACGGCTCTGAATGATATTTTCGGCAAGCGAGCGGCAATGAATGTCGGCTTGTTGGTCAGGCATCTGAAAACCTACAAAGAAAATCTGAATGTGGCGACCAATATGAAAAATGTCGACGGATCGTTTGTGAGCGATTATTCTCACGCAGCCGCTACCGCTTCGGGAAGCTGGAAAACATTTTTGTATGCGCTCGAAAATGTAACAAAGAAAATCGGTGATGTACTGATCGGTCCGTTCAAAGGATTTTTGAGTGTAGCGACAAATGGTCTGAATAAATTTTCGAAGTTCATGGATAAAAACGGCGAGTTGGTAAAAAACATAATTTTCGGAATCAGCGCGCTCGCGGGGCTCAAAATCGGAATATTCGCACTCGGTTACGCATCAACATTTTTGCTGGGCGGTTTTAATCGCTTGGTTATTGCGGGAAAAGGAGTGTTGCTGGGGCTAACGGGCATCGGAGTTGTGGGAAAATCGCTGTTGGTCGGATTTTTAAAGTTGGCAGGTGGAATTGTGGGAATCAGCAGCGGTTTCCTCGGCCTGTCTCGAACTTTGGACGGGAAAATACAATTCAGTTTTAAAACTTTAGTTGAACGAGTGAAGTGGTTGGCTGGTTCGGGAAAAATGAAAATCAAATCTTTCTTCGAATCAATAAAAAGCAAGAAATTTGCGGATATTTTTAACGGATTTAAGATACCGGACATGTCCGTGAAGACTGATTCCGTGAAAGCAGACTTCGTAAAAGGATCGGCTACAGAACTCGGACAACTCGCCGCGAACATCGGAGTCATAGCAGTCGGTTCCTCGCTGGCTTCAAAACTTATCGGCGGTATATTAAGAGGTGCGTTTTCATTGCTGAGCGGAACATTGTCGATTGCCGGAGCGGGGTTAAAAACTTTTGGTTTTCTGCTTAGTTCGGTTTTTAGCGCGGTGAAGTTTGGCGCGATTGCGTTCGGATGGCTATGTCAGGTCAGTTGGTTTTTCGCAACGACGGTTTTGCCGTTTGTCTTTAAAGGCATCGGTTCGATTGGAAGCGGACTGTTATCTCTCGGGAAGATTTTGCTGGCCAACCCGATCTTGGCGATAGGTGCCGCGATAGCTGCTGCAACGTATTTGATATATAAAAATTGGGAACCGATCAAAGGATTTTTCATTAAATTATGGAATGAACCGCAGCAAGCGTGGAGCGATTTCAAAAATTGGATAAGCGAAACGTGGAATACGATCGTAGGCTGGACAAATATCGCGATAGGTAAGTTTAAAGAGTTTTTCGAATTCTTGAAATTCGGAGGAAAATTTATAGTTCAAGTCGGAAGTATTCTCGGTGATGTTTGGGAAAATATCTCAGCGATCATTGATAAACTTTATTTCGGTGGCGACTCCGTAATTCCGGTTTGGGAATCGGTGAAAAATTTCTTCAAAAATATTTGGAAGGACATTGCTCCGTCCTGGAACGGTTTTTTGAAATACGTTGATGCGCTGAACGTCGGCGAAAAAATAAAATCCGGCTGGGAAAAATTGAAAGAATATTTGAAAGGCTTTTTCGATTGGATCAAAGGACCGTTGGGAAGTTTCTTCAAGCCGACGCTCGAAATGTTTGATAAATTCAAAGGGTGGCTTCCGAAAATCGGAGGCGAAAAAACATCTCCTCAATTAAAAATACCGAGAGAATTAAAACCTGCGAACTCAAATATAACTCGAAATCAAAGCAACAATTTTTCGATCACGATTAACGCTGCCAAAAACGATAATCCAAAAACAATAGCAGATAAAGTTATGAATCGAGTTAGTGACTACAGCAAAACGTTTTTGTATGACGAAGTGGCGGAGGCGATATGACCAAGCTGAGCTTGGAGGCTAAAAATTTGAATTTGGTTTTAAATCAGGCGGAGATAATAGATGATATTGGGTGATTTTCAATTCAATCTAAAAACAATGACCCCGAATTCTATGACGCGGTCAACCGAATATAATTGGTCGGATACAGAGCGCGTCGGGGACCTTCCAAACCTACAGAATCTCGGAGTGGCAAAAGATCAAATAGAAATTGAAGGAGTGTTTTATCCCAAGTTCAACAAAGAAAATTCCGTAATCAACACCGTCGGTAACAGTATAACTTCGAAAATTATGAACTTTCTGAATCTTTCAGAAAATTCGGGATATAGCAGCATCGAAGCAATTCGATCATCCGATTTATGCAAAATAGCCAGCAATTTAATCAATGATAACGGTGAAATTCTTGGGAAATTTGTGATCTCCTCCATCAAAGAAACGCAGAGTTATTTCGATCGAAACGGGAAGCCTCAGAAAGTTGAGTTCACTTTAGTTTTAAAGAGATCACCTAGCGCGACAAATTCAATCGCTTGGAGTGATAATTCAGAAACATCAATCGTTGATACTCTCACCAATTTAGCAAGGAGTTATTTGCGATGGTAACTTATATCACAAAAGAAGGGGATGTTCTTGATTGGATTGTATGGCGACACTACGGAACTGTATCCGTCCTCGAGCAAGTCATGAAAGCAAACCCGAGCATCACTAATGAAGTGCTTTCTGCTGGAATCGAAATCAAACTTCCTTATATTGAATCAGTTCAAAAATCGGATAATGAGGTCAAATTATGGAGCTAACGCCTGATTTTTCCATTTCGATTAACGGACAATCGAATTTCCCGAAAGACCGCGTTATTTCAATTCGTACTACAGACCAGGCGGGTTTTATTTCCGATTCTTGCGAGATTGAATTAGATGACTTCGATAATGCTTTGCAGTTTCCGAATACCGAAGCGAAAGTGACAATATCTCTTGGCTATCAAGAAAAAGGTTTAACGAAAATCGGCACCTATTATGTGAAAGAAATCGCGATAGACGGAGCTCGGCGCGTGATAAAAATTGTCGCAAATGCTCTTCCGAAATCTATGAGATCTCAAAAAACGAAAACAAACGATATGAAGCTCAATGAATATATGTCAGCGATTGATTCGGAATTGGATTCAGAATTGTCCGAAGATTTTGAAGATATAGATTTATCTGACAATCCGCAATTTGGAGAGAGCGATATTAATTATCTAACAAGAATCGCTAACAAAGTTGGAGCGGTTGCAAAACCGACGGATAATCATTTGATTTTTTCAGAAGATATGACGGGTAAATCAGTATCTGGGAAACAATTGCCAACCAAATACATCGACGCCTCCGAGGTCGCGACATATTCCTGCAACTTCAAAGAAACGGAAACAGGAACGAACGGAGCAACGGGAACGATATATGCCAATTGGTATGATAAAAAATCCGGAGAATATCACTTAGTTCATGCCGGTTCAGGTGATCCGGAAACAGAGTTGAACGAGATATTTTCATCGGAAAAGGCTGCCTTGGCCGCAGTGCAAGCCAGGGGAAAAAGAATCGAAAAAAACAATAAGACTTTCAGATTTACGACAGAGGGGCGTCCGGATTTGTTCGCTGAGGGACCGATAATTCTTCGAGGATTTCCAACTAAGATTCCAACAAATTGGATTATTTCCAGAGTGGAACACACGTTAAATTCCGGCGGTTTCGTTTCTAATGTTGAGTGTGTCGGAGGAAAATAGAATGAGAGGAAATGAAAAATGTACAGCAAGAAATTTGAAAAAGCATTTGAATATGTAATCCGAAACGAAGGGGGTTATATTTTCGATAAAAATGATCCGGGCGAAGAAACCAAATTTGGGATTTCGAAAAGAAGCTATCCAAGCTTAAATATCAGAGAGTTAACCCTCGAAGATGCGAAGAAAATCTATTATCGAGACTTCTGGCAGAAGGGAAGATTTGAGGAAATTAGGGACGATTGGGTGTCAACGCAACTCTTTGATTTATCAGTAAATTTAGGAATTCGAGCTGCTGTAATCGTTTTACAGAGAGCTTTGCGATCAGTGGGTAAAACAGTCCTAGAAGATGGTTTGATGGGTCCTGAGACGCTTCTGGCGACGATGTATTCTGAGCCGCGCAGTTTGCTGGCAGCAATTAAGTCAGAGGCAGCGGGTTATTATCGCCAGATTGCTGCGAAAAATCCGAGCCAGCAGAAATTTTTAAAGGGATGGCTTAATAGAGCCTACAAAGTGATTTTATTTTAGGAGAAAAAAATGGATTTAAAATCTTTATTTGAGAGCGACAAGTTGAAGGGAGTAATAGCTGTCATTGCAGCAGTTGTGATTTATTATACGCCCTCACATGTGGATTTGGTAATAGAATCCCTACTTGCTATGTTCGGTATTCAAAAATTGGTACTGAAAGAGAAGGAGTGACAAAGCGTCACTCGATTATAACACCTGTAACTTGATTGCCGGAACTGTTTCACCCTTATACCCTGTATTGGCTTTTGTTAAACCGCATACTTTGCAGCCATGCTTCTCAAAATCAGCCAATGTCGTGGTTAAATCAGCATATGTACTCGAAATTGTAAATTCCTCAATTTCGTACTTCTTGCAAGCTTCAACGATCGGTGCAATATCATCTGTCCAAATCGCATCATTAAAGTTCAGATAATCGTTGTTATTTTCCACGCTCATTTCATAAGCCCAAAATAAAGTACGGTTAATTCCTTTGCTCGACTTTATTTCTCCTGCCATAACTTTTTCAAATTCCTCGATGTAGAACTTCCTGTTCTCATTTTTCAAATCTTGCGTCATAATATATACCTCCTGTCTGACGTGTGTATGTATCGCTTACTTATGTCTTTAAGTCAAATCATTTCTTACGAATATTTGAATATTTTACACAAAATAGAATTTCTCCCCATTACGCCAGAGTGATATGGGTGGATGTACTCGATTAATTGAGAACACAGTTGATCGCAGACTTTTCTGAAAGCTTTTTTCTTATCTTTATCCTCGACCCCCTTAACAAGTGGCTCCCAATACAAATCATCGAGCAAACAATCAGGTATGAGTTTATCAAAAATATGTTCCTTTTTATCGCGAATATCTTTTTGTAACTTATCAGCTAAAGCAATAATTTCATCAACAGTTTCGCACTCGCCGAAAAGATCGAAAACGAGAAATGAAATATATTCTTCGAATATGAGGCGGTCGTAAGTTACGTCTTGTAATTTGGGCAAAACTCTAAAAATCGAAACGGTGTTTAATCTTATAAGTTTGCAGCTTATATAGCAGCTCAATACGTCCATTTTCAGTACTCCATGTCTAAGTGTGTGTATATATCACTTAGGTTGAGGGATAAGTCAACTAAAATTATCCAAAAAGTAAAAGAATATAAGATAACAGCTCGAATCTGAGGAATACGAGGCTTTTGTATCTGGTAAGAAGAAAATAAGTATGATAGGATGATCGAAAATTTGGGGGAAATCATGAATAAAAAAGAGATTGTAGCTGAAATAGCAGAAAAAACAGGGTTAGCGCAAAAGGATGCTCACGCCTTTTTAGATGGCTTTGTCGAGGTTGTGAAGGAAGCCATAGGGAAAGGTGAAGATGTTTCTATAGTAGACTTTGGACAGTTCTGTGTCGCAGAAAGAGCAGCACGGAGAGCCAGAGATTTTAGGACCGGCAAGGAGATGATGGTACCGGCGATGAAAGCAGTAAAATTTAAGCCGGGGAAGTCGCTAAAAGAAGCTGCTAACGGCTAATCAATAGGCGGGAATTCTCCCGCTTCTTTTATAAATCAATTGCAACAATTTATTCAAATATCAGGGTTTCGAAGACCTGGGCTCCATCAGGCGAGTGTTAGCTCAGGAAGTTTTTTTGAACATACTTAAATTAATTGTATAGGAACAGCAAACATGTCTTTTGCAAAAGGAATAATGGAATTCCCCGAATAAAGAACGATTCCACATTTAAATGACGAGCTAACTGACTCTTTTAATTCAGTTAAACCTGTAAAATCTTTTGCTGAAACAGTGATTTTTGATTTTACTTCTATTCCCACAAGATCTCCGTTGTTTTTTTCGATAACAAAATCTACTTCTTTGTTATCTGATGTTCTGAAGTGGAAAAGGTGCATCTGGTCATCTAGGTTTTTCACAAGTTCAGAAAAAACAAAATTCTCAAAAATATGTCCGAATAACATAGGATCTTTTTGTTTAATCGAAGATAAGTCGATTCCCAAAATATTGCAGAGCATTAAGGTATCGGTAAAATAATTTTTGGTAGATTTCACAAAGCGTTTTCCAATATTTCTGAACCACGGGAAAACACGCTGAATAACGAACATATTTTCCAAAATATTTCGGTAACGTCGGAAAGTCATAAAATTAATATTGCAATCTCGAGCCAGCGAAGATTCATTTATAAGACTTCCTGTTCTACTAGCTAATATTTTAAGCATAGTATACATATCAGAGGTCTTAGTAATATTTGAAATATCTCTGATATCACGAGTGATAAGAGTGGTTAAATAAGAATCGAACCATCTGGATATATTGATACGAGGATTCAAAGAAAGTTCAGGAAAAGACGCTTTTTTTATCATAGAAATGGGATCAATATTTTCACAATTTTGAAGAGAAAAATCACAAGAAAAAGCTCTTTGTAAGAAATTGGAATCGGAAAACTCACTCCAACTAAAGGGATATAAAGTAAGTATGTGCATGCGTCCAACTAGAGAATCAGCTAATTTTGGAAGTGCAAGAATGTTGGCGGAGCCAGTAAGTAGTATTTTTAAAGGATTTTTATTCAGTCGCTGGCTGTCTGCGAATATTTTTAAATTACGAAAAATTTCAGGAACCATTTGAACTTCATCGAGAACAACATTAGTCTTAATGTTTTCAATGAATCCTTGAGGATCATTTTGTGCAGCAGATAATATGG
>ODAI010995270.1_pt1 | contig 11226 bp, 23 predicted proteins | sample 1539321 | NCBI WGS metagenome assembly ODAI01 (sample SAMN02144231, study PRJEB22623) | gut metagenome | biome: sheep rumen | host: Ovis aries | place: New Zealand
CAGACGAATATTCTGAATCTGAATTAAATAAAATACTTGGAGGAATAATAACAAGTCAAGATGGAATTGCAAAACCAATGCTTGCTAAACAAGTTGACAAAGTAACAAATACTAAAATATTTGATAAATCTTGGTATGCTTCTCGTAAAATCGATGGACTTAGAGCATTAATTTATATGGGAAATGATGGAGAACTCCATACTGCTTCTAGAGGTGCTATGAATTATGATGCAGCTATGTATGAAATTCTTAGTAATAAAACTCTTATAGAAATATTTAAGGAAAATCCAGGACTTATAATGGATGGAGAATGCTATCATCATGGATATACTCTTCAGAAACTCAATTCTATAGCAAGGACTCAAAAAACGGCTGTTGATTATGAAGTTCTTCAATTTTATTGGTACGATATTGTTGATGTAAATTCTACATTTGATGAACGTTGGGCTTTTATGAATGATATAAAAGACCAATATGAATTATCATTTGATCCAGATAAAGATTTTAAAGATGGAGAACTAAGAATCCAATTTGTTCCACAAATTCTTATATCTGGATACAATAATATGATTAAATTACACAATGATTATGTAGAAGAAGGTTGGGAAGGATTAGTCATTAGAGATCCAGATAAAGTATATCGTCCTAATGGAAGAACTAATGATATGATTAAAATAAAAGTTTATAAATCAGAAGACTTTTTAGTTACTGGATATGAACTTGGACTTCGTGGTAGTGAAGATATGGTATTTATTTGTCAGACTCCTGAAGGAAAAGAATTTAAAGCTAAACCATTAGGAGATAGACTTCAGAAAGAAGAATATGTAAATAACTTTGAATCTTTATATAAAAACCATATTGGAGAATGTAAGTTCTTTTATTATTCAGATGATAATGTACCTCTCCAGCCAGCATTTAAAGCATTTAGAGACGATTTAAAATAATTTAATATGAGTAAGTATGAAATAACTCTTCATAGAGTTGTAGAACATGAAACAACTTATCAAGTAGAAGCTGATAATGAAGATGAAGCTATAGACTATATATTATCTGGAGATTATGATGCAGTACCATCTGATTCGGAAACTGGAGAAATAGAAGACCCAGAAGTTATTGATATAAGGGAAATATGATTCAATTAGTAGTTAATGTTGATCTTCTTAGAGAAATAGACGAGCGTAAGCTTATTAATGCTTACGCCCGTTATGAATTTAATAATGACAAATCTGTAATTGATTCCATTGAGATAAAAAGTAATTTAGAAGAATTACTAAATTGGGATATTAATGGAGATAACGGACTAGGTTTATATTGTGGAAAATTCGAGTCTATTAAAACGAAAGATTGGAATAGACTTATTAAATTTATCCAAGATAACGGAGAAGAAATTTCTAAAATAGCTATATATAATAATTTTTCAGGAAAAAGAGAATTAGAAAACCAAAAAATATTGACTAATGTTTTAGAAAAGAAAGAACTTCATAGAAAAGAAAGATTTACTGATGAAAATTATCAAGTAAGTGGAAGAGGTAAAAAAGCAAGACCTTGTGTATATGAAGGAAAAGAATATAAATCTCGTCAAGAATGTATGTATAAAGAAGGATTGACTAAATATCATTTATGGAAATATTTAAAAGATACTAATCAAATATGAAAGCTATTGATATTTATAATTTTAGACGTGATTTAGGTATGTCTAATTTCGTTAATTGTGAAACTCCATGTAATATAATTTCAGAATTAGTAGATTTGAAAAGTGATATTGATTTTATAATTAATGGTTGGACAAGAATAAATTTAGAAAAAATAAAATATGAAAAAAATAAAACTTTATAATCGTGACGGAGCAAATTTATTTCTAGAAAATACTGGAGAAGAAGTAGCTGAAAATATTTCTAAATGGAAATTATGTGTAGATCGTAAACATGAGTATTGCTTACACTACATGAGAATTATAGGTAATTACCCAAATGAAATAGAAGCTATAGACCCGTCAGGAGGACCAATGCTATCAGTAGGAAATGTATTTGAAGACAAATATGAGATAGTTAAAATCAATTCTATTAATAATATATGGATGAGTGAAAGACATAACAATAACTAAAAACATTCTTAATGAAAACAGCGATATTCTTAAACAATTTTTTAAGGATATAGATAAGTATCCAATATATTCTGGAGAAGAACAAATTCAACTAGCACGAGAAGCTAAAGAAGGTAATGAAAAATCTAAAGAAAAACTTATTACCTCTAATCTGCGATTTGTTATAACTTGTGCAAAGAAATATACTGGACAAGGAGTTCCTTTAATAGATTTGATTAGTGCTGGGTTAGAGGGATTATTACTTAGCGTTAGGAACTTTGATCCAGATAGAGGTTATAAATTTCTAAGTTTTGCTGTATGGTATATTAGAAGAGAAATCCTTAAAGAAATATATAATACAGGAAGAACTATACGTTATCCTATTACTTATATAAGTAGAATAACTAAAGTTAAAAAAGCTTACGAATCTTTTATAACTGAGAACCAAAGAGAACCTACAGATGAAGAATTAATAAATTTAACTAATGTTACTCAGAAACAATATACTTCTGTAATATTAGATAAATCTTATTGTCAATCTTTAGAATTTCCAATAAATGATTCTTCTACAGTAGAAGATACTTTATCCGAGGATATTGTTCCATTTTCTGATAATTTTACTAAGGAAACAATTTCGAAAGCATTAAAATGTTTAAATCCTAGAGAATATAAAGTAGTAACAGAATTTTATGGCTTAGATAATGTAGAAGAAAGGCCAATAAAAGAAATTGCTAAAGAATTAAATTTAGGAGATGAAAGAGTTAGGCAGATAAGAAAAACTGCCATTAAGAAGTTAAATAAAAGATGTGGTAAAGTTTTAAAAACATTATTATGATTTATTTCACTATTGCTAAAAATGATTGTGGGTATCTAATTGATAGTATTTCTACTGATTTAGAGAAACTTAAATATAAATTTCCAGATGAAAAAATATATAAGTCAGATGAACCTATAGTTAGTATTTATGTAATTAAAGATAAATTAAATGAAATTTAAAGTTGAAAATAATTGGCTGCTAAAAACTGAAGAAGATATAGAATTAAATCCTAAAGATTTTGTTTATTGTGCTACCATAGAAGAATTAAATGATGAAATTAAAGATTACATTCATCAACATATGAAATATCCAAATATGGAAAACGGGTATTGTCTTTATGAAGAAGCATTAGGAACAGAATATTGGGATACAACCTATGGTGAATTTATGTTAGAATGGCAAAAACTAAAGGGATTACCGCAAGAACTATAAAGACTCCTACTAAAGTTCCTCCTGTCTGGCAAATAGGAATTTTATTTCCTGATGGAAAAAAGATTTCTAAACCAAAATGTACTTTAAATGAAATATTTAATACCTATTTTATTGGATTGGATAAATATCTTTCTAAAGGATTGACAGCAGAAGAACTTCTAAATAAATACAAAGAAACTTTTGAAAGTAAGGGGATAAAAGTTGCTATACATTATATAGATAGTTGGGGACACAAGTGGACAGGAAAAATTGCTTGGCCTAGGGAGTCTAGATTTATTGATTATTTAAACAAAAGAATAAATGACTGAAAAAGAATTTTTAGAAAAAAGAGTTCCAATTTGGCTAGAAGGAGAAGATTTACACATAAGTACTCCTTCATCAAGTGATAGAAATGATATGCATGTATTTCTATCTAAAAAATATGGATACCAATGGCTTTGGGCTATTCGTGGATACTATTGGCCGGGCTCACATGTCCAACTTTATCAAGGAGATTATGAATGTCCAAATTGTACTACACTTGTAGCGTCTTATTTATTTGAATATTTTCCAGATATTAAATATATTGGATTTGGATGTAATAAAGGAAAGATAGGAGAAGTATGGCAGCCTAAGATAATTATAGTTCGTAATATGGATTGTTTAAAGGATGATTTATCTAATAAGCAAACAGAAACAACTGTTTGAAACTGATTTATATTCTGAAATATCTTTTGAGGAAGCCAAAAAAGCTTTAGAACAACTAAATATTGTACAAGTTGATACTGAGACTATGGGATTAGATGTATTTACAAAGTCTTTATTATGTTATCAACTAGGAAATAAAGAAAATCAATATGTGTTTGATCAATCTTCATACTCTATAGAATTATTTAAAGAATATTTTGAATCTGATAGATTGTTTATATTTCATAATGCTGCTTTTGATTTACGATATTTATATTATTATAATATATGGCCTCAACATATTTATGATACAATGTTAGTTGAGCAGTTAATATGGTTAGGATATAGTAGAAGAGCAATTTCTCCAGAAGAATATGAAGAGGAAGAATATAATTTTCCTTATCTAGAAAAAGAAAATAAACAAACACATGAAATCTATTATGAATTTAGTTGTTCTTTAAAAGCTGTTGGGCAGAACAGACTTGGGATAGAATTAGATAAAACTGTTAGAGGAAGAATTAAAACAGTTGGACTTACTCCAGAAGTAATTCAATATGCAGGGTTAATATCTGGCCCCAAAGTTTAATAAAAATACTTTGAAAATCGGGTGAATTGCTGGAACTCCTGAGATGGAAATCAGCAGCCAAGCGCAAAGTACACTTTGTGAAGGTTCACAGACTACTTGAGAGATACAGTTCTCTTAATAACAAGATTTAGCGCCCGACAATTTCTTTTTGATTTTTTGATTGAGGCAATAATTTTACATCAGTAAAAATAAAAATTTATTGATGTATGAAATTAATTGAAAAACCAGAAATTATTTCTGATTTATATTTAAATCAGAAATTAACTAGAAAAGAATTAGCTGAAAGATATAATACAAGTATATCTTCAGTAGATAGATTTTTACAAAAACATAATATATTAAGAGATAGAACTACAAAAAATCTTTCTGAAGTAGAAGATCAAGTTAAAGAGTATATTAATAAAAACTATACGAATGATTTTATTTGTAAACAGTTAAATATTCCCTTAAGCCAATTAAAAAAATATAAAGGAGAAGGAAAATATTGTAATAAATTATCTGATGAATCTTGGATTAATATTAATAATCCTATTTTTTGGTATATATTGGGAATCATTTCTTCCGATGGACATTTTGGAGAATATAATGAGATAAATATTTATCAAAAAGACCCTTTATACTTAAAAATGTTACAAAAATTAATAGGTCATCAAGGAACATTATATAAATATAATGAAATGTATACTTTGAAAATTTGTTCGGAAAAACTTCATAAAATTTTAGAAAAATGTGGAATGGAATCTAATAAAAGATATTCAGTAAAAATGCCAATTGCTCCCAATGATTCCTTACAATTAATGTTTATAAGAGGATTATTTGATGGAGATGGATGTTTTTATTTTAATTATGTTTCTGGAAGATTTAAAACAAAACGTATTGAAATATGTACTGGATCAGAGTTTATGAAAAATTCACTAGTAAAATTTTATAATAAACTTGGATTTAATCCCACAGTATCTATAAGAAAAGCTGTAAATACTTATTATGTTGTAAGCTTAGAAAAAGAAAAAGAAATGATAGAATTTGGAGAATTATTATATAAAGAAAACTTAAATATTATGTTAGAAAGAAAATATAAAATCTATTTAAAATTTTTAAAAATAGTTGAAATAAATAAAGAAATTGATGATATAGTCGAACTATTATAGAATTAAATATAATAGAGAAATATTGCAGATGTAATGTATCTTGAAGATATAAAAAACTCCCAACAAATTGATGTTGATAGAGAAAACCTTCAAAAGGCTGTAGATTTAGAAAATGAATTTGTTAAAGTTCTTGCCTATATAGAATTCTGTGGAGTTAAACTTGATGTTGATAAATGGAAAGCTAAAATGGCTAAGGATAAAGCAAAATTAGATGAAGCTTCTAAAGAATTAAATGATTTTGTTTTAAAATATTTTAATGAACATCAAGGAAATATTAGATTTAAAACTATAATATCTGAACATATTGTAGATACACAATGGATTCATAATGAAGAAGAATTAAAAAAATATAATATCAAATTGTATCAACCTTCTAAAAAGATTAAAAAATATTATACTAGAAAATCTGGTATTGAAGAAGTAGGATTACTTTATTGTGAAGAATTAGAAGTACCATTTCCTTACGTAGAACAAAATTTACAAATGGATTTATTTCAAGAATTTGATCCAACTCCATTCTGTAATATCAATTGGAAAAGTCCAAAACAAACTATTCCATTTTTTGAATTAATGGGATTTAAACTTGATACATTTGATAAAAAGACTAAACAAAAAAAGAAATCAACTGATTCTGATACTATTAAATCCCAGAGAAATGTGTGTCCTGAATTAGCTAATGCTTATATTAAATTTAAAGAAGCTGCTAAAGTTTGTGATGCTTTTGGAGAAAACTGGTTAAAAGCAGTTAATCCAGTAACAGGTAGAATTCATGCTGATTTTCATCAATTGGGAGGAGATACTGCTAGATTAAGCTGTGGTGGTGGCGAAGCATCTGTGAACGTTCAACAATTACCGAGAGATGCTGAAACTAGGGCATGTTTTGTTTCGGAGCCTGGAAATCTATTTATTTCAGAAGATTATATGTCTCAGGAGTCAAGGCTCTTAGCATCTGTTACTAATGACCCTGCACTTATAGACTTATATCTTAATGGATGTGGAGATCTCCATTCATTAACTGCATACATGAGTTACCCTAATGAGATACCTAGAGATACTAAGATAGAAGATATTGCAGTAAAATATAAAAACCTTAGACAATCTGCTAAATCTATTGAATTCTGTATTGGCTACGGAGGAACAGATGCTACTATGGTTCAAAATAATGGATTAGATCCAAAAGAAGCTAAGAAAATTTATGATGATTATATGAAGGGTTTTCCTGGAGTTAAGAAATATCAAGATTATTGTCGTAAAGAAGTAGTTAAAAAAGGATATATTTTAATGAATCCAGTAACTGGACATAGAGCACATATAGAAGACTGGGATAACCGTTGGAAAAAGATACGAGATTTTACTAATCAACCTGGATTTTATGAAGAATTCAATAGAATGAAAAAATATGATCCATATAGTAAAGAAGTTTATTGGATAAGACAATGGTTTAAGAAAAAATCTGATATAGAAAAACAATCTATTAATTATAGGATGGATTTGCGTCCTGTTTAAATCCCTTAAAGTCGGTGAACCCTGTGATGGGAATACCGAGCCAAGTTTAATAGTAATATTAAAAAGGTGTAGAGACTAGTATATTGAGTCCTAATTTTTATAGGATAATAAAATACCACGAAAAGGGGAAATATATTTTTTTGAATTATATAACTTTTAAGATCTGCAAAACTAAGAGCAGAGAAAAAAGGATTGGAATTTAATCTTACTAAAGAAGATTTAGTTATTCCAGAAATTTGCCCACTTTTAGAAGTTCCTTTTGTATACGGTACTTCTAAAAATTATGACTATTCTCCATCATTGGATCGTATTGATAATAGTAGAGGTTATACAAAAGACAATGTGTGGATTATTAGTAATAAAGCAAATAGAATGAAAAATTCTTCCTCTCTTAAAGAATTACTTATTTTTTTGTAAAAATATATTAAGATATAGTCCGAACTTTATCAAAAAAGAAGATAAAGAACAAGAGGATAAAGAGCCTCTTGGATAACAAAATTGACAAAATAGAGGTGCCTGTTGTTTTAAACTTTCTGCTATACTGCTCTTCAGGTGGATTATAAAAAATAATTATCAAAATATAGTTAAAATATGTGTTCCAGCACATGATGAATTTGATTGTGAATGTCCTGCGAGTATGGCTGAAGAATTTGCTTTAGTATTACAAAAATGTATGGAAAATGGAGCCAAACCATTTTGCACTAGATTGCCTTTAAGTTCTGATTTATCAAGGCTTAAGGATGGAAGTATTCCTAATTATTGGTTACATTAATATGGATTTTGAACATATAGTATTGAGTCCAAAGGAGATACAAAATCTTTTGGATTGTATTGATATAATTCCGTCTGACCATTATATGTGTATTTCTAAAAATATTGATAATAATAGAATATATGTAGAAGATCTTGGAAAAGATGGAAGAGAAGAAGGAAGCGAATTAGAAATTACTGAAAATTATGAAGGAATTTAATGTAATTGTTTATAATATAAACAGTAAAGAATTTAAATCTTATAATATAATTCCATATTTAGTATCTCGTTATAATAAAAAAGAGAATAAGCCAAAAACATTTGATGAATTTAAAGAATTTATAAAGAATGAATCAATGTATCAGTGGTGGTCAAGATGTGAATATGAAATTATATTAAGTCCTTGGCCTTATGTATCTTCTCCTAGTGAAAGATATGATAAGAAAGGAGAAAATGATATAGAAGCTTGGAAAGAACATTGGAAAAAACATCTTAAAGAATGTGAAAAAATAGATGTTCATTATCAGGTAATGATGAATATCGATGTAATAACTGCTTTATTAATAGATGGTGTAATAAATGGATAATTTAATCTTATCGTATTATTTATGAAAATTAATGAATTATTATATAAAACTCCAGAAATGACTGAGGAAAAGCTTATAGAAATTATTGATAAATCTCTTCCTATGATGAGAAGTTCTACTAAAAATAGAATTAAAGAACTTCATAAAGACGAACTCAATTTAGCTAAAGCTTTTCTTAATGAATATGATTTAATTCAAGATAAAAAATCATTTCTTACAAAAGGACAAAGAGAACAAATTGTTGGATTTGTAGGATTATGTATGATTCAAATGACAAAAGGAAATGAAAACTAACATAACAGTATCATTATGTATAAGTAATGATTTTATAGTAGATGTAGAAGAAGCCACTCCAGAAAATTTATATGATGCTTTTATGGTGCAGTACGGTCTGCCTTTAAAAGTATCAAATTATGCAGAAAATGGAAAGTGGATTGTTGATGATATAGAAATAATTAATAATGGCTGAAGAAAATTTTAATGAACCAACAGCTAATCCACAAGTAAAAATTGATTGGAGTTTATATCAAGAATTAAAAAAACTTGGAATCATTCATGAGCATATAGATGAAGAAGACATAAGAAGTTTTAATGTTGGAAATAGTGATTATTCTAAACATTTAATTCAACCTTGGACGATATGGCAAGCTTATAATCTTAATGCTTGGGATGCAGATATAATAAAAAGAGTTCTTAGAACTAAACAGGGAGAATCTAGAGAATCTGATTATGAAAAGATTATTCACGATTGTAAAGAAAGATTACGTCAATTAAGGGAAGAAAGAAGTACATTATGAGAATTGAAATTAGAAGAATAACTAATTGGTCAGAGGCATTAAGCTCAGCACGATTTACTCAAAGAAAAGATCCTATTAGTGGAGAACCTTCAATTAAGTGGAAGAAAAAATTAATTAAATCCGAACATTCTCCGTTAAGATGTGTATTGTTTAATATTGACATGTATGATATTCCTTATAGAACTTCGGTACATTTTGTAAGACATCTACATGCACAGCCATTTTGTAGTACAAGTCGTCCAGATATTGATGGCAAAATGCCTCCTCGTTCAGAACAAAAGAAGGATGATCCAGTTAATCTAAGATTATTTCTTAATGCTGAAGAAATAATTAATATTAGTAGAAAAAGACTTTGTAATAAGGCTGAAAAGGAGACAAGAGAAGCTTGGAAAACTGTGATAGATGAACTTAGAAAAACTGAACCAGAACTTGCTAATGCTTGTGTTCCTAATTGTTGTTATCGAGGATTTTGTCCAGAATTTAAATCCTGTGGATGGACCGAATCAAAATCATTTCCTGAAAGAAGAACTTATTATATAAATAACTTATGATAGAAAATAAAAGAATTGAAGATTTAGAATTTAGACCTTCTTCATATTTACTTTCAAAAGATAAATTGCCTAAAAATCCTTCTTATGATATAATTTTATGGTACCCAAATCCTTATTATGGAAGAGATGAAGAATTTCCAGAGCATCCCTTGGACAATTCTTATAGAACTGATCCAAAATATTGGAATTATAGAATTCATAAATCATGTTTTAAAAAGCCAGAATCATGTTTTACTATAGCAAGCTTTGATTATGATGAACATGAACATTTCTATGAATTACATTTTTGTCTTGATAGACCTATTGAATATTTAAATACTATAGAAAAAATAAAAATCTTTTGGGAATTATTAAATTATGGCAATGAACAATTAAATACTAATGGAAATGAAGAAGAATCATAAATGTTATCATTGTGGATATTATAAAAATGGATATTGTAATGACTTAGATGAAAGAGTAGATCCAGATTATCCAGAATGTTCAGAAGAGTATTATAATTCATGAATAAATTTATAGAATATGATATTCATAATGGCATTATTCAAATGAGATGTGCTATTATGAATATCTTAGATGCTTTAGACAAAATTGAAATTGATTCCTATGAATTTGGTCCTTATATATCTCCTATGTTAATAGAAGAATGTATGAGACAATCTGGATGGGAATTTGGAGATATAATAATACATTCTCCTTCTAAAAGAGATTTTGTATTTACTGATGATTTTGCACTAAGATTATATGAATAATACACCTATTTTAACACAATCTGAAGAAGAACGTGCTTCTTGGAATCAAAAAACTAAAACAATAGAAGTTAATATTTGTCAATGTTTAAGTTCTACTGAAAAAATAGAAGTTCCAGAAGATTTTGAAGATTATGATAATGAAAATTTATTGAAGGAATTTGTTATGGATCAAGTAATGCTTCCTTCTGATTGTCTAGAACATGAAAACCTTTGGTGGAATGTTGATGAATTTTGGGTAGGAGTATGAATAATAAAGAAATTTGGATATATAATAAAAATAAAAATGCTTTTATTAAAGCAACAAAGTGGAATTTATTTTGGAAAAACTTAAAATTTAAATTTACTAAATGGAAATTAACAGATACTTCTAAGTACTGTTTAATTCCCTGGGAAGATAAAAGGAAACAATTTATTTTATCTGATAAAGAATATAAAGATTCTAAAAAAATTTATGAGAAAAAGGGAACTATTTCTTATGAATTTTATCCTACTGGAATAAGTTGGGGTGTCAGAATACATTGTTTAGATAAAAACAATGAAATAATTAATA
>ODAI013329660.1_pt1 | contig 11226 bp, 13 predicted proteins | sample 1539321 | NCBI WGS metagenome assembly ODAI01 (sample SAMN02144231, study PRJEB22623) | gut metagenome | biome: sheep rumen | host: Ovis aries | place: New Zealand
ACATCTACCTGGGCTGCTCAGACGGGGCGCTCGAGCTCCTGCGCGTCAAGCCCGACGGCAAGCGCGACATGGATGCCTCGGCCTGGGCCGCCGGCCTGCGCGGCGAGGGCATTTCCTGGACCCGCGCGTGAGCGGCGCCTCCCCGGCACGTGTCGCGGCGCTGCTGACCCTCTCGGAGCGCCGGCGGCGGAACGGACGCGTGCGCGACATCGAGCGCATGAGCAAGCAGGTCGGGTCGCTCTCGGCCGTCGACCGCGCCCTCGTGACGCGCCTGCTCATGGGCACGACCGCAACGTCGGCGCTGCTCGATTCCCTCATCGACGAGCGGCTGCGCCGCCCGTCGTCCGTCGAGCCCCGCGTCCGCGACGCGCTGCAGCTCGCCGCCTTCGAGGTCTGCTACCTGGACACCCCCGCCGCCGTGGCCGCGAGCCAGGGCGTCGAGCTGGTGCGGCTGGTGTCGCCGCGGGCGGCCGGCCTTGCAAACGCCGTGCTGCGCCGCATCGCCTCCGAGGTCCGGCCTCGGGTCGAGGCGGCGCGCGGGCGGGCTGCCGACGGCACCTTCGACGAGGCCGACCTGGCCCTCGTCTCGGGGCTGCCCGCCTGGCTGGTGGCGCGCCTCGTGGCAGACCGCGACGCGGCCTTCGCGCGCGACCTCTGCCTGGCGCAACTCGAGCCCGCGCCGGTGTGCGTGGCCGCGAACGGGGCGCTCCGGGACGCCGCCTCGCTCGAGGCGCTGCTGCGCGAGGGCGACATGGACCCGCGCGCCCTGCCCGGCCTTCCCGGCTCCTTCGCCCTGGGCCGGCCGGCCGCCCTCCACGCGACCAAGCTGGTGCACCACGTCGACCTGGTCGTGGCCGATCAGTCGGCCCAGCTGGTGTGCCGCGTCGCCGCCCCTTCCGAGCCCTGCGAGGCGCTCGAGGTGGGGCAGGGGAGGGGCACCAAGTCGGTGCTGCTCGCGGCCGCCGCGGGCGTCGTCCATCCCGCGCACGTGACGGGCGTCGACTCCGTCGCCTACAAGGTGGCCCTCTCGGAGCGGCGCATGGGTCGCGCGCGACTCTCGGACAAGGTCTCCTGCCTGCAGCTTGACGCCCGCGAGCTCGACGGGGGCGATCTGCCTGCCGACCTCGGCCGCGCCTTTGGCGTCGTTCTGGTCGACGCGCCCTGCTCGGGCACGGGCACCATGCGCCGCCATCCCGAGGCGCCCGCGCGCCTCACGGAGGCGGACGTCTCGGACCTCGCCCGGCTCCAGCTCCAGATCCTGGCCGCGGCCTCGGCGCGCGTGGCGCCGGGCGGCGCGCTCGTCTACTCGACCTGCTCGGTCATGCGCGAGGAGGACGAGGACGTGGTGGCGGCCTTCCTGGCCAGCGACGCCGGCCGCGACTTCGAGGTGGAGCCCGTGGGGGCCGCGCCCGCGTGCGTGGCGTCGCCCGCGCTGGCCGAGGTCGTGCGCGCCAACCAGACCCCTGACGGCTTCATGCTGACATGCCCCGCCGCAGGCAGCGGCGACGGGCACTTCTGCGCGCGCCTGGTCCGCAGGGCATAGGCCGGCCCCGTGCCTTCGCATAGAGAAGGGGCGGCAGCCGCGGCCACCGCCCCCGTTCCCCTCTGTGACGTGCGCCTAGCAGTTGGCGCAGTCGCCCCCCGAGCAGTGCGCGCACTTGCCGCCCGAGCGGTTGTCGGTGTTGTAGAAGCCCGAGCCCTGGAAGCTGATGCCCGACGCGGAGAAGACGCGCTCGGCCTCGGCCCCGCAGGAGGGACAGGTCACGAGCGGGTGCTCGGACATGGGGTGCTCGACCTCGAAGACGGTCTCGCACCGGGGGCAGCGGTAGTCGTAACGAGCCATGAGGTCCTCCGGAGATGTCGTGAATCAAACCCGACTACTGTACCATGTGGCGATGCAGTTGGAATGCGGAGAAGGGAACCCACACATGGCCATCAGCGGTGCGGTCTTCGACTGCGACGGCACGCTCGTCGACTCCATGCCCATGTGGTTCGGCGTCCTCGAGCGCCTCGTCGCCAACCACGGCGCCGTCGCCCCCGAGGGACTGCTGCTCGAGCTCGAGCCACTCACCCTGCCCGACGAGTGCGAGCAGCTGCACCTGCGCCTGGGGATAGGGGAGTCTGGCGCGGCGCTCAACGACGAGCTCCACGAGATGATCCGCTACGAGTACACCCATAACATCCGGCCCTTCCCGGGCCTGCGCGGCTTCCTCGAGAGCCTGCGCGACGCCGGCATCCCCATGGCGATCGCCACCTCCACGAGCGAGCCCGAGGTGCACCTGCTCCTCGACACGCTGGGGCTCTCGGAGTTCTTCTGCGACGTGGTCTGCACCGAGCGCGTGGGCCGCCAGAAGGACTTCCCCGACGTCTACCTGGCCGCCTGCGAGGCATGCGGCACCCCGGTCGAGACCACCTGGGTCTTCGAGGACGTGCCCTTTGGCCTTCAGGTGGCGCGTGCGGCGGGCTTTCCCACCGTCTGCATCTTCAACGACCACGACGGTCGCGACGAGGGGGTCTGCCGTGCCGGCTGCGACGTGTTCTCTCACGAGTACGACGACGTCACCCTCGAGCTGCTCCAGGCGCACCGGGCGAGGGGGTAGGGGCTCCCATAGGCGAGCGGGCCCCCGGGAACCCCAAGATGTGGTGGTCCGCCAACGAAACCACCACACTTGGGACGCAGCTTGTTGCGTTCGGCGGGTGCTGTGCTATAGTAGTCGGGCTTTTGGTAATTCGGTCCGCGAAAGCGGGCATCAGTTGGAGGTCTGTACCATGTCGAAGGTCTGCCAGATTTGCGGTAAGCACGCCGTTGCCGGTCGTTCCATCTCCCACTCGCACCGCACGGTCAACCGCAAGTTCAAGCCGAACATCCAGCACGTCACCGTCGTGCAGGACGGCCACCGTCAGAAGATGAACGTCTGCACCACCTGCCTCAAGTCCGGCAAGGTCGCCCGCTCGTAGCTTCTGAGCCAACCTAGCATGTGAGGGTCGCCCCGTGGCGGCCCTTTTTGCGTTGGAGACGCACGCCCTTGTGGGATGTACGTGGCGAGGGCGGGCATTGGCACGCCCCCACACCTGTGGGCTATACTTATCATTTGGAATAACGGGCCCGCCACCCGGGCGGGCCACACGAGAGGAGAGGTGCATGGCTCAGACCGTCCCCGGCACGCTGAGGGTCTCCAACGATTGCATCGGCGACCTCGCCGGATACGCTGCCCTCGAGTGCTACGGCATCGTCGGTATGGCGTTCACCGACGCCAGCGAAGGCGTCACGCGCGTCCTTCCCATCAACCGCCTGCGCAAGGGCATCGACGTCACCGAGGAGGACGGCAAGCTGGCCGTCGACCTCCACGTGGTCGTCGAGCAGGGCATCAACATGGCGAGCGTCTCCGAGAACCTCGTCGACACCGTCAAGTTCCTGCTCAAGAAGATCGCGGACATCGAGGATGTCATCGTCCGCGTCCACATCGAGGGCATGCGCACCCACTAGCGCCCCGGGCGCGGCCGGCCGCGCCAGACCGTACGACCAGCCTAGAGAAACCTGAGGATCCTCCACATGATCTCATCTGTCGTCCGCACCTGCTTCCCCATCGCCGCGAAGGTCGTGGCAGACAAGGCAGAGGACATCAACAAGCTCAACGTCTTCCCCGTCCCCGACGGAGACACCGGTACCAACATGTCGCTCACGCTCAACACGGTCGTGGGCGAGGTCGAGGCGCTCCCCGCCGACGCCTCCATGGAGGACATCGCCAAGGCCATCACCCACGGCTCGCTCATGGGCGCCCGCGGCAACTCCGGCGTCATCACCAGCCAGATCCTGCGCGGCGTCGCCGAGGGCCTGTGCGAGGCCAAGAGCGAGCCGCCCACCTCGGCCGACATCGCGCATGCCTTCCGCCGCAGCGTGAAGGTCGCCTTCCAGGCCGTCCGCAAGCCCGTCGAGGGCACCATCCTCACCGTCCTGCGCGACGTCTCCACCTGCGCCGACAAGTGCGAGAAGGAGAAGCTCGGGCTCGATGAGACCCTCTCCAAGCTGGTCATCGAGGCCTACGAGTCGGTCGCCCGCACCCCCGACCTGCTGCCCGTCCTCAAGGAGAACGGCGTGGTGGACTCGGGCGCCTACGGCTTCGCCACCTTCTTCGAGGCCTTCGTGAACGCCTACCTGGGCCACGAGGGCGACTCCTTCGAGTTCCAGACCACCGTCCCCACCACGCCCGACGCCGCCAAGAACGTCGCCGACGCCCGCGTCGCCATCGAGCTCAACGACGACTGGGAGGGCTCCGAGTACCGCTACTGCAACGAGTTCCTCTTCCAGGCCGACAGCCCCGACTTCGACGAGGAGGCCGCGCTGGCCTTCCTGTCCACCATGGGCGACTGCGAGCTGCTGGTGGGCGACAACCCCTACAAGGTCCACGTCCACTCCAACACCCCCAACAAGGTGCTCGAGTACATGCTGCGCTACGGCCAGATCTTCGAGGTCTACATCCACAACATGGACCTCGAGGCCAAGGAGCGCACCTCCAAGATCGCGGCCGACAAGCAGGCCGCCGAGCCCGAGGAGGAGCCCGAGCGCGAGCTCAAGGAGCTGGGCTTCGTCGCCGTCGCGGCCGGCTCGGGCCAGGCCGAGATCCTCAAGTCGCTGGGCGTCGACGTCATCGTCTCGGGCGGCCAGACCATGAACCCCTCCACGGCCGACATCCTCGCCGCCGTCGAGAAGGTCTCCGCCAAGAGCGTCATCGTGCTGCCCAACAACTCCAACATCCGCATGACGGCCGAGGCCGCCGCCACCGCCTGCGACAACGAGGTCGCCGTCGTCCCCACCAAGACGGTCCTGCAGGCGTTCGCCGCCATGTTCGCCGTCGACCCCGACGGCACGCTCGACGAGAACCTCGAGGCCATGGCAGACGCCATCGCCGAGGTCCACGACGGCGAGGTCACCACGGCCGTGCGCGACTCGATGTCCGCGGACGGCGAGCCCATCCATGCCGGCGACGTCATGGGCATCATCGACGGCGCCATCCACAGCGTGGGCTCCTCGGTCGCCGACGTCACGGTCGACATCGTCAACAAGATCCAGGAGGCCGAGGAGGGCGACACGCTCACCATCCTGGCCGGCTGCGACCTCTCCGACGAGGACTTCGAGGCCATCTGCGACGCCATCGAGGCCGCCCAGCCCGACCTCGAGATCGACCCGCACCGCGGCGAGCAGCCCCTCTACCCGGTCATCTTCTCGATCGAGTAGGCCACCATGGGGCCTGCGACGCTCGCCCTGGCCGATGCGGCGGACCGCCTCACCAGGTCTGCGTCCCTCGACGACGACGTCACGCGCCTGCGCTACGTCTCTGCCTCCCGTGCCGAGACGTTGCGCAGGCTCGGCCTTTCGTGCGTGCGCGACGTCCTGCTGCACGCCCCGCACCGCTACCTCGACTTCACGCACGTACTGCCCATCTCGCACGCCGACCACGGCAAGGAGGCCACGGTCGTCGCGCGCGTGGACAAGGTCAAGGTCAAGCACACGCGCAAGCGCATGGTGATCGTCGAGCTCACCGTCATCGACGACACCGGCTGGCTCGGGGGCACCTTCTTCAAGCAGCCCTGGGTGGCCGAGCAGGTGCACGAGGGCGACGTCGTGGCCCTCTCGGGCAAGGTCGTCGTCGAGTATGGCGCCAAGCAGATGAAGGCCCCCTTCTACGAGGTCATCGGCACGGCGGACGAGCAGGGCTCCTACACGCGCGTCCTGCCCGTCCACCACGTGGGCGAGGGCATCTCGGCCGCGTGGATGCGCCGCATCGTCTCGGCCGCCATCGCCGACCGCGGCGACGTCTGCGACTTCCTGCCGGCAGGGCTCGTCGCCGAGCGCGGCCTCATGAGCTGGGCGCGTGCGGTGCGCGAGATCCACTTCCCGCACACGGTCGACGCGGCGGGCCAGGCGCGCCGCCGCCTTGCCTACGACGAGCTCCTCCTGCTGCAGCTGGCGCTTCTCGCCCGGAGGCGCATCTCGCAGCGCGGCGTGGAGCCCACCTGCCACGTGACGGACGGCCCCCGCATGGCCGCCCTGCTGGCCGCGCTTCCCTTCGAGCTTACGGCCGAGCAGCGCCAGGCCGCCGACGAGATCCTTGCCGACATGGCCGCCCCGCGCGTCATGAGCAGGCTCCTCTTGGGCGACGTGGGCACCGGCAAGACGGCCGTCGCCGCGGTGGCGCTGGCCGCAGCGGCGGACACCGGCTGCCAGGCCGCCCTCATGGCCCCCACCTCGGTGCTCGCCACCCAGCACGCCGAGAAGCTCGGGCCCGTCCTCGACGCCGCCGGCATCCGCTGGGAGCTCGTGGTGGGCTCGACGCCCGTCGCCCAGCGCGCCCAGGCCACGGCCGGCATCGCGTCCGGCGAGGTCCAGGTCGTCTTTGGCACCACGGCGCTGCTCTCCGAAGACGTTGCCTTCCGCGCGCTCTCGCTCGTCATCATCGACGAGCAGCACCGCTTTGGCGTCGACCAGCGCATCGCCCTGCGCCGCAAGGGCGCCGGCGCCGACCAGCTCACCATGACGGCGACGCCCATCCCGCGCACCCTGGCCCTCTCCATCTACGGCGACCTGGGCTGCTCGCGCATCCGCCACAGGCCGCGCGCCGGTGCCGGCATCTGCACTGAGTCGGTCACGCCCGAGAACCTCGACGTGGCCTACGGGGCCATCCGCGAGGCCGTGGCCGCGGGCCAGCAGGCCTACGTGGTCTGCCCGCTCATCGACGACGCCGACGAGGGCGAGGACATGGCAGACGACGCGCCGCCCGGCGAGGACCGCCGCGCCCACTCGGCCACGGCCGCCCAGCGCGAGCTGTCGCGCCAGGTGTTCCCCGAGCTGCGGGTGGGGCTGCTCACCGGGCGCATGTCGGCCGACGAGAAGGACGCCGTCATGGAGCGGTTCCGTGCGCGCGAGCTTGACGTGCTCGTCTCGACCACCGTCATCGAGGTGGGCGTGGACGTGCCCAACGCCACCGTCATGCTCGTGTACGACGCTGACCGCTTTGGCCTGGCCACCCTGCACCAGCTGCGCGGCCGCGTGGGCCGCGGCGACATCTCGGGCCGGGTCTTCCTGGAGTCCACGGCCAAGCGCGGCACGCCCGCGCGCCGCCGCCTCGAGGCGCTCGAGCGCACGGCCGACGGCTTCGAGCTGGCCGAGCTCGACCTCGAGCTGCGCCACGAGGGCGAGGTGCTGGGCTACCGCCAGAGCGGCGGAACCACGCTGCGCCTGGTCGACCTCGCCGCCGACGCCGACCTCATCGAGCTCGCCCACGCCGACGCCCGCCGGCTGGCCGACGCCGACCCGGAGCTTGCCGATGCCAGTCACGTCCCGCTCGCGCTCGAGGTGCGCTCTCGCTTCGGCGCCTACTTCGAGGAGGTCGAGGGAGCATGAGGATCGTTGGGGGAGAATGGCGCGGCCGCCCGCTCGAGGCGCCCGAGGGCAGGGGCACCCGGCCCACGACCGACCGCATGCGCGAGACCATCGCGTCCATGGTGCTCTCGGCCTTCGACCTGGACCTGGACGGCGTCTCGGTGCTCGACGCCTTCGCCGGCTCGGGCGCCATGGGACTGGAGTTCCTCTCGCGCGGCGCGCGGCGGTGCACCTTCGTGGACTCCGACCGCAAGGCCGCGGGCGTCGTCCGCCGCAACGTGGCCACGCTCGGCGCGCAGCGCAGCTGCTCCGTGGTGACGGGCGACGCATTCCAGCTCGCGGGCCGTGCCGGGTCCATCCCCGGGGCGCCCTTCGACCTGGTCGTGCTCGACCCGCCCTACGCCACGCCCGCACGTGACGTGGCGGGGCTCGTCGACTCCCTCGCCGAGGCGGGCGCCCTGCGTGCGGGCGCCGTGGTGCTCTACGAGCGCGCGTCCTCGTCGCCAGCGCTCGAGGCCGCGCACGCAACCTTGGTGCGCGAGCGAACGCACGGCACCACCACCGTGGACCTCTACAGAACAGAAAGGGCCTGACCCATGACCTGCACCATGAAGGACATCACCCACATCGTCGTCCCGGGCACCTTCGACCCGGTCACCCTGGGGCACCTCGACGTCATTCGCCGCGCCACCCGCATCTGCCCCAAGGTGACGGTCGCCGTCGCCGCCTCGCAGGGCAAGAACGGCACCGGGACCACGTTCACGCTCGACGAGCGCGTGCAGCTCATCGAGCAGGCCATCCACGAGGAGGGCCTCTCCGAGCGCATCGACGTCATCGGCTTCGACTGCCTGCTCGTCGACCTCTGCCACAGGATCGGCGCCGGCGCCGTGGTCAAGGGCCTGCGCGCCACGACCGACTTCGAGTACGAGCTCCAGCAGGCCAACCTTAACTCGCGGCTCGCCCCCGACATCGAGTCCATCTTCATCATGAGCGCCCCCGAGACGGGCTACATCTCGTCCTCGATCGTGCGGGAGCTCGCGCGATTTGGCGGCGACGTGTCGTCGCTGGTTCCCGCCAACGTGAACGAACGGCTCGTCGAGCGGTTCGGTCACAACAAATAGCACCTCCCGTGGCATAGTTGTGCCGCCAAGTTTGCTAACATGGCATGTTAGGTGGCCCCATGCGTCCGTCCGGACGCGTCCTTGGGGGCCTGCGACCTCACGAAAGGAGCCCGAAATGCAGCCGGGTGAGGAAATCGAGAGCCTGGTCGACGAGCTCGAGTCCATCGTCTCAGATGCTAGGTCCCCGCTCACGGGCGGTGGCGCCAAGAAGATCGTCGACGCCCAGGACGTGTACGAGATTCTCGACGAGATCAGGCGAATCTTCCCGCAGGAGTTCTCCGACGCTCGTCGAATCATCAAGGAACAGGCCGAGATCATCGCCCATGCCCAGCAGCAGGCCGACTCCATCATCGCCGACGCCCAGCAGCAGGCCATGATCCTCGCGGGCGACCAGGAGGTCGTGCGCCTCGCGCAGCAGCAGGCCGAGGACATCCGCGACCAGGCCCAGCAGTACGAGCGCGACACCCGCTACAACGCCGAGGAGTACGCCGAGTCCGTGCTTGCGCACCTCGAGGACAACCTCAAGTCGCTCACGGCCACGGTGAGCCGCGTCCGCCAGACGCTCGACGAGAACTCCGGCTCGCGCAACACCTCGAACAACGTCCCCTGGTAAGCCGCAAGGCGCCACGGGCGGGACAAGGACCACAACGTGATGGAAAGCGTCGTCTTCCACCTGGACGAGCGTCTCGCCAACGTCGGCGACACGCTGCCGTTCTCGGGCCACATCGACCAGGACCGCTACACCCTGGGCGAGCGTGAGTTCGCGCTGCCCTCCGGCATCGACTACGACCTGGTGCTCACCAACGCCGGCGAGGGGATCCTCGCGACCGGCATGATGCGCGCACACGTCGAGGGCACGTGCGACCGCTGCCTCGACCCGGCCAGCTTCGACGTGTCTGCCGAGGTGGGGCAGTACTTCCTGTTCGAGGAGCCCGAGGACGAGGCCGACGATGACGACGAGCTCGAGTACGGGCTCGTCTCGGCCGAGAACGACATCGACCTGGCCGAGGCCATCGGGGCCGCGCTGGTCATGGAGACGCCCTTCGTGGTGCTGTGCCGCGACGACTGCAAGGGGCTGTGCCCCACGTGCGGCGCCAACCTCAACGAGGGAGACTGCGGCTGCGCGGCAAAGGCCGACCAGGAGCACCTGGCGTCGAGCCCCTTCGCCGCGCTGGCCAACCTCAAGCTCGACGAGTAGGGGAGCGTGACGTTGCTCTGTGGGCTCTCTGTGATTGTTCGCAGGGCGCGGTTTCTGTGGTATAGTTCCAACTTGTGACAAAAGGCAAGGTCATCCGCACACGCGGGTGTGAGAAGTAGTAGGAGACATCATGGCAGTACCCAAGTATAAGAAGGGCCGCGCGTCCACCCACAACCGCCGCTCGGCCAACAGCCACCTCGACGCCCCCGCGCGCTCGGTCTGCCCGCAGTGCGGCGCCGTCAAGCTCCCGCACCGCGTGTGCCCCAACTGCGGGTACTACAAGGACCGCGAGGTCATCGTCACCGAGTAGCCCTCGCAAGCTAGCCCGATCGGGAGGTCGGCCCACCGGGTCGGCCTCCTTTTTTCGTATGCGTCAGGGGTCGCAGGACCGACTCATCGTGGAAGGAGCAGCGCCATGATCACCATCTGCGTGGACGCCATGGGCGGGGACGAGTCGCCCGAGCTGGTGTGCGAGGGCATCGCCGCCGCGCTCGACGCCGACCCGGAGCTCTGCGTCCTGGTCGCGGGCAACGCCGAGTACGTGGAGCCCTTCTGCGCCGCGCACTCCCGTGCCAAGGCGCTCGTGACGACCGAGGTCATCGAGATGGGCGACCACCCGGCCGAGGCCGTGCGCTCCAAGCGCGACTCGAGCATCGTCCGCGGATGTGCGGCCGTGCGCGCCGGCGAGGCCGACGGCTTCTTCTCGGCGGGGGCCACCGGCGCCATCTTCGCGGCGGGCGCCACCAACGTGGGCAAGATCCGCGGCATCAAGCGCCCCGCCATCGCCAGCACCCTTCCCGGGATGAGCGGCCGCGAGACGCTGCTGCTCGACCTTGGCGCAAACGCCGACTGCCGCCCCGAGATGATCGTCCAGTTCGCCCAGATGGGCGCCGCCTACGCGCGCACCTTCATGGGCGTGGCCGAGCCCCGCGTGGCCCTGCTCTCCAACGGCACGGAGGAGACGAAGGGCTCCGAGCAGGCCCTGGCCTTCCATGCCGCGCTGGCCGAGGCGGTCCCTGAGTTCGTGGGCAACTGCGAGGGCGTCGACATCCTCGCCGGCACCTACGACGTCATCGTGTGCGACGGCTTCACGGGCAACGTCGCCCTCAAGTCGCTCGAGGGCACGGCCAAGTTCCTCGTCTCGCGCATCAAGGCGGCGGCCAACGCGTCGCTCAAGACCAAGATCGGCGCCGGCCTCATGGTGGGCGCGCTGCGCTCTATCGCCGGTGAGCTCTCGGGCGACGTCAAGGGCGGTGCGGTCCTCCTGGGCCTCAAGGCGCCCGTGTTCATCGGCCATGGGTCCACGAGCGTCGACGCCATCAAGAACGGCACGCTCGCGGTCGCGGCGGCCGTCCGCGGGGACCTCACGGGCAGGATCGCCGAGACCCTCGCCAAGTAGGGACACCCACCCCGGAGGATTCGTCCCACTTTGGGACACTGGGCCCGGAGGATTTGTCCCACTTTGGGACAAATCCTCCGGGCCCAGTGTCCCAAAGCGGGACGAATCCTCCGGGGGGGGGGGGCCC
>ODAI013648939.1_pt1 | contig 11226 bp, 11 predicted proteins | sample 1539321 | NCBI WGS metagenome assembly ODAI01 (sample SAMN02144231, study PRJEB22623) | gut metagenome | biome: sheep rumen | host: Ovis aries | place: New Zealand
GCCATGTTCATTGAAGTCCTTCAACTGCGGGCTGATATTGCTAAGATAGAACGTCTGACCGTTAGCTTCTTTCGAATTAAGGCGGTCGGCACTACCAAGGATATGACCTCGCTGATAGCTCCAATTCGTGAAGTCCGAGGAACTGATGCGCATATTTGCCGGAAGCACAGGATCGGGTTGGAATGGGTCGCCTGTACCGCCATAGCCGTTGAAGGTTTCCCCGTTCCTCCATCTGTTGCGGTTCCAAACCTTATTGTTCGACGAGAAGCCCGGATACCATTTGAAAGCTGTCCAGGCGTTTGCCTTGAGGTTCGTGTTGTAACCAACACAGTAGTTCAATCGCGTATCAGAAAGGGTATGTACGATAAAAGCATTGACATTGCCCGTCTTGAGGGAAGGAATCTCAAAGCCGCGCATAGCATCTGTTCTGAGAGATGCCGGCGTCGTTGATTCCGTAAAGAGAGGCAAAGCCAGAGCCTTATTGTCGTTATTGTTAGCGCCAGAAGTCCAGGGAGAAACGACAGGGTCGTCGCCACATCCTGTAAGCATGAGGAAAACAAAAAGAGATGCAGAAAGCAAAATGCTTCTGCACCTCTTATATCTTAATGTTTTACTCATCGACCGTTACTCCCCCTAAAGGGGGCTAGGGGGTCTTTATTTCTTCATGCGAGCGTAGCGGCTCATGAACTTATCGACGCGACCAGCGGTGTCGACCAGCTTGCTCTTACCTGTGTAGAAGGGGTGAGAGGTGTTACTGATTTCGAGCTTGTAGAGGGGATAAGTTTCGCCTTCGAACTCGATGGTTTCGGTTGTCTTAGCGGTTGAACGGCTGAGAAACATGTCGCCGTTGCTCATGTCCTTGAAGACTACGGGACGGTAGTTCTCGGGATGAATTCCTTCTTTCATTTTCTTTCTTGTTCTTTATGTCCCCGTTCCTCTTCCAAACACCCTTGAGAGGCAGATAAGGGACTGATTAATACTATTTATCGCATGTGCATTTTTCAAAATGCGCGGCAAAGGTACGACTTTTTTCTTAATGCTCCAAATTTTTTGGACGATAAATAACAAACAATTATGAATTATGAATTGTGAATTATGCTTTCGCCCAGTCCATGATGAGCCGATATGCGATGGAAGATGGGTCAGGAAGGTAAGGAAGATTGTCCCGTTTGTACCAGCCGCCATCGCTCAGCTCAGCCTTTTGGAGTTCTATTTCGCCCGAGAGATAGTCTGCCGTAAAGCCGACCATCAGGCCGCTCGGATAGGGCCAAGGCTGCGACGCAAAATAACGGATGTTTGTGACGCGAAGATGCGTCTCTTCCCACACTTCGCGCTGCACGCATTCCTCCAGCGTTTCGCCTGTCTCGACGAAGCCCGCTACGAGGCCGTAATGGCGGTCGCGAAAGGTGTGGGCATGAACCATGAGTATCTCGTCGCCTCGGGTGACACGGACGATAATGGCGGGTGCCAGACTGGGCCAAAGTTCCTTGCCGCACTCCTTGCATTGCTTGCTGATTTCCGTCTGCCAACGCATCTCGCCACCGCAAACGCCGCAGAACTTCGAGTTCTGATGGAAATAGACCAGCTCGGCACACTTGCCTGCCAGCTGATAATCCTCGGCAGAAAGGACGTGGAACGACTTTCGGAGCGGCATCATTTGCAGGTCTTCCCTATCCGAAACGGGATGGGGAAGAGAGGCAACGACGACCTGACCTCCCTGCAACTCCGTTACCTTTTCCCAAGGTTTCAACTCGATGGGACATTCGCCAAAGGGGACAGTCCCCTCTTTCGTGAGCAGAATGTCCCCCTGACAGTAAATGAAGTATTTCTTATTCTTCACTTTTCACTCTTCACTCTTCACTTTAGAGCCTCATCGACTTCTTAATCTCCTCGACTTTCTTCAGGGCTTTCTCTACGCAGCCTGCATAGCAGTTGGCGCAGCCCATTGTGTCCTTGATTTCGAGGTAGAACTTAATCTTGGGCTCTGTGCCGCTGGGACGGACGCTGACCTTTGTGCCATCCTCGCAGAAGTACTGCAGCACGTTGCTTGTTGCTGGCATGTCGAGAGCAGTTTCCTTGCCTTCGCCGTCACGAGCCTTGAGGGTCTTGAAGTCCTTTGTCAGGACGACTTTGCTGCCGGCAATCTCGGTGATGGGATTGTTGCGGAAGTCTTCCATCATGGCCTTGATTTCGTCGGCACCGCTCTTGCCGGGCTTCACCACATTGATGGTGTGCTCGTAGCTGAAGCCGTATTCAAGGTAGATCTGCATGAGGAGGTCGTAGAGGGTCATGCCGTTGTCGCGTGCCCAAGCTGCAATCTCGCAAATGAGGCAGATAGAGGCTGGAGCGTCCTTGTCGCGCACCTTGTCGAAGGGCAGGAAGCCGAAGCTCTCCTCGCCGCCGCCGATGTATTTCTGCTTGCCTTCGCTGATGGCAATCTCGTGGGCAATCCACTTGAAGCCCGTGTAGCAGTCGCGCAACTCGATGTTGTTCTTCTGTGCCATCTTTGTGATGACCTCGGTCGTGACGATGGTCTTGACGAGGAAATCGGTGGGCTTGAGCTGTCCAAGGGCAATCTTGTTCTTGATGATGTAGTAGCAGAACATCATGCAGGTCTGATTGCCGTTGATGATGGTCCATTCGCCCTTGTTGTCGCGGCAAACGATGGCGAGGCGGTCGGCATCGGGGTCGGTTGCTACGACGAGGTCGGCATTGAGCTTCGTGCCGAGTTTCATGCCAAGGGTCATGGCCTCGGCGTTCTCGGGATTGGGGCTGACCACGGTCGGGAAGTTGCCGTCGATGACCATCTGTTCGGGCACGACGTGAATGTTCTGGAAGCCCCAGCTGCGCAGGCACAAAGGCACGATGACGCGACCCGTTCCGTGCATGGCACTATAGACGATGTTGAGGTCTTTCTGGCGCAGGATGACGTCCTGGTCAATCATGGCTTCCTTGACGGCAGTCATGTAGTCGAAGTCCATCTCGCCGCCGATAATCTCGATGAGGTCGGGGTTGCCCTGGAACTTCACATCCTCGATACGGACCTTGTTCACCTCGTCGATGATGCCCGTGTCGTGCGGTGAGAGCACTTGTGCGCCATCCTCCCAATAAGCCTTGTAGCCGTTGTATTCCTTCGGGTTGTGGCTGGCCGTCACGTTCACGCCTGCCTTTGCGCCAAGCTGACGGATGGCGAAGCTGACCTCGGGCGTGGGACGAAGGCTCTCGAAGAGATAGACCTTGATTCCGTTGGCTGAAAAGATGTTGGCAACGGTTTCAGCAAACATGCGACCATTGTTGCGGCAGTCGTGACCGACTACGACCGACAGTCCCTTCTGTCCGGGGAAAGCCTTGTTGATGTAATTTGCAAAGCCCTGAGTAGCCATGCCGACGATGTATTTGTTCATGCGATTGGTTCCAGCGCCCATAATGCCGCGCAGACCGCCCGTTCCGAACTCCAAACTCTGATAAAAAGCATCTACGAGGGCTGTTTTGTCCTCATTCTGCATCATTTCGCGGATTTCCGCTTTGGTTTCTGCATCATAATAAGGCGAATCGAGCCATGCCTGGGCCTTTGCTTCGCAATCTTTAATCAATTGTATGTCCATAATTAATGTATTTGAAGTTGAAATTATGCTGCAAATTTACAAAAAAACAGGCAAAGGACAAAGAAAATGCCTGGATTTTTCATTAAGTTTTCAATCAGGCAGGGCTTCAACGATTTTGGCGAAGGGTCAAATTTCTCGATGAAATGGGCGATTTTTGCAACTTCGGAGTTTTTTTCTGCATGAGAGTCACGAAAACATTACAACATTACAAACATTACAACGTTTTTTGAGAGAAAAAAGCGGACGCTATATTATATATAATATAATTAAAGCATGTAATTGGTAATTTATATAATATATAATATAGCAGAAGGGCTTTTGCCTTTTTTTGTGTTGTAATGGTTGTAATGCTTGTAATGTTGTAATGTTTCACAAATCGATGCCGTATTGCTGGCAAATCCATGCGACAGCTTTAGGGGGCAGCAACTGCCCCCGAGGAGATACGCCCAGTTCCATCAGTTTATTTTTATTACTGCTCAGCCATCGCTGAAACGTCCTGTAATTCACACCGGCAGCGTCGGCCAGTTCGTATTTGTATGCACTTTTCATAGGTCTTGTATTTGTATGCAAAGTTACGGAAAATTCTTGACATTTCCAAATTTTTCCAAACAAATAATAGACAATAATAGACAACATTAGACAAAGACAGACAACGCTCTCCAGAAAGGCCGTACCTTTGCAGTGTAATTAAATAACACCACACGCGGAAGGACGAAACACGGCACTTTAAGTTGCACAATTAAGCACGTTAAGTTGAGCAATTAAGCACGTTAAGTTGGGCAATTAAGCACGTTAAGTTTGCCAAGACTCCACGCGATGTACAACATATAAAATGGGGACACGCAGCGGCGCATCCCTATCCCACACAAAATCTTTGAATTACTGATTATCCTACGCTCTGGCAAAAAGCCTCGTACGACTGCTCCAGACGGGCTATCTGATAGGGCTGAAGACGAAGGGAGAAAGTACCGGTCAACTCCTCCAGTCCGAAAGCAACCTTGATGATGCTGGCAAGATTGAAACTGCCTCCCGTTCCGCGTTTCATCAACTGGCGGGCAACCTTCAAGACCTCGCTCCTGTCGTGCTCGATGTAACGCAAGGAACGCAACAACAGGAATAAACAAGGCAGGGTGTCCACACGAACCAAATAGACCATCTGCTCGCGGCCCTTCGGAATGTTCATCGCAGCGAAGAGCTCCTCCACCTGCTGGGGCTGGCCAAGTTCGGGCAAGATGAGCAACGCCACCTTCTGCCGCTCCACCTCGTTGAAGCCCGATACAAGACGCTTGAAACATGCATCCGAAAGCCCTGCCGAACCGTTCTTCATCCGGACGAGAAAAGTCTTCATCATGGTGATGAGATAGGCCTTGCTCTCATAATGAACCAGCGCCTCCGTCATCTGCCAATAGAGGTCAGTCGGGCAGTCGAGCAACAGGCGCTCTCCAAGCATATAGCCTGCAGTCCGCTGCTCACTTATGGAGAATGAAGAAAGCAACGAGACAAGCCCCTCGGCATCGCCCTCTTTCAGAGGCGGAAGCAGCTTCTGCTCGATGGTTTTGCTATAATGCTTTTCGGTCAGCAAGGTCTGGATGTCGGCAAGTGGAACACGTCCTGAATTTCCTTCATCTGGGCGTCGGTCATGCCGTCAGGTTCGAAGCCCATCGACTTGGCTCGCAGATAGATGGTGGCAGCTTTGTTGAGCACATCCGTCTGGTCGAAAGCATCCATGATGTCTGTGCCGACAGCCACCGTGCCATGCTTCTCCCAAAGCACCACGTCGTAGTTCCTGATCTGCTCCAGAGTGGCGTCTGCCAAGTCTAAGGAACCAGGCATGGCATAGGGCACGACACCCAGTCCGAGTGGCGCAAAAGCAAGTGTCTCGGGAATCATCGACCAGAGCAGGCGCGTGAGCACATCTTTGCCAAGAAAGGCCTTCGAATGGCTCATGGCAACCAGTTCGATGGGGTGCGTATGGAGGCTCGCTTTGTAGCTCGAACCGCTGGCAATCAGGTAGTCGTGGATGGACAGATGCGAAGGCAGTTCGCTGGTCGGCAGAACGAGTTCGTCAGCAATGATGACATACGACTTGCAGTCGTCCAGGATGCGAATGATGCTGCCGTTCTGCATCGGCTCTCGAGCCAGGTCGCGCATGCGTTTGCCCGTCCCCTTGCAATAGAAATAGCAGCCTTTCAGGTGAGGCAAAGTCGTGCCGATTTGAAGCGGCTCGGACAAGGCAGGAAGGGCTCGCATCTCATCGTCCACGAACTCCGTAATGTTGACGGTAATGTTGCCACCATTGCGCTCAGCCCAACCCTTCTGCCAAAGGTAACCAGCCACCTCGGCAACCTTCTGAATCTCCTTATTTAATTCATAATTCATAATTCACAATTCATAATTATATTCTCAGACGATTTAGGAGAGAAATTCTCCGTAACGTTCACGAGTGATTTGTTCGAGCGATTTGCCACGCGTATTGGGGCAACCCAGCACACCTATCACGAGGGAGAGCAACAGGAGCGCAATCATGCAATAGGCTGCCAGAGTGAAGCCCTCGCCGTTCTCGCCATAAATGAAGGTGAAGACCAGTCCCCAAAGCGCTGAGAGGCCTCGAACGATAAAGAACATCAGCCCTTGAGCACCTGCGCGGAACTTGGCCGGGAAGAGCTCGGAACCCCAGAGCGCATAGAAAATCTGCACGCCCAAACCGCCATTGATGCCCCACAGAATCGAGAAGGCCCAAAGGCTGCCAATGCCGCTCACGCCCTTGATGATAACCAGCCATGTGGCAAGACCTGCAAGCAAGCCAAGCACATAAACCAATTTGTGAGATATTCGGTCAATAAAGAATGAAAGACAGAACGTTATGGCCACCACAACAACCCAACCGATGCAGCTGAGCATATTGGCATATTCGTTGCTCAATCCGCCTGCCGTCTCGTAGATGTGAGGCTGGAAAAAGCCCATCACGGAGGCCACGAGATTCCACGTCAAATAGATGCTGGCAAGGTAAGCGACCGTGCGGACTGCAATCTTATTGGTGAAGAGGAGTTTGATGTTCTCCCAGATGCTACTCTTGTCTTTCTCCCGACTCTCCTCGAAGGCCGCACTCTCATCCAGTTGGCGCTGCAAAGTCCAAGCCACAAAAGCCACGACAAAAAGCGTGAAGAAGACCACACGCGAACTGAACACCTGAACAGCCTCAACTGGCGCATCCGTCCCAACAAAAGCATGAGCCACCGATTCCACAAGGCCATAAAGATAGCCTCCAGGAGCGAACAGCATGCCGAAGAGCAGGATAACCATCGGGCCAAAGCCCCACGACATTTGCGAGATGCAGATATTGCGCCCTCTATTGTGCACCTCGGAGCTCTCGGAAATATACGTCCACGATGCCGGCACACCGATTCCTACGGAAATGCCCGTCACCAGGAAGCCGCAAAGCAGCATCGGGAAGTTCACGGAGCACATAATCAGCAGGACGCCCAGCATATAGACAAGAAGGTTGTAGGTGAAGATGAACTTCCGCCCAAACTTATCAGCCAGGAAGCCACCGATGATGGCACCTATTGCTGCACCTAACGCATTGGCACTGATAGCGTTAAGCCAGCCAAGATGCATCTCGCTCAGTCCAAGATAGTTCTGCCAAAGCGTAATGCCGCTCGCTCCAGCCACAATAGCACCAGCATCCAGATAATTGTTCAACGAGACCGCCAGGGTGCTCTTAAGAGACCCACCCCTTCCCCTCCCTGTGAGGGAGGGAGCGGTTACCTCTGCAGCTTGTTTGTTTTTATTGTTCATTATATGAATTGTTAATGATTATGCCTTTTTCAAAATAATCCTTTATCTGTTGAATGACAAGATCGATGTCAAATAAAACCTGCTCGTTAGTAAAACGAAGAACTCTGTAACCTAAACTCTGAAGGAACTCTGTTCTTACAGCATCTTCTTCCATCTGATGCCGTTCAGCATGATATGCACCATCCACTTCTATGATCAGGCCTTCACTACGAGCCAAGAAATCCACTATATAATCACCGATGATATGTTGGCGAAGAAATTTCACCCCCAAAGCCTCGTCTCTGATATACTCCCACAATACAGATTCAGCCAAAGTCTGGTTCTTACGATTTTCGCGTGCGAATTCCTTAAGTAACCCGTACCTGTCTGGGTATGACGTTTTGTATGCCATTTCTCTGCAGTAACTCCCCCTCCCTCACAGGGAGGGGCAAGGGGTGGGTCTCTACCGTTTGCTTGTCACATTCTTTTCGTATTCCTGAATGGCGGGGATGAACGCCTCGCCGACAGGCACATTGTTCTTCAGGTTGAAGTAATCGAAGACGGCTCCGAAGGGAAGGCTCTTCGCCTCTTCCAAGAGAGCAAGGCGCTCGAAATTCTGCTCCTTATCCTCGTACTCGCGCAACATGGCAAGCGGCTCCAAAAGGGCTTGCAGCACGCATTTCTGCGTTGCTCTGGTTCCAACGACATACGCTCCGATGCGATTGATGCTGGCATCAAAGTAGTCGAGACCGATATGGGCGCGATTCAAAGCGTCTGCACGGACGATTTCCTTGAAGAGGTCGAGTGTCTGGTCGTTCATGATGGTAACGTGGTCGCTATCCCAACGAACGGGACGAGATACGTGGAGCATCAGTTCGGGCACGAACAGGAGCAACGAAGCCACCATATCGCTCACGTTCTCCGTTTGCTCGTAGTGTCCCGTATCGAGCGTGTACATCAGTTTCCTTGTAGCACAGTAGCCGGCCACAAAGTCGTGAGAACCAACGGTATAGGACTCCAGCCCGATACCGAAGAGCTTCGCTTCGAGGCAGGTCTTCATGTTTGGCAAGTCTTCCTTCAGAATCTCGTCGAGGCTCTCGGCAAAGATTTCGCGATAACGCTTTCTTTCAACCGTAAGGTCCTTCGAACCGTCGTGAACCCAGATGTTCATGATGGACGGGTCGCCTTGCTTGCTGCCCATATAATCGGCAATACGACGGCAACGTTTGGTGTGTTCAATCCAGAACTCGCGAATCGCGGGGTCGGGATTGCTGAGCGTCAGGTTGCCGCTCTTGGGATGCGAAAAGCTTGTGCTGTTGAAGTCGAGCTTGAGACCTTGTTCCCTCGCCCACTCTATCCAACTGTCGAAATGCTTCGTCTCAACCTCGTCCCTATCGACAAACTGGCCACCAAAGTCGCCATAAATCTCGTGGAGGTTAAGTCGGTGATTACCAGCGAGCAGGCTCTTAGCAAAAGCCACATCGGCACGCACCTCATCGATGTTGCGGGCACGACCAGGATAGTTACCAGTCGTCTGGATTCCACCACTCAAGGCTTCATTCCGTTCGAAGCCCACCACGTCGTCCGTTTGCCAGCAATGCAGGCTGATAGGCGTTTTCTCCAACTGAGCGACGGCAAGGTCGGTATCGACGCCGACAGCCGCATAGCGCTCTTTTGCAATCTCGTAGGACTTGAGAATCTGTTCTTCTTTCATATATTACATTATTTATATTCCTTAATTTCAATGCTTTTCCTGACGATGGCCCGCATCTCCTGAAGCGAACCAACCAAGCCTGCAGCACGGATTTGCACTAAGGCGTTACCCAGCGCAGTTCCCTCTTTCGGACCGGCAATCACGGGAATCTGAAGGGCGTCGGCAGCGAACTGCATCAGGAATTTGTTCTTGCTGCCCCCGCCAATCACGTGAAGTCGCTGAATATCAACAGGAGAGATGTCTCGAAGGATGTTGACAACTTCGACATAACGATGGGCGAGGCTACGGAAAATGACGCGCACATAATCGGCTGGCTTTTGCGGAAGTTCCTGACCGGTTTCAGCTAGATAGTCTCGAATGGCAGCCGTCATCGAATCGGGATGGGCGAAGCGCGGGGCGTCGGGATTGATGAGACTATCGAGCGAGGATTGGAGGCACAGCGCATTCAACGCGTTCACATCCGTCGGAACCTGCCCTTCCGTCCATTCCTTCCTGCATCCCTCCAGAAGCCAAAGCCCGGTAATGTTCTTGAGGAAACGAATCGTGCCGTCCAGTCCGCCTTCGTTCGTGAAGTTATGACGGAAGCTCGCTTCGTTGATAATGGGCGTCGGACTCTCGATGCCAAGCAGGCTCCAGGTACCACAACTCAGGTAAGCGTAATTGCCGTCCTCAGCCGGAATGGAAGCCACAGCTGAAGCCGTATCGTGACTTCCCACAGCAACCACAGGAACAGGACCTAATCCAGTCATTTCCTGAACCTTACGGCTCAACACTCCTACCCTTTCGCCAGGCTTAACGAGGCGTCCGAAACGCTCTCTCTTCATGCCTATCGAGGCCAGAATCTTCGTATCGAGGTCACCCGTTTGGGGATTGAGCATTTGCGAGGTGGAAGCAATCGTCTGCTCCATAACCGCTTCACCCGTAAGCATATAGACAAGGGCATCGGGCATGAAGAGCACCTTATCTGCCCCAGCAAACGCGTCTTTGTTCTCGCGACGAATCGTGTCGAGCTGGAACAAGGTGTTGAAAGGCATGAACTGGATGCCAGTCCGTTCGTAAAGTTCCTGCTGAGGCATGCATTCCGCAAAATAGCGCTCCATCGCGCCATCCGTATGAGGGTCGCGATAACAGTACGGCAAACCTATCAGCTCGCCGTTCTTATCGAAGAAAGCCACATCGCAGCCCCAAGTATCTATGCCAATGCTTGTGAGCGTAATCCCTTGTTCCTTAACCCTTTGCAGAGCGAAAAGGATTTCGTCACGAAGTTGAGGGAGGTTCCAGAAAACGTGTCCGTCGCGATGAATCTGCTTGGTTTCGAAGCGCGTCAGTTCGCTCATCTCGACCCGTTCGCCATCGTATTTGGCGATTATCGTACGGCCACTCGTGGCTCCGAGGTCAATCGAAAGATAATATGCGGGAAACATCATTTTGTGCGCTTTTACTTATGTCAATTTCTTGCAAAGGTAGTAAAATAAGCGAACAAACAGTCAGGAAGAACAAAAAAATTATCCACGAAGAGACACATTTTACAATAAATAAATCATTTAGGAACATTGACAAAAAAAGAGAGCCCACTAATGGACTCTCTGTTTAACGATTTTCGCGCTTGAGCCTCTTGTCGGATTCGAACCAACGACCCCGAGATTACAAATCACGTGCTCTGGCCAACTGAGCTAAAGAGGCAGTCTTTGCAGCCGTCATTGGCTTTTCGAACAGGTTGTTGTTCTAAGACGGCTGCAAAGGTACGACGATTTTTCTAATCTCCAAAATTTTTCGGAGTTTTTTTTCATCTATTGCGCAGTTTTTCTTTAAATTTGGTCAATTGGACCTTCAGAGAGTCTACGCTTTGGTCTATTGCCTCCTCAAAAGTGTCGCACGTCTTCTCTACATACAGCTTCTGACCCGGCACGCTCACCGTCAGGCACGCCTGCTTGTTCAGAGCCGTGGCGGGCTTCACCACCTTGAGCTGCACTTCTACGGTCTTGATGTCCTCGTATGACTTTTCCAACTTGGCGGTCTTTTTCTCTACGAACGCCTTCAACTGATCGGTAGCATCGAAATGAATCGACTGAATCTTAATCTCCATAGTTACCTCCTGTTTTTAAAAGTTAAGGTTATGTATGTTATCAC
>ODAI011114098.1_pt1 | contig 11224 bp, 9 predicted proteins | sample 1539321 | NCBI WGS metagenome assembly ODAI01 (sample SAMN02144231, study PRJEB22623) | gut metagenome | biome: sheep rumen | host: Ovis aries | place: New Zealand
CAGGTGGCGCGTGCGTACGCCGCCGCCCTTGAGGTGGTACTCAAAGAGAAGGGTAGATGTATTATCCTGCGCATTTCTCAAGCGGAATTCCTCGTTTGCCATGCGATTGACCGACATCACGGTTTGCACGGATTCCTTTTGTGCGAGTGTAAATACCTGTTCCTCTTTTTCGGTGAAATAATAATATTCACTGAATGTTTCATAGGAACCGTCGCTGTGCGTTAGCAGCGAATCGGAGGGCGCTTCCAAATCGACCATATCTTTCACGGTTACATACTCAACCTGTTCTACGGCAGGCAGGCGATTGCTCCAGCCAAAGCCGTTGGTGCCGCATACCGCAACCAACAATATCATACAGGCGCTGAGAATACCGTACTCCACCAAAAAGATTTTTTTAAAAGCCTTTTTATAAAAAATCAGGCAGAGCAGCACAAACAGCACGAAACCGGCACCTACGCCAATGAGGATATTGATAAGAAAATCTCGCGGCGTTTTTAAAATGGCAAACAAGCTCATCGCGGTGCCGCCGCCTAAAAATGCCACAATAAACGGGGTACTTAAAGAAGATTGCGCACATTCATGCGGGCGCTTGCCGTAATGATAAACACCTAAAAAATACAATAACACGCACACCAACACAAGCCCGCAGGCAACGGTGCCGTAGCCGATACCGTATGGCGACGGAACAAACGCAATCGCATACGCAGGTAAAAAGGCGCTCGCCAGTGAAGCCGATTTCATGCCCAATCCGGAAACTTGCTCGGAGGGAAGGCGGAAAACAAGGGATAGACCGTCATCCGCAAAAGCACTTAAAGCAAGTAATAAGAGGTAATGCCAGCCCCTTCCCGCACAAACGGCAATCAGTTGAAAAAGAAAATAGGAGGCGATGACACTCAACATCGTAATAAGGCTGCTGAGCACGAGCTCTGTTTTGTAAAAAGTGATTGGAATCCCGCGCAAGCGCAAAAACAGCCTGAAGAAAAAAGGGAAGGCAGTGCTTACGACAAAAGATAACACGATGCTTAACAAAGAAACAACGGACTTTGAAAAAATCTGCGTATTGCGGCTGACCGGAAAAGCTGCATAGAAATCCACTTTTCGGCGGTTGTATAAAAAGCGATAATTCTTATATACCATAATTGCCGCCATGCCTGTGCCGAACAGCCCGAGCACAGCGGGGATGACCGAAGAGATTAATTCCGCGCTGTAATCTATGAAATCCGATGCCACTTCTGCTTCAAAGTAGAAATCGCTTACCAAGAAACAGCTGCCGACACAGAGCGCAAGCGCCGCAAGAGGGACAAAAAGCAGAAAAAACAAATTGTTTCGCAGCTCAATTTTGAGGCTGCTCTTCACATTTTTATCAAGCCTCACCAAAGATTTCACCAATTTCATATCCGTTCACCTCCATTTCGTTGATAAAGACTTCTTCCAAACTAAGAGAAAGCAATTCCATAAAGACAGGATTGAGCGAGCGCAGGTAGGCAAGTATTTCATCGCGGTTACCGCGGAGGGTCAGCTCATATATTTTACCTTTTTGATTCATTTTTAAGACTTGCAAATTTTGCTCAATGGCGCCGATAAGCGTCGGGTCATCCAAAATCAAGTGTACTTTCGTCAAATTCAGCTTGAGGTTCTCCACATCGGAATCGGCAATAATACCGCCGGAATGGAGCAGGCAAATGTTATCGCACACATCCTCCAATTCCCGCAAATTATGGGAAGCGATAATGACCGAGGCGCCGCAATCGCTGACAAAGGAAATCAGTATTTTTTTAACGACCTCTCGCACAACAGGGTCGAGCCCGTCAAATATTTCATCAAGCAAAATATATTTCGGATTTGTCGAAAGCCCGAGAATCAGCGCAGCCTGGCGCTGCATGCCCTTGCTCATTTGCGCAATTCTCATGCTCTCCGACAAAGGAAAAAAGCTTTTTAATTGTGCAAAGGAGCTGTCCTGCCAACCGGGATACAGCGCTTTGTATTGGTGCGCAAGGCTGCGCAGCGTTGCCCCGGAGGAAAAATACGGTGTGTCCGAAATAAAGATGAGATTGCTTTTTACCGCGCTGTTCTCGAATACCGGCGCGCCGTCAAACAGTACCTGCCCGGCATCCGCCGCGTAAATGCCCGCCAAAATGCGCAGCAGTGTCGACTTCCCGGCTCCGTTAGAGCCGACCAAGCCTACAATGGAGCCTTCCTTCACGCAAAGAGAAATGTGATTCAAGGCAGTGGTTGCTTCAAAGGTTTTTGTCAGCTGTTTTAACTCAATCATTCTTTTGCTCTCCTTTGTAAATTTGTCGTAGCTCTTGCACGAGCGCGGCTTCTTCTATGTGCGCGAGCTTTGCCTCGGAAACCGCTTGCCGAAATGCCGCGAGGCTCTTACGCGCAAAAAAGGCTTTGGCACTGTCATTTGCGGCAACAAAGGCACCCTTGCCCGGGATGGTGTAAATGATGCCGTGCGCTTCCAGGCTCTTGTAGCTTTTTGCCACGGTGTTCGGGTTAATGCCCAACTCAGCCGCCATCGCGCGCACCGAGGGAAGCTGCTCGTGCGCCTCCAACGCGCCCATGCAAACATATTTTGCAATCATCTGCTCTATTTGCTCAAACATCGGTTCCCCGGCAGCTGTATTTAATCGAAACATTTTTTCTCCCTCTCTTAACTGTACTGCTCTAAGCAGTACAGCTTCTGCCCTTACTATATCATTCCTCTATTTTTTTGTCAATAACAATTCGGTTACATCAAAAAAAGCGGACTCTCGCTTGGGGCACCTCTTTATTGAGGGCGCCCCTTGAGAGACCGCTTTTTCTCTTATCCTTATTAATATGCTGCTTGCGAGGTCTGTGCAGCAGTGCTTTGCTCGCTCGGGTTGCTTTGTGCCGCCTGCGTGGTCGGCGCACCTGTTGCGGGCACATTGGCATTTGCCGCATCCATGGCGCAAGAGGTTGCCGCTAAGGTGTCCTCCGTCTCGGCGCACAGGGAATAGGAATAATCGCCCAAGGTCCATATTGCCACATACTTGCCGTCAATTTGCATAATGCGAATTTGTGAAGAGAAGCCCTCGATATTCAAATCATACTGCTCCTCGCTTTGCGCCTTGTTTTCATCAAAACCGGAGATATTATGCTCCGCCACATTCGCACTTCTCAAAATGCAGCTGATGCCGTTATACGTGTAGCTGATTTGCGCGATGTTGATATCCTCGCCGTTGGCAGAAGACTCCACAACCGCATACTTTTGACCCTCCGCGCCCTGCGGTGCATTCAGCGAAAGCCCTAATTCGGCAAAATCCTCCTTCGAGTTATATTCCTTCACCTTTTCCTTTGAACCGCACGCACAAAGGCTGAAAGCCAGGGTGAGCACGAGTAAAATTGCAATAGCTGTTTTTTTCATATTTTTCTCTCCACACGCCAAAATAATATGTATTAATTATAATATAGTTGCTCTCTTTTTGCAACCGTTAATTGTCCGCTTCCCCTTTTTCGGTAACCGCAATGCTCAATTCCTCGAGCTGCTCGCTGTCAATAAACGACGGCGCTCCGCTCATCGGTTCGCTCGCATTTTGCACCTTCGGGAAGGCGACCACATCTCTCAAAGACTCCGTGCCGCAAATGAGCATTGCCAGGCGGTCAAGCCCGATGCCCATGCCGCCGTGCGGCGGTGCCGCATAGTGGTAGGCATCCACTAAGAAGCCGAACTTCGCATCAATTTCCTCCTGTTCCATACCGAGCAGCTCAAACATTTTGGTTTGCAGTGCGCAATCGGTAATTCTCATCGAGCCGGAGGATAACTCCGTGCCGTTGAGCACCAAATCAAACGCCTGTGCCTTTACCTTGGATTTGTCGCTGTCAAGATAAGGGATGCTTTCCTCCATCGGCATGGTAAAGGGGTGGTGGGCGGCAACCCATTCGCCGCTCTCCTCATCCTGCTCGAAGAAGGGCATTTCGGTAATCCACAGGTAATTCCACTTGCCTGCGGGGATGATATCCAGCTCCTTGGCAACCAACAGCCTCAGCGCGCCCATGATGCTCAGCGCTTTCCGTGTCTTGTCGCTGACAATAAATACGCAGTCTCCCTGCGCGGCGCCAAGCGCCTTTAGCAGCTGCTCGAGCTCGCCCTCTTTCAAGAATTTCTTAAACGAGCAGCTCGGCTCTGCCTCTGCCCAGCGCACATAGGCAAGCCCTTTTGCGCCGATGCCCTTTGCGTGCTCGGTCAGCTTATCAATCTTCTTTCTGGTGTAGGCGGCAGCGGCATTTTTTGCCACAATCGCCTTCACGGCGCCGCCCTCGGCAAGCGCGTTTTGGAATACGACAAAATCGGTTTGCTCCGCCCACTGCGAAATGTCCTCAATGAGCATTTCAAAGCGCGTATCCGGCTTATCGGAGCCGTAGCGGTTCATCGCCTGCTCAAAGGTCATGCGCGGCAATGGCGCGGGGATTTCCACACCGAGCGTTTCGCGCATCAGCTTTACAATAAAGCCCTCCGCCATGTGCATAATATCCTCTAATTCCACAAAGCTCATCTCCAAATCGATTTGAGTGAACTCGGGCTGGCGGTCAGCGCGCAAATCCTCATCACGGAAGCAGCGCGCAAGCTGAATATAGCGGTCGAAGCCGGCTATCATGCAAAGCTGCTTGTAGATTTGCGGGGATTGCGGCAGCGCATAGAATTTTCCCGCGTGGATGCGCGAGGGCACCACATAATCTCTCGCTCCCTCGGGGGTGGATTTTATCATCATCGGCGTTTCGATTTCAATAAAATCGTTGGCATAAAAATACTCTCTGGCAATTTGCGCTATGCGGTGGCGCATGTACATATTCTTTTGCAGCACCGGGCGGCGCAAATCCAAATAGCGGTGGGTCAGTCTGCCAAGCTCCGCGGTATTGCAATTATCATCAATGGCAAAGGGCGGGGTTTCGCTCTTGGAAAGCACGCGCAAATCCTCCACATCGATTTCAATCTCGCCGGTGGGGATTTCCTTATTTTTGCTGCTTCTCTCCCTGACCGTTCCCTTCGCTGCCAAAACATATTCGCTTTTCACGCCTTGCGCTTTTTTGAAAACCTCCGGGGCGGTATTCTCATCAAACGCAAGCTGGGTAATGCCGGTTCTGTCGCGCAGGTCGATAAACACAAGAGAGCCGAGGTCTCTTTGCTTGCCTGCCCAGCCGTAAAGCGTTACGCTCTGCCCGATATTCTCCGCGCGCAGTACGCCGCAAAAATGGGTTCTTTTTAATCCGTTTAAGTTATCAGCCATTGTCTTCTCCCTCGTATTCACTCAATGTGCTTTGAATGATAAGATTTTCAAAATTCTCGGCAAAGTTCATAAAATCGCTCTCGCTCACTTCGCCTGTTTGCATATTCTTAATTTTAATAATACCGTTTTCAATATCATCATCACCGATAACGGCTGTAAACATTGCGCCGATTTTGTTGGCATATTTCATCTGCGCTTTTAAGCTTCTGCCCATCATATCCAGGGAAGCGGCGATACCGTCTGCCAACAGCTCATCACACAAGCTCAGCGCCACCTTCAGCGCGTTGTCGCCGATATTGCAAAAATAGATATACGGTGCCGTATCTCCGCCAAATTGGTAGCCGCTTGCTTCCATCACCATCAGCAACCGCTCCAGCCCCATGCCGAAGCCGAGCGCCGGCACGCTCTTTCCGCCGAGCTCCTCGACCAAGCCGTCGTACCTGCCGCCGCCGAGCACCGTGCCCTGTGCGCCGATTTGCTCGCACACAAACTCAAACACGGTTTTGGTGTAATAATCCAAGCCGCGCACGATGCGGGGGTTGACCGTAAAGGGGATATCGCTGATATCCAAATACTCCTTTACCTTTTCAAAGTGCTCCTTGCACTCCTCGCACAGGTAATCCAAAATCACCGGGGCACCCGCCGCCAGCTCTTTGCACGCGGGGTTTTTGCAATCCAAAATGCGCATCGGGTTCTTTTCGAGCCTGCCCTTGCAGGTATCGCACAGCTGCTGCCGGTGCGCACCGAAATACTCCCTGAGCGCTTCGTAATAGTGCTTGCGGCAATGCGGGCAGCCGATGGAGTTAAGCTCAAGGCGAATATTCTCTAAGCCGAAGGCATCAAAAATGCGGCGCGCCAACAAAATCAAGCGCGCATCGGCAATCGGCTCCTTGGAGCCGAAGCACTCTACACCGAATTGGTGAAACTCGCGCAATCTGCCCGCCTGCGGCTTTTCATAGCGGTAGCAGGAGGTGGTGTAGCAAAGCTGCAGGGGCAGCGCATCGTTAAGAAGCCCGTGCTCTACCGCTGCTCTGACCGCACCTGCGGTGCCCTCGGGGCGCAGGGTAATGCTCCTGCCACCCTTGTCCTCAAAGGTGTACAGCTCCTTTTGCACCACATCGGTGGTATCGCCGACACCTCTTTGGAACAGCTCGGTCGCTTCAAACACCGGTGTGCGCACCTCGCGGTAGCCGTATGCCTTCGCGGTGGAGAGCAAAATGTTTTCTACCTCTTCCCATTTATATGCATCACCGGGCAAAATATCCTGTGTGCCTCTGGGCGCTTTAATCTGTGCCATTGTTATACCTCAAATTTCATAAATTCAACTGACAATACAAATGGTGGGAAAACTCCCACCACAAGCTTTCTTTATATTTTTTTGCGCTACAAAGCAGCTCCTGACGGAGCTCAAAAGCGCACCCTGAGCGAGAATTATTCGCTCTTGATGATTTCTCTCCAATCGAGGTCGCCTCGGTTCAAGGAGTGGATGAGCGCTTCTGCCGTTGCAATATTGGTTGCAAACGGGATGTTGTGCACATCACATAAGCGCAGCATTTTTGCATCACTGGGCTCGGTAGACTTGGGAGTCAACGGGTCTCTGAAGAAAATCAACAAATCAATTTCGTTGCAGCTGATGCGCGAAGCGATTTGCTGGTCACCGCCCTGGCTGCCTGCCAAAAAGCGCTGTATTTCAAGCCCTGTGGCTTCGGCAATCATCTTGCCGGTGGTGCCTGTGGCACAAATTGTATGCCTTGCAAGGATGCCGCAATATGCAATACAAAATTGTGTCAATAACTCTTTTTTTGCATCATGTGCGATTAAAGCAATATTCATACATCAGTCCCTTTCCAAATATAAATATTGTCTCTGTTTCCCAAACTATTTATATTATAATAACAAAACTTTCTGTTAAATTCAATAAAAAATTTAATACCACTGCTCGGGAAGGTCAACTTTTTCTCCCTGCAAGCGCTTTGCAATGCGCTCGAAAGCCTCTGTCGCACGCGTTCCTCTGATGTAGGGAATGCCCTGCGAAGCATTAAAATTCAGGTTGGCTTCAAACGGCACAATGCCCAACAAACCAAGCTCCGTGATATCCATCGCATCGTCAACACTCGGCAGCAAGCCTGTCTGCACGGCAAAGGCGCGAAAGGCGTTGATAACAAGCGTTGTGCTCTTTTTCATCATCATTGCTTTTTGAGCCGCTCTTTTGCCGACCTTGAGCGAAAAATTATCATCATTTGCCACTAAAACCGCTTCATTTGCCGGCTCCAGCGCCAAGGTGAGGTTGTCGCCCAAGCCCGCCGGTGCATCGATTAAAATGAAATCGAAGTACACGGAAAGCAAGCGCAGTAAATCCTTTAAAATGCCGGTATGGTATCGCTTGTCATATTCCTTCGGGGCAGGCAGCACATACAAATTTTCAATCTGCCTGCTCGGGTAAATGGCATCCGCTATCTCGCAATTGCCGCTAAAGATGTCACCCCAATGGAACACGGCGCCTTCTCCCACGCCGGTGATAACATCCAAGCAGTTTGCGCCGGTGTCCGTATCGACAATCAACACGCGTTTTCCGGCATATGCCAGCTCGTTGGCAATGCCGACAAGCACGGTGGATTTGCCCGAACCGCCTTTACCGGATATAAAAGTGACTGTTTTTGCCATATGGTTTCCTTGCCTTTCAGCTCACGGTAATCTTGCTAACCACTCGCCCTTGTGAGCCGAAAGCGGCTGAGTGGTGCCTGCCGACACAAGCATCGGCACTTTATGCATCATTCGGATTAGCCCAGCAGCGTGTTGTTGGTGCTGCTGCCGCTATCCTTGGAATTGCTGTTTTTCTCAAAGTAGTAATCAAACAGTGCCGCGGCGATTTCCGCGGTACTCGAGCCGCTATCCGCTCTCTCGATTACCTGCGCAATGGCGATTTGGGGATTGTCTGCCGGCGCATAGGTGATGAGAATACCGTTATCATAGGTGCGGTAGTAGCCGTCCACCTTTTCCTTTACCTGCGCCGTTCCTGTTTTCGCCGCGCAGGCGACGGGGAGGTCTTTAAAAGCATCCCAACAAAAGCCGCCGGGACCGCCGACTGCCTCCATACCGCTTTTTACCGCTGCCAAATTTTGGCTTGCAATGCTCATTTTGTAAGCCACCTTCGGCTCGGTTTTGTCCAAAACGGTTTTGGTATTATCATAGGAAGTCACGCTTTTGATAATGTGCGTTTCATAGCGCGTGCCGCCATTGGCAATCGTCGCGCAGTAGTTTGCAAGCTGCAGGGGTGAAAAGACATTGTCCGACTGCCCGATTGCCGCCTGCACGGTATCACCGATATACCACTCGCCGCCGGCTGCCTCTCTCTCGGAAATACCGGCAAGCGTACCGGTTGCTTCCGGCAGCTCTATGCCCGTTGCCTGCCCGAGACCAAACATCGTGGCATATTTATCGACCTTATCGATGCCGAGCTGATTGCCGACATTGTAGAAGAAAATGTTACACGAATCGTTGATTGCCTGCGCCACATTTTCACTGCCGTGATAGCCCAGGCATTTGAGCGTGATGTTACCGATTTCATACTCCTTGTTGCAGTAGAAAGTAGAGCCGGTATCAATAATGCCTTCTTCTAAACCGGCGATTGCCACACAGGGCTTGAAGGTAGAGCCGGGCGCATAGCCGCTCATCAGCGCTCTATCCCACAGCGGTGCCGATTGGTCCTTGGCAAGCTTGTTGTAGTTTTTGGTGTAAGAATTATTGTCGTATGACGGGCAGGTTGCCGCACACAACACCGCGCCCGAGTTGCAATCAAGCGCCACCACGGCGCCCGCCGCCTTCGGGTTGCCGGCGGAAATGAGCTTGTCCACCTTCTTTTGGAGCGCATCCTGCGCCACCTTTTGCAAGCCGGCATCAATGGTTAAGGTGACCGTGTTGCCCTGCACGGGCTCGGTTGTGATAACCGAGGAAACCTCGCCGGTTGAAGTGGAATACACGGTCTTTTCGCCGCGCTTCCCCTTGAGATAATCCTCGCAGATTTTCTCGATACCGCTCTTGCCGATATAGTCGGTCAGCTTGTAGATATCCTTATTATCGCCTTCCTCCAGCTCCTCTGCCGTAATCGGGCCGGTAATGCCGAGAATATGCGGGCACAAGGTGCCGTCTTTATAATTTCGAATGGTGGTCGCCTCAGCGCCGACACCTTGGAATACCGCCTTGTTTTCCTCAATATACGCGGCGCTTTCATCGCTGACCTCCTCGGCAAACACATAGGGGTTTTGCACGCTGAAGGCACCAATGACCATCCCGTAGCGCACGGAAGCGATTTTGCGCGCATCTTCATCGGAAAACTTCTCGAGCTCGTACATTTTTTTCAGAGCGTCAAAGCAGTTTTGTGCGCTGGCATAATCATTCAAATCCAGGTATTTATCGCTTTTGAGATAGTTGATGTCATCCTCTCTGTCCTCGGAAAAGACAATCTCGCCCTTTTTGTTGATTTCAATGGGCAGTTCATCGTTCCACTCTTCTTTTTTGGATTCCAAAAAATGCACAAGCTTAATGATAATATCCGCTCTCGCTTCGTTTTCGGCGGCAGCGGGGAAGTAGGAGGCATCAAAGACTATGCGCGTGGTCTGCTTGTTGTAGACGAGCGGCGTGCCCATGCTATCTAAAATTTCGCCTCTCGAAGCATCAATATCCACCTTTTTGGCAATGGTGCCCGTGCCGACAGAAGCGTAATAATCGCCGCGAATGACCTGAATGTAAAAAAGCCTTGCTCCGAGGGCGACAACGATGATAAGCGCAATGATAATCATGACACTCGAGCGCTTGATTTTTTTCTTCTCGTTCACTGCAAAGCTCCTTTCCCGGCGAGCGGTTTATTTTTCTTCCTTTTTAAATTTGCGGTAAATGGCAAGCACCGGGAAGAACAGCGGTATTACCAAAAGAATATTTAAAATAATGGTGGGCAAATAAGCGGTAAAATAAATGCCGCTTGCGCCCTCTGTCTGCTTAAATTCGATAAAAAACAGCCAATACAGGCTCTGAGAGAGAAAAACTAAAATACCTCCTGCCACCAAGTTAGTCAACAGGGTGTTGCGCCAATAATTGGTGGACACCCAGCCGATAAAGGTGCACAAAAGCATCATAATTAAAGCGTGATAGCCCACCATCGACGGTGAAACAACATCCATTAACAGACCTGTAAACAAACCGTACCAGCAGGCATATTTCTCTTTTTCAAACATGCAAATGCAGCTCAACAGCGGCAGCAGGGGTAAAATTTTGATTTGCCCGATATGCGGCATAAAGCCGAAGGTGGTCTGCAGCAAAAATGCCGCACAAATCAAAAGCACCCAAATGCAATGCTTTTTAATTAAGTTTTTCTTCGTTAATCTCATGTTTACTTGACTTGGTTTTTCCCTTCAAAATCGGTGATTACAAAAACATCGGTCAACTCGTTTATCTTTAATTGCGGATTGACAACGGCAATGTAGGAAACATCCTTGCCGGATTCTTGGGTGTTTTCGACCTTGCCCAAAATCAAATCCTTCGGATAAATGCCGCCCACACCCGAGGAGCAGACAATACCGCCTGCCGCAATATTGGTATCCTTCGACAGGTTTGCCATCATCAGCTTGCCCTGCTTGGCAAGGGTTAAATCGTTGGAGGTGTAGGAATTTTCGCCGGTTCTCGCCTCATAACAGCTGACCGAAATATCGGGGTCAAGGATGGTTTTCACCACCGCCGAGGTGGGGTAAACCTTAACCACAAGCCCAATCAGATACTTGCCGTAAATGATGCAGTCGTTTACCCGGATGCCCTGTGCCGCGCCGACGCCGATGCTAAAAGACGCGTATTGGCTCTCGCTGTCGCGCGCAATAATGGCGCCGTGCACCAGCTTAAAATCGGGGTTTTCCTCTTTGACCTCCAAGAAATCTTTATAGTAGTTATTTTCGCGCTTGATATTTTCGTAATCCACCAGCTGC
>ODAI012998308.1_pt1 | contig 11224 bp, 8 predicted proteins | sample 1539321 | NCBI WGS metagenome assembly ODAI01 (sample SAMN02144231, study PRJEB22623) | gut metagenome | biome: sheep rumen | host: Ovis aries | place: New Zealand
AGAATTTGCTTTTAACCCATATCAAACTCATGTTGATGATATAATCTGGATTCAACAATGGTATTTGCATCGCATTGTAATAAGTATATATTAATAAACCAATAAAAAAAGAGAAAAGATGAAAGAATTACGTGGAACAAAAACAGAGAAGAATTTGCAGGAAGCTTTTGCTGGTGAGTCGATGGCTCGTAACAAATACAGTTACTGGGCATCAAAGGCGAAGAAGGATGGCTATGTTCAGATAGCATCTATATTCGAGGAAACTGCTGCAAACGAGAAAGAACATGCGAAAATGTGGTTTAAGCTGTTGGAAGGTGGTAGCATAAAGGATACTGCTGCGAACCTTGCTGCAGCTGCTGCAGGTGAGAACTTTGAGTGGACCGACATGTATGAGCGTATGGCTGTAGAGGCAGAAGAAGAAGGTTTTGCTGAGATAGCCGAGAAGTTCAGGGGTGTTGCTCTTATAGAGCGTGCTCATGAGGAGCGTTTCAGAAAGCTTTTGGAGAATGTAGAAAAGAAACGTGTCTTCTCCAAGGACGGCGACACGATATGGCAGTGTTCTAACTGTGGACACATCGTCATTGGCAAGGAGGCACCAGAGATCTGTCCTGTATGTGATCATTCCCAGGCTTATTTCCAGATCAAGGCAGAGAACTACTAATGAATAAAGACGAAAGGTATGAGGAACTTCTGCTGGAGTTAAGGTCGCTGATAGGCGAAGAGAAAGAAGAAGTTTCGGTACTGAGCAATGTGGTAGCTGCTCTTCATGAGAAGTTAGGCTTTTTCTGGACAGGTATATACCGTGTGACAGGAGGCGAATTACTGGTTGGACCATTCCAAGGGCCTGTTGCCTGTTTTCATATTGGTTATGGAAAGGGCGTTTGTGGCACATCGTGGAAGGAACGTCGTACTATTGTTGTAGAGGACGTGGAGCAGTTCCCTGGTCACATAGCTTGCAGCAGCCTTTCGCGCAGTGAGATTGTAGTACCGTTATTTGACAGCAGTAGCGAAGTGCGCGCCGTCCTGGACATAGACTCTACAGAGCTTGGCTGTTTTGATGATACAGACAAGAAGTATCTCGAAGCCATTGCAGAGATGGTGAGTAAAAGAGTTTATGACTAAGTAGTACAATAAAGGGGAGGGACATGTCCCTCCCCTATTTTATTTTCAAGAAAGCTTACTGTATGGTGACTTTGAGTGGTTGCGCCAAACGTGTTGCGAGTTGAGTAGTGCGTAACTGCCATTCAGCAAAGTTCCTGCAGTCGTTTTTTGACCATGCTGATCCCCAGTAGTATGTGATTTTTTCGCCAGGCTTTACCTGTCTTTTTACGACAAGCGCATGGCCATAAATGCCATTGTTTGCTGTTGGGTTAGGAAGCAGCAAAGTCTCAGCGTCATCATACGGGAAGAGCACTCCGACATATATCTGGAAGTTTTGTCCAGAGGGGTTGTCTGTGGGATCGGCATATAACGCATAATTAGACTGCAGACAAATGCTTGTTGTGTCCTCCTGATGGATAACGACTCCAGATGCAATGTCGAGTGGTTTTGTAGCGCCCTGGTACCATACGACTTGTCGGTTGAAGTTTGAGCCTTTGTCAAGTGAAAGAATGCGATGCTCTGTAATGGACTCTCCATGATAAGCTTTTGTCTCATAAGTCAGTGAGACGGTAAATCTGAGTGGTCCGTTATCCAGAATCTGATAGTCGGTGTAGCAGTAAGGGAAGACGATCGTACCATTATCAAGGAGTGCCGGTGCACCACATCCAAGCGATGGTCCGACCTTGTAACAATCAAGTCCATAGCCATGATCAAAATGATAAGTGGTAAGCTCTTCCAAAGAGTCGGCGGCTGCCACCTGTCCAGCCTTTCTTAAGTCACTAATGGCCTGATGATTACTCAACTCAAGTTGATAACGTTTCTGCACCTCGAGGTCAGGTGTGTTTTTTACCCATACATCGTTGCCAAATGCGCGTTCGCCGGAACGTTGTAATGCCGGCCCATATAGACGGTATGCTCCTCGGTCGTTTTCCCATGCGATATCATCGACACGTTCAGGATACTGTTGTCCATAGACAAACGTTTTAGCAGGGCGTGGTGCTCCAGGTACAAGTGTGAATTGTGCCTGTCCCATTGGTCTAACGCTGGCATCGATGAGTAGTTTACCATCATGTGTCAGTTGATATGCTACTTCCTGACGTAGTGCATTGATGACCTTGAACTGTGCTTTCAAAGCAGGACAACGGTCAAATACTTCTTGTGCGTCTATCTCGACCAGTTCATGCCGCTGTTCGTTAGTAGGATTAGAAATGATGACGTTAAGCTTTTGTGCGCTGACGTCAATCGTGAGTGATAGAAGAATGATGAGTGTGATGAAATATCTTTTCATAACGCAGAGTGGTTTTAGTTGTTTAACAAATGACTGTTAAAATGCTGTATAGCCTGTCTGAAGAGATGGTAGCGAGCATTTCCGCCATAAATGCTATGATTACGATTGGTATAAATATTCATGTGGAAATCCTTGTCAGCCTGCACCAACGCTTCGGTATATTCAGCCGTATTACGGAAATGAACATTATCATCGGCAAGTCCATGACAGATAAGAAGTGAACCATGCAGTTTCTGAGCCTGGGAAATCGGGTTGAGGTCATACCCCCCAGCATTCTCCTTTGGTGTACGCATGTAACGTTCGGTGTAGATGGAGTCATAGAATCGCCAGTCTGTAGGAGGTGCGATGGCCACTCCTGCAGCAAATGCATCGCGTCCCTCAGACATTGCCATAAGCGTATTGAATCCGCCATATGACCATCCCCAAATGCCTATCCTCTCTTTGTCAACATAAGATAGTCCTCCAAGAGAGAGTGCAGCTTCAACCTGGTCACGGCTCTCGAGCCTTCCCAACTGCAAGTAGGTACAGTTTTCGAACTCGGCTCCTCGTCCGCCCGTACCGCGGTTATCAACACAAACACAGATATATCCTTGTTGGCAGAGGTATTGTTCGAGAATTGCTCCCTGTCCACACATACCGATGTTCCATGCGTTTTTAACCTGCTGGCTTCCAGGTCCGCCATATTGATACATGATAACCGGATAGCGTTTTGAGGCATTGAAGTCTGAAGGCTTGACCATCCAAGCATTGAGCTCTACGCCATCGAGTGTCTTAAGGGTAAAGAGTTCACGCTGACCGATGTTATAAGAAGCCAATCTTGTCTTCAGCTGCTGATTATCGATGAGTGTTTTGATGAGCTTTCGGCCCTCATGAAGCGTATAGACAGGAGGGTTGTTTATATCACTCCAAGTGCATACAAAGAACTTGAAGTTGCTACTGAAAATAGCGTCGTTCCATCCTGGCCGATTATCAGACAGCTGTTCTGTCTTACCGTTTTTGTGGGTCACATAAATATGTTGCTGAGTTGGGCTGACAGCATGAGAAGCATAATAAGTATCCCCTGTTTGCTCGTCATACCCGTAAACCTGAGCAACATCGTATTCACCATCTTCCACTTGTCGCAACAGTTGTCCGTTGAGCGTATAAAGATAGAGATGCATATATCCCGAACGCTGACTTGGCAGGAGTATGTGTGACGGTGTAATCTGCATCATTTCGAGAACCTCTTCTTTGACGTACTTGTCTGCCTGTTCTTCAAGAATCAGCTGACTGACTGTTGAGAGCGCGTTGACGGCATAGAGTCGGAGAAGGTCCTGATGTCGGTTAAGTGTGATAACGATGACCTCAGGTGCAGGTTCAGTCCCCTCGCCTACCGTAGCTGGTTTTGTTAAGATACGAGGAATATATCCATCGTTTTCGAGCGGGATGTCAAGCGTACGCGTCTTATGACTTTTGATGTCGTAACTCAAAACGGACACTTTAGAGTTCTGCTCTCCTGGTACAGGATACTTGTAAGACATGAGGCCCGGATACGTAGCATATTCGTTTCTGGTAGGATATGCACCTTGATAAAGCGGTAATGAGACCTGTGGTACATTTCGTTCATCATATCTGATCCAGCAGAGCTGCCGACTGTCGGCTGTGAAAGCCATACTTTGAGCAGTAGAGAACTCCTCCTCATAAACCCAGTCTGGTATTCCGTTGATAATTTCTCCTGGTTTTCCATCTTTTGTCAATTGACTTTCAGCATTATCGTATAACAGCTTGACCAAGAAGATGTTATTATCACGAACAAAAGCTATCTGCTGTCCGTCAGGTGAGAACAATGGTGCCTGCTGTGGTCCTCCTTCTGAAAGCGGTTGTATTTTCTGATTTTTGATATCGAGGATATAATAATTGGCTTTGAAAGAGCGTCGGTAGATATATTCAGTTGCAGTTTGTATGAGCATTCTTTTTCCGTCAGGGCTCATGATATAGCCATCTATTCTATTGACTTTATCACCTCTTACGGTTTTGAGGTCGATGAGTGTTTGAGTGAGTGCTCCGGTTTTAAAGGAGTACATTTCTATTCGTTGTGCATCAGGAGAGATTTGGATGAAATTTTCTCCATCACTACATTTTTCAATTTCGCCCATTGTCTGAGGGCGGAACGTGCCTCTGGTTATATCTTTAAGATTAAGCAAATCACCAGCGTAAATACTATTAGCAGCCAATGAGAGAAGCAAAATAAATGTTTTTAGACGTTTCATATTTTTTATTAAACTTTTTAAGGTCCTATTTTGTTTTGGGGCAAAGGTACAAAAAATATATCAATATGTCCCAAAAAGGGGTATTAATTAATACTTATTAAATAGTAGTATTATAGTATTAATTAATGGAATCGTTATCAGCCAAGAAGTTGTCGATTTTTGTTTTTGGGTGTTGCTGTATATAGTTGTTTACAATTTTGACGAGTTTGCTATTAAAAATGTTCTTGTGTGTGACCTTATTGGCGATCCATTGTATTTTCGCCATGTGTAGCTGTCTATGGTATGATATTGTGTCGTTTTCGTTCAGTGGGTAGTTGCTAAGTATATAGAAACATATGCAGTCAGGAACAATCATGCTCCTTGTCATGAGTTTTCTCTGTTCTGTGGGATAGAAGGTCTTGTAGATGGGATAATCGGCTCCGAGGTATTTGTCGAGTGATATTCCGAGTGTGGTGTCACGAACGATGATGCTTTGTGTTAGTGCTCCAATCTGTGTGTAAACGACGGGGTGGCTAATGTTTGGCAGGAGTTTTTGGAGCTCTTTGAACGCTTTGTTCAGGTCGTTGTCGATATCGTTGATGTCTGCATATTGTTTCTGGACATCCGCAATGATGACCTGAAGCATGGAGTCCTGGTAGAACTGTAGGAATTTTTTGTTGATGAGTGGTTCGTTTACTGCTCCAATGTTGAGCACGTCCTCAATGAGAATCCTTGTCTGTTCGGGATATTTTGTATTGAGCTGCTGCAGTGCCGACCTATCTCCCGTTGCGAGATAAAGCGCCTGTATGCGGTCGTACCGCTCAACAGGTGCGTAAGAATCCTCGTTGTTTTGTTGAGAATTGAAACGCCACTGACAGCCGATACAGAGTATGAGGACTGAAAGGAGTAGTAGATAAACTTTTTTCACTTATAATATATAATAATTGGCATGTGATGTTAAAAACGTTTGCAAATTTACTAAAAAATCTAATTAATTCCAAATTTTGAAGGTAGAAATCGTGAAAAGACGTGAAATTTTATTTAACTTTGTGGAAAAGTGTATGTATTTGTAACCAAAGCGGACATGGTTGAACTGTAAGAAAATAGGGAAGTATAGAATGATGAAAAAGTTAATAGTGTTATTGACAATGCTATCGTTATCGTCTGGTTTGTGTATGAGTCAGGAAAGTTTTACGATTGCGGTAAGGAACAGGAGCGGTATAGGTATTGAGCGTCATCCTGTTGTATTGTCGTGGGAATACGGTAACCGTGCAATAAAGATTGAGCATGGTGGTGTTGAGGTGCCTTATCAACTGGATGACCTGAACGGTGACGGAGTAGCGGATGAGTTATGTTTTCTGACCGACTTGAAGGGCAACGAGCAGCGGGACTTCAGTGTTCGCTTTGTTGCTGCGGACAGTGTTTGCCACTATGCTTCTGAGGTATATGCCGAAATGCTCTTGAAGAACCCAAAGATAAAGGAGGAGAACATGCAAGACCTTTATATCAGTAGTTTGACGGTAAAGAGGGGTACGAATCCGTACTGGCAGTTGCACCACCATGGTCCTGCTTTTGAGAACCGTCTTGTAGGTTACCGTATTTACTTTGACCACCGCCAGACTGTAGATATATATGGCAAATACCATAAAGGTCTTGAACTGAAGGAGACGCAGTTCTACCCGGACAGTGTTCAGAAATCGAGGGGTTATGGTGACGATGTACTTTGGGTAGGTTCGACTTTAGGCTTGGGGACGCTTCGTGGCTGGAACGGCAGTGAGCCTGTAATGCTTGACGACGTAATGGAGCGGACGTTAAGTATTGTGGCTTCGGGTCCGCTTCGCACCATCGTAGAGGTTGAGGACCGGGGCTGGAATGCTCCACGCTCAGAGAGTGTGAGCGACAGCAGCCGTATCACTATGACGACTCGCTATACGCTTTATGCCGGTCGTCGTGACTGTATGGTGGATATAAGTTTCGACCGAGAGGTCGGCGACTATGAGTTTTGTACCGGGATGATCAATGTGAAGAACTCGATGGAATGGAGCGACCATAGTGGTCTGAGAGGCTGCTGGGGCACCGACTGGCCTGTTTCAGCGAAGGACTCGGTTGGTCACAAGCGTGAGACGGTGGGGCTGGGTATTTGCATTCCGAGTGAACACGTGATAAGTGAAAAGCCGAAAGACAAGCGTAACTATGCTTTCGTAGTAGGAACTAAAGATTCGGAGTTACACTATGGCATCACGTTTTGTTCTGCCAATGAGTCTTTCGGTTTTCACTCAGCTGAAGAATGGTTTGCGTACCTACGCTCCTGGAAGGAGATGCTTGGTGCGTACGTAGAAACGACGGTCAGAAACTGATCTTCACTCCCCCATTAATCCAAAGTCCTGGCTGTGGTACATTTCCATAGTCAACATAACGTATTGCAGAGAGGTTTAATGCCTCAAGAAAGAGTGCATAATTCTCTCTGTCCCATTGTAACCTTGAGTCAAAAACGACATAAGGATCGTATTGACACACGTTGCCTTGGGTATCGGTATAAGATCCGGTACGGTGATGGTAACGTGCGGAAAGGACGAGTTTCAGCTGCGCGGGCAGCTGGAGCGTCCATCTTGCAGCGAGTTTATGTCTGAGGTATTCCAAGGAATAGCGTGACTGCAGGAACTCATTGACATCCTTCTGTTGATTCAGATAGCAGTAAGAGATGTTGAATGCCGAATGGCGTAGATTGACTGTGAGCTCAGCCTGCAGACCAAGTGTATTGATTTTGGTGAGATTGACACTCTGCCAAACTGGTTCCTCCATACGTGTATCCAAGATCCAATCAATGGTATTGGTCTGATGATGATGGAATGCAGAGATGCGTGCCATGACATTAGTCGAATAGAATTTCACTCCTGCCTCTACTGCTTGTAACTCCTCAGGTTTAAGATATTTATCGGCTTTATGTCCACCTACACTATAATATAATTCTGTGAATGTTGGCATTCGCAAGGATGCATTATAGGAAGCATAAAGCTTAAAATGGTCACCTAAGCGTAGGCTGGCATCAACGCCTGGATAAATGGTAAACGGCATTTGATTCCAGGTGTTTTTTACAGCAACGAAACCAGCTGACAATGTAAAATGACTGGTGACGACATTATGCTCGAGATGTAGGGAGAGGTTCGACCGGTTGAGAGAGCACTTGTATTTATCAGACGGGGAAACCGTCTGAAACTGTATAGGCTCTCCGAGATTGGTACTGAGGATATCCTCATTACGGAACTCTGCTCCGAGTGCGGTACGTCCTATAGGGGAGTCGAACCAGGCATTGACCGCTAATCCAAAGACATCGGTTCTATGTCTATTGAAAGGAACGGCCTGTTCCTGCCCACGTATGAGTTCAAACCTGTCGTGTGAGCGATTCCAGTAGATAGATGGTTTGATGTGGAAAGCGCCCACATTCGTCTGAGCCTGGAGTGCAGTAAACAGTCGCGCAGTATGTTCATATTGCTCATCAAATTTAGCGCTGTAAAACGTATTAGCCCCAAATCCTTTAATGCTTGTACCTGCATGCCATTGTACAGACGTTGCATCGGACAGGATAGCCTGTCCCTGCCAGAAGGCCTTGACACCCTGGTAGTCACTATTGAGTTGCCCTGACTTAGCACGACTATATCCGTCGCTGCGTGAAAAACCAAGTGATAATCCCTGTTTTAGTGTTTGTAGAGAAGCGAAGCTTGTTGTATGATTAATTGCTGCATCAGCTGCTAAATAGCCGTAAGATCCAGCCTCAATCATTGCTTTTCCATTTATACTTTTATTGCCTGTGTTTGATTCGGCAGAAAAAGTGACAATATTGATTGCACCTATGAGCGAAGAAGTACCATAGATACGTGCAGCAGGTCCTTCCAACACTTCAATCCTGACGATGTCAGAAAGGCTGACTGGAATGTCAAAGGTGTTGTGTCCAGTCTGTGGGTCACAGATGTTAACACCATTAAGCAAAACCGTGATTTGCTCTTGTGTGCCACCACGTATGGTGACATCGGTCTGTGCTCCCAAGGGTCCTCGCTGGCGCACGTCAACCCCCGCCACATACTTCAATAAGTCGTTAACACTTTGTACTGGCGCCGCCTGAATTTCGTCACGGCTCAGTACAGTTACCATTCTCGCTGCTTGGCCAAGAGCCAAGGGTGCTCGCGAAGCGGTGACATCTATGTCATCGAGCGTCATCTCTCGCTGTACGGCAGTGGAGTCGTCGGGTTGCACATCAGTTATTACCGATGTCTGACTTGCAGCATCGGCATTTCTGAGCGTGGAAGCACTCAGTACCCCGATGACGACAACTCGTCCAAGACAAGCGAAGAGTGACCATCCTTTATGCGTAAACTGCTTAAAGACGATTACTTCGCGATGATTAAAAACGGATTTGTACATTATAAAAATAAAAAATAAAAAAGATCTTATTCAAAGACCAGAGCCTCACCGATAGATGCATTTGGCTGCTGTATATGAAGCATGGCACAAATGGTAGGTGCGAAATCGGTGATATGCGTTTCACGTGGTGAAGCACCATGTGGCACATTCCAACCAAAGAAAATCATGGGAATATGTGCATCATATGGATTCCACTCTCCGTGAGTAGTACCTACAGGTGAAGACCATTGTCCAAACTCATAGAACGCAGGTTTGGGGAAGAAAATAATGTCACCTGAACGACCGGGATAGTAACCTAACAATGCTCTGTCCCTAAGAAGAGGTGGCATAGCCTCAGTAGCCAGATCTTCGTATGCCGCAGCAAAAATGACATTTTCCTCTTTACGAACTTCGTTAACCACCTGATGAACCAGGTCTGCAAGTACTAAACCACGCAGCTGAATACTGTCCCAGTCCATAAAAATGCGGTAGTCAAGAATATCACTAATATATCCCGACTCATCACCTATGTCGTGAGATAAAGACTCATATATACGTTCTTTCATCTGGTCACTGCTCCAAGGTCCTGCCGAGAACTTGTGGTCCTGCATGAACTTCCAGTTGTGGGCAGCACCATGGTCGGCTGTCAGAAAAGCCAGATACTGGCCCTCGCCCACCTGCTCATCAAGTGCTTCAAGCAGGCGTTCAATGTCCTTGTCAAGCTCAAGATATGCCTCGTCAGTGTGTTCTCCACGGGTGCTCCACTCATGCCCAATGACATCAGTCTGTGAATAGCTGACACAAAGCATATCGGTAACGTCTCTTTTACCCAGTTGCTCACCCTTAAGTGCAGCAATTGCCATATCGGTAGTAAGATGTCCACAAAGTGGGTACAGTCCAACCTTTGTACCGACCTTTTTAAATTCCTCGTTCTTTTCAAGCTGCCTATTCACCTCTTTCACCCAGCCGGGTAACTGCTGCATGTAATAAGTAGAAGTGATAAAACGTCGGTTTTGTGTGTCAAGCCAATAAGCGGCATTGGCAGAACGCCCAGCAGGAAAGATGGCTGCACGGTCTTTGTATGACACTCCAATAACCTTTGAGCGAAAGTCTGTATGAAGTCTGAGCTGATCACCAATTGTAGTTGCTACGAGGTTTTTAGGGGACATCTGTCCAACTTTTTTATTATCAGAGCCAACAGGCTGTACGCTTGAGTCGTCACAACAATATACCTTATGACCATCGATGAAGAAATTGTTACCACAAATGCCATGAAAAGCCGGTGTCGTACCGGTATAGATACTGGTATGTCCGATGGCTGTAACAGTTGGCACATAGTTGATCAGACAGTTGTTATAACTATATCCCTCGTCCAGCAGCCGCTTAAAGCCACCCTCTCCGAACTGGTCGTAATAACGAGATAGATAATCCCATCGCATCTGGTCAACGACTATACCAACAACAAGCTTGGGACGCTCGCCAAAGCCAGGGTATGCAAAAAGCTGACAACAGCTGCAGAACAACACGAAAAGGAAGATTATTTTCTTCATAGTGACAAATGTATTTTATTTTGAGATTGCAAAGTTAATAAATAAAAATGACATAATAATGTTGTATAAAGATATTTTTTTCGTTATCTTTGCAAAACATATTGGATTATCGAGATGAGACAAAAGACTCACACCATTCTAAAGATATTGACCTTCACCACGTTATCGGTATTTGTACTGATGGTAATAGCTTTTTTATTTCTGAACACTCAACCTGTTCAGCAACGTCTTGCCAAATATGCAACAGAATTATTGAGCAACCGACTTCAAACACATGTCGAAATAGAGAGTACTGACATCAGTTTCTTTGGAGGCAACATCAATTTATATGGTGTGACGATAGAGGATCAGCAACAGCGGAAAATGCTCCATATGGATAGACTATCGGCAAACCTCAAAATATGGGAGTTGCTGAATGATCGTGTAATCATAGAAGAAACCGGTATCAATGGCATGAGCGCAATGCTCATACCCCGTACCGACTCTACGGATGCCAACTATCAGTTTCTGATTGACGCATTCAAGAAGAAACCTACCAATCAGGTCGGAGTGGATTCGGTTGCTAAAAAGAAGAAACGTCTTTCTTTGGACATTAGTAGAGTAAAGTTGGAGGACATTTACCTGCACTATGGTTTCAATGACTTTCATCTTTTAAAAGC
>ODAI014028968.1_pt1 | contig 11224 bp, 9 predicted proteins | sample 1539321 | NCBI WGS metagenome assembly ODAI01 (sample SAMN02144231, study PRJEB22623) | gut metagenome | biome: sheep rumen | host: Ovis aries | place: New Zealand
AACATAAGCGCGAGCGGCCCTCCGACGCAATCCATAGCCTGACCAGCCGGGAAGTGGGCAGTTACGCTGGCGGGGGTGTGACTTGTAACTTCGGGTTAGGATCGGCTTTTAGAACTCATTCCAGATTACCCGTAAAAGAAGGTATCAAATATCTGCTTCGCAATCGGAACAGCAGTTGAGGAACCGGTCCCGCCGTCTTCCGCAATGACCGCTATGGCGATATGGGGCTCAGAGGTCTGGGCAAAGCCGCAGAACCACGAATGTGTCCCGGTCACGCCGTCCTTCTCATACTCCGCGGATCCGGTTTTGCCAGCTACCGTGTAACCGTTCCCGGACAGTGCCGCGGCGGTTCCGCTTTCAGCCGTCTTTGCCATATACTGCACCAGCACGCCTGCTTCATCCGGCGTGAGGAGCTTTTTATAGATCTCAGGGTCAAACTGTTTCACGATGCTTCCGTCATTGGATTCAATGTGATCCACGTAATACGGGCGCATCATGATTCCGCCGTTGGCGATCGCCGATGTGATGAGCGCCATATGCAGCGGTGTCACCAGGGTATCTCCCTGCCCGATCGCCGTCGTCATCTGCTCTCCCTCGGAGGAATCCTTCTCCAGACTGAATACGCTCTGGGAATGCTGCATTCCCGTCGGAAGGGAATGGTTGAACAAAAATTCCTGGGCCAGCTCCCTGAATTCCTGGTTATCCAGCTCCAGCCCGATCTGTGCAAAAGCCGTGTTGCAGGAATTGGAAAATGCGGTTGCAAGGTCTTCCTGCCCATGCACCTGATCCCCGTAACAGGTGATCCTCACATCCCCCTGGGTCAGCGCGCCTTCGCAGTTCCACAGAAAATCCTGGTAGTCGGAAGGATGCGCCCGCAGATATGCCAGTGCCGTCAGCATCTTGAAGGTTGATCCCGGCGGATACAGCCCCTGCGTCGCCCGGTTCAGCAGAACGCTGGAGGAGGAGTCCGAAACGAGGTTCTCCCACTCTACCCCTATGGTATTGGGATTGAAGTCCGGCTTGCTGACCATCGCCAGGATCTTTCCGGAATCCGGCTCCATCACCACGACGGCGCCCCGGTAAGATCCCAGCGCATAGTAGGCAGTCTGCTGCAGCTTCTCATCCAGGGTGACGATGACCCTGTCCCCTGTCACCTTCTCCCCGCTCTCCTGTGCCCTGATCTGCTGGAGAAGGCTGGAATGGGATGTCAGAAGGTCGTAGTTTTCCTCTGCTTCCAGTCCTGCCTTCCCATTCGTCGCATAACCGACAACATGGGCAAACACATTGTCATACGGATAGGATCTTGTCTGGTTCCCGTTCTCATCCACCAGCGTTGTTGCCAGGACCGTACCGCCCAGCGTGCGGATGTCCCCGCGGATCACATTGGCCGTATTGGAATCCGCCTTGGTATTATTGATATTGTTCCGAAGATCCTCCGCCTCAAAGACATTGATGAACACCACCCTCCCGATCAGGAGGGCAAATAAGCACACAAAGACCCAGGATGCGATCGTAAGCTCCAGATTATGCTTCCGCCCGGTGGGAAGCTCATCCTTCTTCGGATCCAGGTCGATCTTACGTACCCTAACGCCTTCCGGGTCTTCCGTCAACGGATCTTGTCTCATTTTTCTGCCTCCAGATTCTTGTCTCCTGCCGGTATGCATCCTCCGCCTCCTGGTGCCTTTTGCGGATCATATCCTCCCTTTCCGGATCATAGACCTGCTTGCGCACTTCATCCACCCGGAGCATGTAGAGTCCCTGGACAATCCCGAACATCAGGATCGTACTCAGCACAGAGCTGCCGCCATAGCTGACCAGCGGAAGCGTCACTCCTGTCATGGGGATCAGCTTCGTCCCTCCCCCGATCGTCAGGAAGACCTGTGTCGCATAGGTTATGCCAAGCCCAAGGGCAGCCAGCCGGTAGAACCGGTTGCTCAGCTTCATTGCGATATTGACAAACATCAGGAATACCGACATGCAGATGAGGATGAGGCAGATCCCGAACACGGCGCCAAATTCCTCCAGGATCGCGCTGAACATGAAATCCTGAGATACATATGGAATCGCCCCAGGGCTTCCCTTGCACAGTCCTGTCCCAAACCATCCGCCCGCGGAGATCGCAAACAGCGACTGGCAGATCTGGTAGCCGGTACCGGAATAGTCCTGGAAAGGATCCCTCCAGATCTGAACCCTGACCCGGACATGGGAAAACAGGAAATAGGCTGCCACGGCAGCGATGCAGAACGCGAACAACCCGATCATCGTCAGGAATGGATTCCTGGTTGCCGCGAAGAGCATGATCAGGTAGGTAACAAAGAAGATCAGGGCAGAGCCCAGGTCAGTCGAAATCACAAGGATCAGGACATGGGCCGCCGCAAGGACCGTAGCGATCACGACCCTGCGGAAGCTGTGCTGCGTGCTCAGAAGCCCTGCAACCGCAAAGACAAAGATGATCTTGACGAATTCCGACGGCTGCAGGGAGAATCCCGCCACAGAGATAGCCAGCTTTGCGCCGTTCGTCGAACGCGCAGCGATCATCACAAGCCCCAGAAGACCGATTCCCACAAACACATATCCCCATGTCATGCGGGTCAGCACCAGGAGCTTGCTTATGACCAGAGGAACCAGCAATGCCAGCACCGTACCGACTGCCGCGATCTCAAACTGCTTCAGCGACTGATCGGTCGAGAACCTGGTCACCATGATGAAACCAATGACCAGAAGCATGCACATGTGGTTGATCAGGCTCCTGGAAGCACGGGGATACAGGTTCCGGAACAGAAGCAGCGTAAACATCAGGTACAACACCTGTGCCGCGTAAAACAGGATCAGGTCAAACTGAAAAGAATTCAAAAACAGCGTCAGGAAGCCCAGAAAATGGATCAGGAACATCTCCAGGTTCTGGCGCAGGAAGACCCGGTCCTTCTCCGCCTCATGCTGCCTGGAAAAAACCGTAATGCTCTGGATGGTGTACAGCACCATCAGGATAAGGATTGCGTAATGGCAGACATTGACTGCCAGATCCGGCAGGTTTGTCATTCTCATCACTGTGCTCCTTTCCTGAAATGTCCTCTCGTAACCTGTCCGGGAAGTTCCCCCTTCAGAACCGCCCTCGTTTCATCCCTGCTTTCCACGGTAAACTGATACCTGACCGAAAACGTGCCGGAAGGCCTGACAGGTTCCGGCAGGGAGATCAGATCCAGCGGCACGCTGTTCAGGATGGTATTCGTGCAGAGCATGCAGTCATTTTTCACCGGAAACAGGATGCCCTTGCGATCCTTCAGGTAACGGATCCCTGCCTCCTTCCTGCAGCCTGTTGTTGTCTTCACCAGGCACTGGGCTGAGGTCATCAGCGTCTGATAACCGTAAATGACACATTCACTTGAGCAAAGCCCCCGCGCCTTCCATTCTCTTTCACTCAGCTCGAATGGTATCGTATCCATCGTGAAGCCAAGGGAATGCAGCATTCTGCGCGCCTCTTTGTTCCAGGTGTACAGGGAAGCATCCGCGATCACTTCAAATCCGTCCCCCTGATTCACAAGCCCGGACTCCCTCAGCGAATTCAGCGCATCCACGCTCCCCACCAGTATCCCGTCCAGCATATCCTTGAGCTTTTCGGAAAATGAGCCGAAGCTGCGTCCGATCCGCTCCTTCACCGTGCGCGCCATGCCTTCCCGCCATACCTGGGGAAGCATCAGGTAAGCCCGTTTCCCACTTTCATGGACCTTAGCGGCATTCTCCCTGGTACATACAGAAGCATCGAGGTATACGCCGCCCACCTCCTTGCCGGAAACCACCTCTTCCAGCTGCTCCACGGTCCACACGGAAGCCGTGACCGCAGGGTGGGAGATCCTACCATACTCGGCCTGGTCCATGGGAAAGATCTGTGTCTCGCCTCCTGAATGGTCCATGGGAAAGATCTGTGCCTCGCCTCCTGAATGCTCCAAGGCTCCGTCTGCGAACCCTTCTGTGGATTCTGATTCCAGGGAAAAGGAAACATTGGACGATCCGGTCTTTTCCGGCAAAGATGCAAAGCTCGCAGGCCTGCGCCTGTACGGGCTGAGGATCTCCTCCTTCATGCCCTCCAGTGCCTGCCTTCTGAGCGCATTCAGTTCACCCACCGGGACAAACAGGCCATCTTCCAGATCGATCTGCACATCCCGCAGCTGAAAATCCGTGTTGCCCGTCTTATTCATCTGTTTCCAGATCATCTCAGGATCCGCTGCCTTGCTCTTTGCAAGGTCAGGGACAAAGCCGGCAGCTTCAACCCTGTGCCCGGCATGATCCGTCAACGTGACCTTTGCCTCCTGGGCAGCATGGAGCCGCACTGAAGCATCCAGAAGAATCCTGGACGGCATCTCCACATACTGACTCCTGATCCTGGCGGATGTGTCCTGAATGCGGCGCAGGGAATCCCCCTTCGGGGGCTCCTTTTCCTTCAGCGTCATCATCTGCCTGCCGTTTTGCCTTCGGTAATAGCCATCGGAGAAAGGCCCCCTGGAAAACAATTCCGCAAGAAGCAGTTCATCCTCGCCATCCACCGCAAAGCCTTCCCGCCCCTTTTCCAGATAAAGGTCAAGGTATTTCCGGTACATCGCTGTCACGCCTGCCGCGTACTCAGGACTCTTCATCCGTCCTTCAATCTTGAGAGAGGAAACTCCTGCCTCAGCCAGATCCGGGATCAGGCGCAGCGTACAGATATCCCTGGGGCTGAGCAGATAGTTCTCTCCCGCCTGATTGACACGCCCTCCGCTGCCTGCATCCGCCAAACGCCCGGTACGCTCCGGCTGCCTTCTGCCTGCCCCATGCTTCCTCACCGGCGCATGGCTTGCAGGCGATGCCTTCCTTGCATCGGCCGCACTCAGATACAGATCATAAGGAAGGCGGCAAGGCTGCGCGCACCTCCCCCTGTTGCCGCTCCTGCCCCCGATCATGCTGCTCATCAGGCACTTTCCGGAATAGCAGTAGCACAATGCCCCATGCACAAAAACCTCAAGCTCCATGTCGCACTGCGCATGGATCCGCCTGATCTCATCCAGGCTCAGCTCCCGCGACAATACGACCCTCTCAGCCCCCATTTGATGCAGAAGCTTCACGCCATCCGCGCTGGCGACCGTCATCTGCGTGGATGCATGGAGCGGAAGGTCCGGGAATGCATGCTTCAGAAAACGAAAGACACCGAAGTCCTGCACAAGCACGGCATCCACGCCATGCTCATAGATCGGTGCAAGGTACTCCGGCAGCTGTGTTATCAGCTCCTCTTCCTTCAGAAGCGTATTCACGGTCAGATAGAGCCTGACTCCTCGAAGATGGCAATAATCGATTGCCTCAAACAGTTCCTCCGTGTCCGGATTCCTGGCGTATGCACGTGCGCCGAACATCCTTCCGCCCGCATAGATCGCATCCGCTCCGGCATTCACCGCTGCCCGGATCCCCTCCATGCTTCCGCCCGGCGCAAGAAGCTCAATCCGGTGCCCATCTCTCGCCTGCATGCTCATTCCTTACCCTTCTGATCCGGAAGATCCTGTGCCAGGTTGCCCGTCCCTTCCCCGGGCCGGCTGAGCCTGGCCTCCAGAAGCGCGATCCGCTTCAGGTAATCATCCGCCTCTTCCTTCAATGAAGTAATCTGCTTCTGGCTCTCCTCGAGCTTCACCTCTGCCGAAACAAGCTCATGCCGGATCTCATAGAGCTCCCTGTCCTTCTGGGACAGATCCGCCTCCAGCCTTTCCACCTGTTTCTTTGCCTTGAAATAATCATCTGCCGTGTTGAGATCCAGCATCAGGCTCTTCTGCGCGGAAGGCAGACGATGATAGCCCTCCAATGACCTCAGCTCCGTGATCCGGTTATTCAGATAGGATGCCACCTGATGGAGGTAGTCTTCGCTCTCATATCCGCCCAGCTTGTAGATTTTGCCGCCGATCACAACTTCCGTGACATTCTTCTTTTCCATCGGTTCCCCTTATTCTTCCCCGGATGTCGGGGCCGCAAGCCCCAGATGCGTGTAAGCCAGATTCGTGACCACCCGCCCGGAGGGCGTGCGCATCAGGAATCCATTCTTGATCAGATACGGTTCATAAACATCCTCGAGCGTCCCGCCGTCTTCGCCGATCGCAGCCGCAAGATTGCTCAGCCCTACCGGCCCGCCGGCAAATTTATCGATCATGGTTGTCAGGATCAGCCGGTCCAGATGATCCAGGCCCATGCGGTCCACATCCAGGAAATCCAGTGCTTTCACCGCAACCTCCTCAGTGATCTCCCCGTCAAACATCACCTGCGCGATGTCGCGGCAGCGCTTCAGAAGACGGTTCGCAAGGCGCGGTGTCCCTCTGGACCTGCGGGCGATCTCACCGGCTCCCTTCCCATCGATGGCGACGCCAAGCACATTGGCGGAACGTGTCACGATCGTCGTAAGCTCCTCAGGAGTATAATACTCCAGATGGTGGATCACGCCAAACCTGTCCCGCAGCGGCGCCGTCAGAAGCCCCGCCCTGGTGGTTGCGCCGATCAGCGTAAATGGCGGAAGATCCAGCCGGATCGACCTGGCTGCCGCTCCCTTTCCGATCATGATATCGATCGCGAAGTCCTCCATGGCCGGATACAGAACCTCCTCCACCTGCCGGTTCAGGCGGTGGATCTCATCCACAAACAAAACATCCCCTTCACTGAGGCTGTTGAGCACGGCTGCGATCTCCCCAGGCTTCTCAATGGCTGGCCCTGAAGTCACCTTCAGGTTTACTCCCATCTCATTGGCAATGATCCCGGCAAGCGTTGTCTTCCCAAGCCCCGGAGGGCCGTAGAACAGAACATGATCCAGGGACTCGCCCCGCTTCTTTGCGGCCTCGATATAGATCTTCAGGGATTTTTTGGCTTTCTCCTGCCCGATATACTGATCAAGCATCTGAGGGCGGAGCTTCGGTTCCAGCCGAAGATCCTCCTCTGTTTCATCGGTTGTTATGATTCTCTTTGGCATATATATTCATCAATCAAACTATCCGTGCATCGAAAAATGAACAGACGCTGCAAATCACCCTCCTGCCAGGGGAACGGACTGTAACGTAACAATTCTCTGCACCTTTCACAGTTCAGAATCCCGGATCCTGAACTGCTGCATCATCTGTTACAGACCGATCAGCTTCAGCGCCTGCTTCAGGATATCCTGTGTCTGCATGCCATCGGTCACCTTCACCTTACGCACTGCCCTGAGCGCTTCGGAATTGGAATAGCCAAGGGCAGTCAGCGCCTGCACCGCGTCCGTAAGCTCTGCGTCAGCCACGGAGGATGCATGATCCCCGCCGGAAAGCAGGCTCTCGCCGCTTCCCGGCAGCGCATCCTCCAGCTTCAGCTTATCCTTCAGCTCCAGGATCAGCTTTTTTGCAGTCTTGGCACCGATTCCCGGCGCCTTCGACAGCGCTTTGTCATCATCGGAAAAAACGGCAAACCGCACGTCATTCGCGCTCAATGTCCCGAGGATTCCAAGCGCCGCCTTCGGCCCTACCCCGGAAACCGAGATCAGTGACCGGTACACATTCAGGTCATCCTGAGACAAAAAGCCGTACAGCCGGATCGCATCCTCCGAAACCGACATATAAGTATGGATCTTTACCTCTGATCCTGCAGGCGGCATATCCGCAGCATCCCGGATGCTGACAAGGATCTGGAAACCGACCCCGCCAACATCCACGATCACACGATCCGGCAAAACCGATGCCACCTTGCCACGAAGGAAAGATATCATGATTTCCCGTCAGTCCTTTCTCATCCCTTCAGCGTCTTGACCGCTGTCTGCATGATCTTGATATTCTTGCTGTAACGGGATGTGAACTTCTCAAATCCATCGATGTCCGCCGCTTCCGGCTCCACCGTCTCACTCTCCATGTCAGCAAAGATTCTCTCGTTCAGGAAATGCTCCAGCGTCTCGCTCTTCTTCTTCTCGATGACGTACAGCGCGAGGATCGCCATGCCCCAGGGGCCGCCTTCCCCGGCTGTCTCCAGGACACTCACAGGCGCATGGACAGCCGCGGCAAGATATCTCTGGGCAACGCCCTTCGTCTTGAACAAACCGCCATGTCCCATGATCCTGTCCACTGCCATATGCTCATCCTTCAGCAGGATGTCAAGGCCGAGCTTGACCGCGCCAAGGGAGGAATACAGATGCGCCCTCATGAAATTGGCCAGGTTGAAATTGCTGTCCGGCTGCCGCACAAACAACGGACGTCCCTCATTCAGATGGGTGATGCCCTCACCGGAATAATACCCGTAGGACAGAAGGCCGCCGCAGTCCGGATCCCCCTTCAGGGAATTCTTGTACAGGAGGGAGAACAGCTTTCCCGGATCCATCGGGAACCCTGCAAGCTCCGCGAACTCTCCGAAAAGCCTGACCCAGGCATTCAGGTCAGAGGTTCCGTTGTTGGCATGGGACATCGCCACCGGATAACCTGTGGGCGTCGTGACCATGTCGCTCTCACGGTACTCCTGTGAGAGCGGCTTCTCACAGACAAGCATGGCAAATGTGCTCGTGCCCGCGCTCACATTGCCGGTGCGCGGAGCAACGGAATTCGTTGCAACCATGCCGGTGCCTGCGTCTCCCTCGGGCGGCGCCATCGGAATGCCGCTCTTGAGCTTGCCCGCCGCATCCAGCAGCTTCGCGCCGCTCTCTGTCAGCTTTCCTGCCTTCTGTCCGGCAACCAGCACCTTCGGCAAAATGTCGCGAAGCCTCCAGCTGTAGCCGTCCTTCTCGATCAGCGCGTCAAAGCTGTCAACCATCTTCTGGTCATAATCCCTGGTCTCGGAATCGATGGGGAAGATACCGGACGCATCACCCACACCGGTCACCTTCTCACCGGTCAGCAGATAATGGACGTAGGAATCCAGCGTCGTCACAAAAGCAACATCCTTCAGATGCTCTTCATGGTCAAGCATGCACTGGTACAGATGCGCGATCGTCCAGCGCAGCGGAATGTTGAAGTCAAACAGCTGTGTCAGCTCATCCGCTGCCTGCTCTGTATTCGAATTGCGCCATGTCTGGAACGGGGCGAGCATGCGCCCCTCCTTGTCCAGGGCGATGTAGCCATGCATCATGGCGCTGATCCCCAGGGCGCCGTAGGTCTCCGGCCAGATCCCGTAGTTTTCCTCCACGTCCTTGCAAAGGTTCTCATAGCAGGTGCGAAGGCCTGTCACAATCTCCTCCTGAGAGTAGGTCCAGATCCCGTCGATCAGGGAATTCTCCCATCCGAAGCTTCCGGTCCCCAGGACGCCGCCGTTCTCATCTACCAGGACACCCTTGATGTTGGTCGAGCCAAATTCGATCCCAAGCGCGGTTTTCCCGGTTTTAATCGCTTCTCTGACATCTATCATGATCGTTGTACCTCCCTGCGCTTACTTGCCCTGGCCGTAATATGCGTTCGGCCCATGCTTTCTCTGGAAATGCTTCTCCTTGATATGGTCCGGCGCGTTCGGCGCGTCCGCGTCAATCAGCTTCGTGATGAAGTCCATCTTCGCGACTTCCTCGAGTACCTTGGCATGGTAAACCGCCTGGAAGCAGTCCTTCCCCCAGGCAAACGGGCCATGGTTGCGGCAGATCACACCCGGCACATAGACCGGATTGCGCCCCTCAAACGCCTCGATGATCACCTTCCCTGTATTCTTCTCATACCCTTCTTCCACTTCTTCCGGTGTCAGGTTCCTTGTACATGGAATATCTCCATAGAAATAGTCCGCATGCGTGGTTCCCTTCAGAGGGATGTCATGCCCGGCCTGTGCCCAGCCCACCGCGAATGTCGAGTGCGTATGGACAACGCCGCCGATTTCGGGAAATGCCTTGTAAAGCTCCAGGTGCGTCGCGGTATCCGTGGACGGATTCAGGTCTCCTTCCACCTTGTTGCCGTCAAGATCCATGACCACCATGTGCTCCGGCTTCAGCTCCTCATAGGAAACTCCGCTTGGCTTGATGACAAAAAGTCCCTTTTCACGATCAATGCCGCTTACATTCCCCCACGTAAAAGTTACCAGCTCATACTTTGGAAGCTGCAGGTTCGCTCTGCAGACATCCTCCTTCAGTTTCTCCAGCATGCGTTTTCTCCTTCCTTTGAAAGTGAATGATATCCATCATGTTGAATCAATCCAATGTACCAACTCATTGACATTTGCAGCTAAGCACCCATGCCAGGGGATTCGTGGCACCACCATGAATGAAAGCTTCAATGGGTTTTCAGAGTAAAAGCATCAGATTAAAAATATACCTGTTATTGTATCAGAGAATCTGTATGTATTCAATTCCCGCTTCATCGGACTGACAGGAAACTCTGGCCTGCCGAATGGCATCAGGCTTTCGTCACCGACTACGTTGGGGTGCCTCATGCAAGATGCCTGGGTGCGGCTTTTCACGTCAGGATTCCAGGCTCGAAAGGTGGAACTGGACACGGTTCAGAACCATATCAAGGGCAACGCGGTTCTTTCCGCCCTCCGGAATGATCACATCCGCATATTTTTTGGACGGTTCCACGAATGCCTCATGCATGGGCTTAACGGTTCCAAGGTACTGCGTGATCACACTGTCCAGAGACCTTCCCCGTTCCTTCACATCCCGCAGGATCCTCCTCAGAATGCGTACATCCGCATCCGCATCCACAAACAGCTTGATATCCATCAGATCCCGCAATTCCTTCTCATGAAAGATCAGAATTCCCTCCACGATGATCACCCTGGACGGCGTCACTGTCTTTGTCCGGTCCGTGCGGTCATAGATCGCATAATCATAGACCGGACAGTCAATCGCCGCGCCGCTCCTAAGCGCAGCAAGGTCACGGATCATCAGCTCCGTGTCAAATGCCGCCGGATGATCATAATTCAGCCTGACACGCTCCTCATAGGTCAGGTCATGCCGCGCCTTATAATAATCATCATGGTAAATGACTGTGACCTCATCCCCGAAACGTTCCTCGATCTTTTTTGTGATAGTGGTCTTTCCGCTCCCTGTCCCACCGGCAATCCCGATGACGATGATATCCTTCTTGTCCATGCACCTGCTCCCTTATCTGCTCATTTTGTACGGCCAGATGTAACTGTCAGTTTGTTACAAGTCACACCCTGGCCAGGTCACAGTTCACTGCCCGGCCGGTCAGGCTATGGATTGCGTCGGAGGGCCGCTCGCGCTTATGTCCTCGCGTAGCGGTTCTAAGCTCATGCTGCGCCTTTGGCTTGCATTCGCTAAGAACCGACGCTGCGG
>ODAI011300684.1_pt1 | contig 11222 bp, 6 predicted proteins | sample 1539321 | NCBI WGS metagenome assembly ODAI01 (sample SAMN02144231, study PRJEB22623) | gut metagenome | biome: sheep rumen | host: Ovis aries | place: New Zealand
AAAACTCTTACAGTTGATATGGGAGCTCCAGTCACTGAAGCTGCGGAGGTTCCAGTTATTGCCGGAACTTCCCCTGTTACCGATCTTATGCTGTCGGCATACGAAAGGGAGTTCCGGTTCACCTGCGTTTCAATGGGAAATCCTCACGCAGTCACCTTCATAGATGAAGCTGTCAGGGACTTCGACGTTGAAAAATACGGCAGGGTTTTTGAGACAGACAGCCATTTCCCACGCAAGGCGAATATTGAATTCGCGGAGATAGTCTCCCCCGAACGCCTGAAAATGCGCGTCTGGGAGCGCGGCACGGGCGAGACTCTTGCCTGCGGAACCGGCACCTGTGCAACAGTCGTGGCGGCTTGTCTGAACGGCATATGTCCGCGCAAGCCCGTGACCGTTGAGCTTCTCGGCGGCGAACTGGTGATAGAGTGGAAGGGAAGCGACGGACACGTTTATATGACAGGTCCTGCTGAATATACATTTGAGGGAGAGTATTATGGCAAAGTTTAATGAGAGATTTCTTGATCTGAAGGAGAGCTACCTGTTCAGCGAGGTGGCAAAGAGAGTCAGCACGTTCAAGGAGAAAAATCCTGACAGGAACGTTATAAGACTCGGTATAGGCGATGTTACACTGCCGCTTGGCAAATCTGTGGTGCAGGCTATGCACGCTGCCGCAGATGAAATGGGAAAGGCTGAGACGTTCCGCGGCTACGGTCCCGAGCAGGGTTATGACTTTCTCAGAAAGGCTATCGCAGGACACTATAAAGAGATAGGTGCTGATATAGACGAGGACGAGATCTTCGTTTCCGACGGTGCTAAGTCCGACACGGGCAACATAACCGATCTCTTCTCTGCGGATAATACCGTTCTGATCCCCGATCCCGTTTATCCGGTTTACGTTGACACGAACACGATGAACGGAAGAAGGATCGTTTATATGGACGGCACAGCCGAGAACGACTTTCTCCCGATGCCCGACAGAAGCATTCACGCTGATATTATCTACCTTTGCTCACCGAACAATCCGACCGGTGCCTGCTACAACAGACAGCAGCTCGAAGAATGGGTGGACTACGCCCTCGAAAATGATGCCGTCATCCTCTTTGACTCGGCATATGAGAGCTTTATATCCGATGATGAGCTCCCGAGAACTATCTACTGCATCGAGGGCGCGAAGAAGTGCGCGGTGGAGTTCTGTTCGCTCTCCAAAACCGCAGGCTTCACAGGTACCCGCTGCGGATATACCATTGTTCCGAAGGCTGTCAAGTCCGCATATCCCGACGGACGTGAGATGAGTCTGAACAAGATGTGGAACAGGCGTCAGACCACCAAATTCAACGGTGTTCCCTATGTTGTACAGAGAGCCGCAGAGGCTGTTTTCAGCCCGGAGGGACAGAAGGAGTCAAAGGCTATGACTGCCTGCTATATGGAGAACGCCCGTATCATTTCCGACACTATGAACGAGCTTGGCATACGCTGCACAGGCGGCGTGAATTCGCCGTATATATGGTTCGAGTGCCCTTTCGGTATGGACAGCTGGACGTTCTTCGACCATATGCTTGAAAAGGCTGGCGTTGTAGGAACTCCCGGTGCAGGCTTCGGAAAGAACGGCGACCGCTGGTTCCGCCTGACCGCCTTCAACAACAAGGAAAACACAATTGAGGCTATGAAGCGTTTCAGAAAGCTGTTTGAATAAGATACTGCCTGACGGCAGCAAAATGACCGCAGGGGGTATTCCCTGCGGTCATTCTTGTATCCTGTATTATTCGTGCTCTGACAGCAGTATCCTGCCTATATATCATATTTCACACACAAAAAAGCCAGTATTTACGCAATCATAAATACTGGCTTTTCTCTTTTAATTTGCAGCGGATCTTTTAGCTCTCCGTTTTTTTACATAAAGAATATACCCTATCGTAAACGCCGGCAGTAACACAAGACATAACGACAGCGCAATAGTATTGGAAATACCTGTCGGCACTGTGCCCTGCAGCGTGTTTGTAACTTCAAGAGTCACCGGTCCGGATACTGTAAATGCCTTGGAATTGACTTTTTCGGCATCACCATCTCCAAGCCGGAAAGTCGTCTCATATTCCCCGTTGTCCTCAGTTACAGTAACAGCAGAACCCGGCGGAAGCATTATAACGACTGTGTCATCGTGCTTCATAGTGAAGGTGCTGTCAGGAGTCAAGGGAGTGATCTGCGGATCCCCGTTTTTTGACCACGCATACTCCGTCCCCTCGGCTGCACCGCTGACTTTCAGCGTAAAGCCGAACTGTTTGACAGTGCTGCCATTTGTTCCGTTGACGTGCTTATGGATAGTCAGCGGGACCGTAGAAGTATCCTTGACATTAGGTACACTAAGCGTGTAAATGTAGCTGTCCTCAGTTTCGACGAGCTGACCGTTGTAGGAATTTGTAATAAGCGCAGGAACACCGAGCGGTGAGATCCTGAATATAACGTCGTCTTCAAGTTTGCTGTAACTCATCGGAGCAGCAGTTTCGGTCAGGAAGAATATCGCTCCGTTCACACCCGGATTAATGACTCTGCCGCTGCTGCCGCCGCAAATATCAACTTCACCGTCAACTGTTTTCAGATCCTCAAAGCCAGTCATCGGAGCTTTGTTCTTGACATAGCCGCTGATAGTCGTATTTGCCTGCTTATACAGAGCAAAATGTGCTGAATCGAGCTTGATGTCAGAGTCCTCGCTGTCTGTCTTGACTATCTTGAAGTTGAACGACTTGTTGTATACGTCAACATAGGCTGTGATGCCGTTCTGACCGTTCTTCCAGTCAGCCCAGCCTGAGTCCGCGGCACTCCATTCCGTTATACCGTCCTCGCAGTACAGAGAAACAGTCTCGTCGGTGTTTACTTTAAAGCAAAGCTTCTTCTGAAGCCCGATATAGCCCTTGGGCGAAACGTTCTCCGTAAGTGTGTAGAGCTGATCCGGCTCAAAATTGTAGAGCATCGTAACAATGCCGCTTGCGTCAGAAACATAGCTGCCGATCATGTCGCCGCTGCTGTCGGTGAGAGTGAACTGTCCTCCTTTAAGCGGAACAGTGCTGTTCCATTTAAAGAGTCTGACTGCAATACCGCCTTCTCGGTTGTTGATGATAGTGTCGGTCCTTGAAGCCCCCTCCTCTGTTCCCTGTTCATATTCAGCAACATAATTGAAGCTCTTTTCAGGGCTTTCACCGGTGGGAGTAGCGGCAGCTGTTCGTTTTGCAGTGAGGGATATACTGTCGCCGCTGTTCAGTGGCGTTATTTCATCGTAACCGGTAACTACACCGTCAGGATCGGCGACCGGTTGTCCGGTGAGCTTGACCTCCCTGACGACATAGCCGTCAAAGCCTGTTCGGGGTAAGCCGCCTGTTTTGCTCTTCAGAGTTGTCCAGAAGTAGTAAGCAGATGTAGACGGTGAAACGATCTGTCTCACCGAGCCTTCAAGAAGCTCTCCGTCAACATACACGGCTGTATAGACCGGTTCGTGATAAGTTGTGATGCTGGTGTCGCTCCAGCGCTTTTTCACAGTAAGTCCGTAGCCCTTTTTGTTATACACTTCCATCTGCGGACTTTCCTCAGCTATGACTTTTCCGACATTTGCCGGGTTGCCGTCATATTGATGATAAGACGCGATAGGCTCGGTCGAGCCGTCAGCATTGGTCTTTTCGCCTAAAACACATTCGTATTTCATCAGACCGTAGCCGGACTTCACATCCTCAGTGACCTTGAATACCGAGCCGACCGGGAGTCCCGGAACGCAGATCGTATATCCTGCCGGGATACCGGAAACAGAGCCCCAGCCCGACGTGAGAAATGTCACTGTATCAACTGTGATGCCCTCAACATTTCCCTCTTCAACAGCCCTGACTGTATCCTGACTGTATGTGAGGTCAGTAGGCACGAATTTCTGCGTGTCATAGTCAAATCTGCACATCCTCTTGTCCGCTGTGAGAACGTAGTATTTATACATATCTGCCAGCGGTATCTCGTCCGCACTGACATCGACCGACGAAATATAGAGCCTGAAGCTGAATGTTGCAGGATCATCGGTGATAACGTTGTTGTTCTCATCAACGAGTTTTTTGGTTATGTACAGATCTTTGATAACATCGTCATTAACGAAGTTATCAAAGTTTATTGTAGGTCTGTCCTCTGCTGAATTCAAGCCGGACGAGTAGCTCCGCAGGTCACCGACTATTTCGATCCTGTCAGCAGGAACTTCCGCACCGTTTATCATAACATTGCCGTAAACAGTGTGATCCACCGCACATTCAACTATCCTGTAGCTGATAGTATTGTCAGGGAAAGAGATCTCGGCATTCTTTTTAGGATTTAGGAAGTAGATGCTCTCATACGCCTGTTCCTCTGAAAATCCCGGAGGACGATATTTTTTGACGTATGTGACCGGCTGGTTGGAGTTCTGATATGTGACGCGGACGTGCTCATCGTCGTTGCGGAGGAGCTTTTCCTCTCCGGCTGAACCGCCCTCGCCGTCATTTTCGGTGTAGTAGATCTGGAAAGGATATTCCACGAAATCCTTGTCAAGAACATCTGCACCTTCACCGCTCAGAGTCTTTGAAACTACAACGTGTCCCGGAGTCACAGATGCGAGATTGAAGCGCATATGCAGGTTTGAAGCGCCTGCACCTCGCTCCATATAGAAAACGCGCATCGTATGGGTGGTATAGTCCTTGAATATCTTGCCGCCATTGCCATTGTCCTCGAAGATCTCAGCGAGCTTGCCGTCAATATCTGTTTCGTTTCGTGCTTCATAATTGGCTCTGAATATGTCAATGAGAGTAGTTTTCTCTCCGTTGACTTCAACTTCGCCGGTACGGAAATTTACCTTGCCGCTGAGGGCTGAGTGGATACCGCCGAGGTCGATAACGAGCTCATCATCAACATAGAGCCAGAAGTCGTCGTCGCCCTTGAACTCAAAGATGATGTCGTGTCCCCACGCATCGAGACCGCTGACAGTCTGAACGAAGGAAGCTCCCATTTCCATACCGAAATAATAATTGATATTCTCCTTATTGCCGGCAGAAAAAAGCGGCTCATATTTACGGGGATTGTCTTCTGACAAAAGACCTCTGTTGCTATCATTGGTTCTCGCATCTGAGCTGTAAAGATTTTTGGGGTTGCTTGCAGAATAGTTGCCTGCTGATATATTGTTGTAAGGGAAGAATTGTCCGTGTCTAAGCGTTGATTTTCCTTCATTGTTACTTGTACCGAGTTCACGGTATACAGTAAAATTGCCGTCATCTTTTTCTTTCAGCGTAGCAAAATTCTGGCAGCTGTCAAACTCAAAATAGCCGCTGGAATTATAGACACTTTCGAGGAAAAGGTGGTTTACATCTTGTGCTCCCGCATAAAGGTCACCGAGGTACTTCTTATCGCCCTTTGTAGCTGTCGGATAACCGTTTTCATCAATGGAATTCGACAGCAGTCCCTTGGTCTGTTTATCACTTAAAAACTGAGTATCAACAATGTAAGCGTTCTGCTCTGTCGCACCGTTTCCGCCTGACGTACCGGTGAAATCCTTCATCTTCATAGTGATGCCGTGTTCGGCGTTATCGACCGTTTTTACAGGGTGGAGTCTGTCGCTGAGGTTGAGCTCCTCAAGTGTTGCGAAATAGAACGGTATCGAAGTTGACTGCGAGCACGGTACAAGGCGCTTTTTTTCTTCGTCCGGCTTCATACCTATGTAAGCGTAATGGGCGTTGTCCCACGCGATGATGTCGGAATAGAATTCTCCGTTTCGGCGGCCGGGCATATTGATGCCAACATTGTCCTCAGAGAGCGTCTGATTGCCGGTTATCTGCGGAGCGATGTACTTCTCGGAATAGGGATTGTAGAGCTCATAGTAGTAGCTCGGCTCCTTGGTTACTTCATCGAGATACTCAGTGAATATCCATTCAAGCGAGCTTGTACCGTCGCCGAGCCACAGTATTTTACCGCCGCTCGCATAGCACGGATAGAGAGTTCCGTTATAGTCAACGGCATATATGTCATATCTCTTTGTATCCTCGTTCCAGATACGGGTATATACTATGACCTTCTGTCCGTCCTTAACGTCAGAAGCGCTTATTCTGTCAGCTGAATATGTAATGTAATCGCTGTCAGTAAGCTCTGCAAAGCCTATGAGATTTATCCACGAATTATCAGCTTCGGAGGACAGACAGAATTTCTCGACAATCTCTTCAGAAGTCTCAGTTCTTGAGAACACAACGTATTTTCCGCCGCAGGACAGCTGTATCCTGCCGCTGCTGTCGGTGTTTGTTTTAAATTCGGAAGCGCTCTCGGCGCTGTCAGCAAGTATGAGTTCATCGCCGCTGACAGCAAGGTACTTCGTACCGCCGGCTGTCTCAGCGGAAAGAGTGTACTTGCTGCCGCCTGCGGAATGGAATGTCCAGCTTGTGACCTCACTGCCTTCATCGACGTAGAGCGTTATGCCGCTTTCATTAGCTGATTTCTGGTGAGTTACGAGCTGAATGAGGGTGTGGACTTTGCTGTCAGCCATAAGAGCGTAGCCGTGAGTTCCATTGGCGTAGCTCATCAGACCGTAGGATTTGCCGTTGAGGGAGTCTTTCTCGTCAGGCACATAGTACATTTTTATCCTTGAATTAGTCGCGTTAGTATTGTCACTCCAGTAACGTATGCCGCTACCGCCATTTGAATGCTGAAGCCATTTATTAGCACTACTATGCTTAAGGTAGAACGAGTCAACTGTGGGAGCCGGACTAATATACAGCTCATCGCCGCTGCTGCTTAGTTCAATAAGGTTTCCATTCTTATTATGGAGATATTCTTTGACATTGTTCACATATGTGTACATTTTATAGCCGTTGTCGCTTTCTTCAAAAAACCATACAGCAGCATTTTCGATGTCAGTAGTTTCATTCAGAGCGTTATTTGAATTAACGTTACTTGTAAAGTATTTATTGGCTCCATAGTACAGGTAAAAACCAGCCTCAGCTCTGTCTCCGGTCAGTTCATCAACTGATTTGACAGTCTCTAATGACATCGCTTCAACTATCTCATAAACACTGAACCCTGCCGCAGAAAATACTATCCTGCCGCTGCCGACAGTTACATACGGGACCTGTTCGCGTCCGCCGTCGTCCCTTATATGCCAGAGCTCAAAACCGCCGTCCTCAGGAATAGCAGGATCAGATATTTCGACCTGAATTGGGTGTTCACTATCCGGCTGGAATTCTTTGCCGCCGTCAGTTATGGTAATGTCGTAGGCTGCGATACCGTCATAGTCGTCAGAAACGTCGATCGCTTCGGCTTCCGCACCTTCGGGCATAAGACCGTCAAGTCTGATGAGCTGTTCATCACTGCCGCTGTCCGGGTGGAGCTCAAAGCTCTGCTGACACAGCTCGTTATTCTCATTCGTTTCAGTAACAGCAGTCATTTGGCTGTCAACAGCGTAAACGTTCCGGAAAAACGTATTTCCGACAGCTGAAAACAGCATAGCAGCTGCACAAACAGCACTTACAAGGCGGTTTCTGAGGTCAATCTTCATTCTCATCGCCCTCCTTGCCTGTTATGCGCTTCAATACCAGAGCGATCACAGCAGCTGCAAACGCCGCGAGCAGTGTGAGCCTCAAAGCCCGTGCAGGAAAATTATCGCCGGTCAGAACATCTGTAAGGAAACCGCCGATAGTTTTATCACCGCCGCCCGCTTCGGACGCTTTAGTGCCATTTTCCACGTTATTGTCAGCTGCATCAGACGTTCCGGTCGCAGTATCTGCGTCAGCAGAAGCTGAAGCATCAGTCAGACCAGCATTGGAGGAAGCGCTGGTCACATCTGTTTCCGGAGTATCTCCTGCTGATGATGCCGTATCAGTTTCAGGAAGTGCCGACTCAGTCGTGAAGGCGGCTGTATCGGAGGAGGTCTCAGTCTCATTCTGATCTTTTCCTGAATGCCTGATCTGATTTTCAAATACTATTTCCCCGGATTTCGAGTCATTTTCGCCTGTGTGAGCAATAATGGAGTAATTCAGTTCATCATTGCTGTCAATAACGGTATAGACTGTAATATTGTAAACATTAGTGTCGTACTGTATATCAGTGCTTTGACCTGGGAACTCGTAGATCTTATAGTTGAACGTTCCAGGCTCGGTGATATCCAGCTCGAAAAAGCTGCTTTCTGCCTCAGTTATCTCAAGAGTATCGGAGACAGGTGCCGGACAATACTCGTTTTCGGGTTCCATTTTTATCGTGTAGGTATGCCGCCTGCCGTTTGCTGCATCAAGACAGCTTACCGGTATCTTTGCATTTACAGCTTCATACGCGTTCACAGACAAAGGAGTCAGAGCGGAGAGCAGACACAGAGCTGCAATTGAAACTGCACTTTTTATAAACTTCATATGTATGCCCTCCTTTCAGAATTATCATTGCTCTCTGATGTAGCAGAAAACCACTATTCTTGAGATAGAACCCGCATCGGTGCAGGTCGAGAGACCGAGTATGCGCGAACCGCCGTCTATCTCAGTGAGATCAGATTTATCAAGTATGAAGCCGGTTATAGAGTCCTGCTCCATATCGAATACAGTTTTTTCTCTTCCGCTGACCTTGAACGCGGAAAAGACTTCAATATCATATACCTTTTCGGCATTTCTGCCGACCATAAGAGTCCCCGTCCTATGCTCCTGCAGATAGGTCTCGCTCAGGAAATCATCGAGCGCCCCGAACATCTTGCCATAGTCCATATGATGACCGTAGACAAGTGAAAACTTATCGGTGAAGTCCGGGCTGCTCCTGCTGTCAAGAAAAATGCTTCCGGTCAGGGAGTAATCTCCGAATGGATCAGTATTCAGAAAATGCGAATTGTCGCTGCCCTGCATAACAGGGTAGTCGATATTGGTATTGTCGATCGTGATCCAGCCGACCATTTCGTCCGTTATCGGGGAGTCCTTCTGGGCGTCGGGATCCTTCGGATCCGGCTTGTAGCGCAGTATACTCTTATCGAGCGCATTGTAGTAGATGTAATAATTGTCATAGATCTGCCATATGCCTATCAGCATAATGAAGCCGAATACCGCTATAATAAGCCAGCCGTAAAGCTCGTTGAGCTTTTTCCAGAATTTGAGCAAGGCGCTTATTCTTCCTCAGACTTTTTCTTTCTGAGATAGACAGTTCCGGCTGCAACGCCTGCGATACCGAGAGCTGCGATAGCTGCCGAGCCTGCAACAGTCATCAGTACGCCGGTGGGGAGAGTGCCGGCTTTGTCGTTGGTAAATGTTACCACTGCATTGCTTTTCAGATATGTATCGGCTATTGTGTAAGTTTTGTCAGCGCTGCTTTCTGCACTGTTTGCTTCACCGGCTATATCAGTTCCTTCGCCGGTTTTGTCACCTGTCTTAGTATCACCTGAAACTGTAATATCCGGAGTATAAGTCTCCTGATACTCTGTTATCTCATAGCCGAGACCGCTGGGAATTCCCTTGATCTCAATGTTGTGACCGCTGCAAAGATAGAATGAATAGCCGTCGCCTTTAAGCTGACCGTATGTGATAGTGGTTATATTATTTGCTGTTTTCATATCTGCGGCTTCGTAAATAGTATCGCCGGTCTTTGAAGGCGTCTTCTCATAATTACCTGCAAGCAGGAACGTATCATTGTCATTTATAGCAAGATTGTCAGCATTTGTCAGCTTGACATTGATCTTGAAGTGCTTATCCTTTGAGCCCTGATTACCGGTAACGTTTTTCGTGATCTGAATATTATTAGTGCCGTAATTATTAGTAAAACCGGTAGATTTTGTGTTTGTTCCGTAATAGAGAACAAATCCCTGAACAGAGAGTTCACCATCTGATGTATTCTGAACGTAAATATCAAGATTGCGCGTAGGATTTGTATCTGCTGAGATACCGGCAACACTTTCAGCGTTAGTCTCGGTAATAATATAGCGGTATATACCGGGCTCAGAGAATGTTACGCCCGAAAGATCAAGCGTCAATGCTTTTGAAATATACTTTTCATCTTCGGTATTGTCAGTAGTAGAAAAGGCTATTGTCTTATCGCCTTTATTCTGTTCAGATTTAGTCTTGGCATTATCTGCTGTCGAGAAGCTGACAGTTGCTTTAGTATCATTTGTTGTATTGAGAGCAACATTGTTTTCTGCATCAGCCTTGAACTTGATACCAGCAGGTCCGGCTTTTACATCTCCTGATGCTTCAGCAGATTCAACTTGAAAATCAAAGCTGACATTAGGGACAGTCGCATCATTTTTCATTACGAGATACTTGTCAAACGTATAGGTACCGCCTGTTATGGGTGTATAGTTCGCAGCCGCACCCGCATTAACAGGCACAGCGGTGTAAGCCATAGCTGCAAGACCGAGTGAAGCCACAACAGCTGCAATTCTTTTGTTTTTCATATATTTTTCCTCCTTAAAATATATACATTGTTTTTATATTCCACGCATCCTCATCGTGAACACCACAGCTCCCCTGACGTCCTTTAGCGGTATACCGCCGTATGTTCTGCTGTCAGAGATATCGCTGCGAAAATCGTTCATAACGAACACGCATTTGTCAGGAACTTTGTATGGGTAAGTTATCGCCGAGCCCTCCGGCGAAGTCTGGTAGACTGCGTTTTCAGAGATCGGATAATCGTTGACAGTAATGAAGTCGTTGAATATTGCGACCTCATCGCCGCCAAAAGCGATAACGCGTCCGAATTTAGTTTTGCCGTCCTTTTTGTAGACGATCATCGTACCTTCCTTGAGATCGGCACGGCGGTAAGTCAGGCAGAAGTCGCCGTCCTTTATTGAGGGATAAGCGCTGTTGGTATGGCAAACAAAAACGCCTGCGATGAAAGTAAAAACGAACCACAGCACGAAAGCGGTAACGGCGAGCTTTATACCGAATGAAACAGCGTAGTGTTTTGCTGTACGCTTTTTCTTCGGCTTTACAGCGGCAGCCGGTGCACTGCTCTGAACATCATCGGCGTTTTCAGAAGCCTTTTCAGCAGAAATATCATTCTCGGTCACCAGATCCCTCCCTAAAAAACAAAAATCACCTCAACAGAGCATAATGCCGCACGGCGCCCCCCATTGAAGTGATAATATAGCTTTACACAAGTATGCTGCTTGTTTGCAATGTCACCTGTTAACAATGGGCATTTCGCCTTTGTTGATTCAGCTCTCTTTTAGTCTGTTGCAGCATTAATATCTATTTTTATGTATGCTGCCTGATTTTTAAAATTCCAAA
>ODAI011564964.1_pt1 | contig 11222 bp, 3 predicted proteins | sample 1539321 | NCBI WGS metagenome assembly ODAI01 (sample SAMN02144231, study PRJEB22623) | gut metagenome | biome: sheep rumen | host: Ovis aries | place: New Zealand
AGTCCAGTGAAATGTATCCTGCTGGCATCGTCGCAGAGGTTTGGCATGGCTCGGCAGTTATAGAGAACTGTATCTCGTCGGTCACCCTCAAGAGTACCATGAATGGCGATGGCACTCTTGCCGGCCTCGTAGGACGTGTTTCTAGTGGCAATGTGTCAATATCCAACTGTAAGTTTGATGGCAGTTTTGAGGGTGCTAATTGTTATGGAAATGGTGGTTTCGTCAGTTGGGTCGATGAAGTAAGTTCGGCAGTCATTCAGGATTGCCTCTTTACACCAGACCATATCAACACCAGATTCGATGCCTGCCGTACATGGGCACGCCAGGATAATAGAGGCACAGTGACGGTTACTAACAGTTATGCCACCAAGGAGTATTCGATATTCAGCATCAGTAACAGCGCCGACTGGGCCACGTACATGAAAATGATTGACGATTGCAAGGGCGAATATTGGGTGGACGCCTCCCTTGAAGCCGACATCAGCATCGTGAATACAGCAGCCATGAACCCCAATGCCCCCATTCATGGCACGTTCTATGGTAACGGTCATACGATAACGGTCGATATTAAAGGTGGAAGTCTAGACTACATCTCCCTCTTCCGCTATGGCAGGAATTTCTATATTCGTGACTTGAACGTCAAGGGTAAAATCTCAGCTGGAAATAACATTTCAAGTATGGTGGGTAAAGCTGAAGGCGTGAATGGGGCAAACAAAATTGATAACTGTCGCATATCGACTAAAATTGAGGCCAGGTCTCGGTCAGGCGGTTTCATCGGAGAAGGAAATGCTGACATTGTTAATTGCCTGTTCGACGGAAATATAACTTGTGGTGATGGTTTGTTGAACTATGCTGCCGCATTCATTTATGTAGGAGATAATAGAGTGCAGAGTGCGTTACAAAATTGTTTGGATAAAGGTACTTATAGGGCCGACAGGAAAGCACTTAACCTTTGTGGATTTCATTCCCCATATGGATGGGGTAATGACGCGAATCCGTGGACCAAAAATAACTGGAGTTATAACAACTTAGAAGGAGCAGACAGAGTTGGCAATAAGTCACCCAGTGAGATGGTCGCCATACTGGGTAGCGGGTGGAAACTTGATGGCACCGATGTTGTTCCCAAGGTGTCTTACCGCCTTTCAGATAACCGTTGGTACAACGGCTCAATGCCCGCGAGTGAGATTGTATCGGTTCTGGGGCCAGGCAACTGGGAAGTGGTTAACGGCAAGGCTGTGCCGGTAATGACTAACTCGTGTACTTTTTTATCGGTGGGTTCATCTTCAGGAAAGAGACTTGGGTCCGGAACATATTATGTCACTAACGATGTTACTTTCACTGGCGGAGCAGGTCAGAGCGGTCTTACTATTGCTGAGGGTGCTACCGTGCATATCCATATCGCCAAGGGCGCCACGCTCACGGCTCGTGGCGGCAACGCTTCCGGAAGAACCGGTGCCGGTGCGGGCATCGAACTCGCCAATCGTAACACGACGCTCTATTTAGAGGGTGCCGGCAGGGTGGTAGCTGAAGGTGGCAATGCCGCCAATGGCGGTGATGGAGGAGATGGTTCCAATGCTGACTATAGTAAATCGTCGGATAGAGGATGGGTCGGCTCGGGCGGCAATGGCGGTGACGGTGGCGGCGGTGCCGGAGCAGGCATCGGCACCCGTGGCGGCGATGGCGGTAGCGGTGGCATTGGTCCCAATGGCGAGTATATTGCTAAAGACAGAAATGGCACAAGTGGCAGTGATGGAGGTAAGGGTGGTTCGTCACTTGGTATGGGCCGTCTCTTAATAGAGCAGACCTATGGTCTCACAGTCAGTGCTAAGGGTGGCAGTGCCGGCAGACATGGCAAAGGCGGCAGTGCTGGCAAAAGTTATATAAAACGTCGTAGTGGATTGTATGAAAACTTCAGCATGTCTGGCGGTGGCGGCGGTGGCGCCGGCGGTGCTGGTGGTTCTGCCTATGACATCGGTGACGGCGGTGCTGGCGGCGGCGGTGGCGGCAGCGGTGCCAGCGGTGCCATGGGGACAAAACAGTCGGGCTATTATGCCGTATATGCCGAGTGGGGCGATGGCGGTAAAAATGGCGATGGCGGTAATGCTCCTGATGGTGGTAAGGCAGGTGCTGATGAATGGTATCTCTCTCATGGCTATTGTTCTTCCGATTATTCTTGGAGTGACAGTGATTGTAATAAAAGCGGTGGTGGTGCGCCAGGAGGTTGCGGCAAGGGCGGTGGTGCTGGATTGAAGAGTATTGAATACAAAGCCGACATTCCCTACCTCGTCCGGTTTAACGTAATGGAAAACAGGTGGATTACCCGAACAGTCAATGCAGGTTACCTGGCCAACCTTGACTATGGACCAGTTACTTTCAGGATTCCTACGAATCTTGAACTTGGGCTGACCGACATCAACAGATACGTGACGCAATGGCATACCAATAATGATGGCACAGGCAACCTGATTCGCGCCAATGATGTGTACACCACTACTCGGGGCATTAAAGATGTATATGACACATGGAAGAACTATAAGGACATCTTCCCCGAGGGCAGCGGAACGGCGAGCAGCCCGTTCATCATAGCACATGGCGAACTGCTGTCGCTTGCCGACTATGTGAATGCCTGCGGCAATACCCGCGGCCTCTATTTCCGGCAGAAGAGCGACATCCTGATTGAGAATATCCTGAACGACGCCAACCAGGTCGACAGCAAGTGGATTCCCATCGGCTACGATCAAAAATTCCCCTTCGAAGGTGACTACGACGGTAACGGGCACGTCATCCGTAAAGGCGAGATAGCCAATCAGGTTGGCAACCAGTCACTCAATATCATAGGAGTCTTCGGTATAGTACTGGGCTCTGTTCACAACCTTGGCGTAGAAGATATGAGGACCAGCACCGGCAATAACAATGCTCGCTGTGGAGCCATTGCCGGTATGCTGTGTCGCAAGAACGACCAATTTACCAACAAATTGGTGCAGGCGGCTTCCATGAGCAACTGCTATGCCGCCAACAACAGCATCGATGCTTATTACGCTGGCGGGCTGGTGGGCGAGATGCAGGAGTACACCAGCATGAGCCATTGCCATGAAACTGGTTGTTATCTGAGCACCAACAATTGGGGAAGCCTTGCCAGCATCATTGATAGCAACGCGAAGTTAGACGTGTGTTTCACCGCCGGTAAACACTCCGGCAATGGTTACAGCGGCGCTACCAACAGTCCTATTGTGAATTCACAGCGTATAACCAGCGGCGAACTGACCTGGCTGTTGAACGACCGTTCGGCATCTACGGGTGTCACCTGGTATCAGAACTTGGGCTCGGGTGCCGCAGCCAATGCCTATCCTGTGCTCGACAAGAACAGCAGCCGCGTCTATTCCGACGGAAAGAAATATTCCAATAGCCCATTGGGCATCTATGCCTTCCCCGGAAAGGGTACGAAGGAAGAACCCTATCAAATCGCCACTGCCTACGATTTGCAGCAGATAGCCCTTTACTGTAAGGACGGCAACAAGAGCAGCGGCCTCTACTTCATCCAGACTGCCGACATCGACATGAAGGATGTCAAGGACTACACACCTGTGGGCTACGATGTAAATCATGCTTTCGAAGGCTGCTATGACGGTGGCGGACATACCATTCGCAATGCCAACATCACCGCCAAGGTCTCTCAGTATGCCGGCATCTTCGGTGTCGTCAAGGGTACGGTGAATCGTCTGTGCGTGGAGAACTCGACGTTTGTCGGTGTGAAATATGGCAACGATGACGGACGTGCGGGCGGTATTGCGGCCCAGGTAACAGGCAATGGCGTCATCAGCAACTGCTTCGTCAAGGGATGTGATGTGAAGATCTCTGGCATCGGCGTAGCTGGCGGTGTCGCCTCCGAGATGTTTGGAAAAGCTGCCATCCGCAACTGTCTGGTTTACAGAACAAAAGGCAGCGCTACTCGCTTCGCGCATTTCTGTAGCGACACAAGGAGTGGTACGGAAATTAGCCGTTGCTACACGGATGGAAATAAGCAGATAGAACAGAGAGATGTCAAGATTACGGACTCTCAGGCCAACGTGGAGGCAGCGCCTCTCGCCAGCGGCGAGATATGCTATGAGTTGAACGGCGCCGATAAGAAAGCCGACCCAGCCTGGTTCCAGAACCTCAACCATGGCGAGGCCAACGACTCGACACCTGTGCTGTCGAGCGAACATGCCATGGTATTCGAGCGCAACGACGTCTACAGCAACGATAAATTCGACATCGGTCGTCTGGGCAAGGGCACCAAGGAAAGTCCTTATAAGATAAAGAATGCCGAGGAACTGCAGCAGATTGTCCAGTCGATGGGTATCATGAAGCGCAGCGACTTCTACATTGAGCAGACAGCCGACATCGACATGGCGGGTGAGGACATGGTGCCCATCGGCACCTGCACCGAGAGTTTCTCAGGTCATTACGACGGCGGCGGTCACGTCATTAGCAACATCGTGATGCAGCACTATGAGGGCCAGTCGATGGGTCTCTTCAACAATATCAGTGGTACCGTGGAGCGTCTCGGTATTGTGAACAGCACGTTCCGGGCTGTCAGCCAGATTACGCGTGTGGGTGCCTTTGCAGGCAAGATGATGGGCAATGGCGTGCTGCGCAACTGTTTTGTCGCAGGTAGCACGGTTGACTTCAACAATACCGCAGGCGTGGTTGTCGGCGCTCTGGTGGGCGAGCAGACCGACGCTTCACGCATAGAATCCTGCTATGGCTTCAAGAACAAGGTTACAGGTCAGTTCGATGGACTCAATCACTTCGGTCACGTGGTGGGCTACATCGGCAGCAATGCCGCCATCGACCACGCCTACACCGACGGTAAGATGCTTTCTGCCGACCGCCAGAGCGGTGCCGGCAACATCGTCAACTCTGAGAAGGATGTCGCCATTGACCGCTTCAAGACGGGCGAGGTGTGCTGGCTGCTCAGCGGCTCAAGGAATGAGAGCAAGTCGGCATGGGGGCAGACCATCCGCACCGACAGTATCCCCATGCCCAACAGCAATGCCCACCTGCCGGTCTATCGGCATACCATCGAACAACTGGCGGAGTACACTAATACCGACGAGGTGCCTTATAACACGACGCTCTACCTGGATCCTAACTATGATGGCGGTGGCAGCGAGACGGTGGTGAGAACCTTCAGGAACGACTCCCGTTATTACATTCCTGCTGTCAACCTGCAGCAGTTCGCTCTTGTGCGCAAGTACTATTATCTTTCTTGTTGGAACACGAAGGCAGACGGCACTGGTACCTCCTATGCAGTGGATGCGAAACTGATTCCCGACAGTCCGCTCACGCTCTATGCCATCTGGATCACGAAGGTGCCTGCCGACGGAACGAGGCAGGTGTACAAACTGGAGACAGAGAACGCTACCGTCAAAGTCTATGACGAAGGTGGTAAAAACAGTCTTTACGACATCAACTACAATGGCAAACTGGTGTTGAGGGCTCCATCCAAACATATCATCCGTCTCAGCGGCACCGTCACTACCGAGGCTTTGGACAGCGTCGGCAAACCGCGCGACTACCTGAAGGTGTACGACGGTGACGAACTCGGTGACATACTGGTCAACGACCGTGCCAAGAACGACAGCGTGTTCTGCAGCACGACGGATGGTGCCAAGGAGGACATCGGCGTGCTCATGAGCAGCAGCAACGAACTGACGGTAGAGTTTGTTTCCGATGGTGAAAACAATTTCCAGGGACTGGACCTCACTGTCACCGTCCTGCCGAAGGCGATACGCGACCTCGGACGAGGCTCGAAGGACGACCCGTTCCGCGTGGTGAGCGTCGAAGACCTGCAGACGGGGAACGACTATATGTCGCGTACCAACGACAGCGAGATTTATATTGTGCAGACGGCAGACATCGACATGGCAGGCGCAGCGTTCACTCCGCTGGCATCGGGCGTTGAGAGTTTCAAGGGCCATTACGACGGTGGCGGACACGTCATCCGCAATGGTAAGATAAAAGCCCCGGTCTTTGCCGGTCTCTTCTCCGTTGTCACGGGTACGGTGACCCGTCTCGGCATGGAGGGTATGACCGTCAACTACGAAAACCGCGACGGTCGCTCGGGTGCTATCGCTGCCCGTATCAGCGGCAACGGTGAAATCTCCTACTGCTACGTCAAGGGATGCACGGTGACGAGCAATGGAATTCAGGGTTATGAGGGACAAGGTGTTGCCGGTGCTATTGTTTCCGACATGTTCGACCAGGCTGTCATCAAGAATTGCTACAGTTACCAAAACACAGTCGCTGCTACCCGTGCCGCTCATATCTGTGCCGATACGAAGGAAGGCACTCAAATCAGCCAGTGCTACACTGACGGCAACAATCTGTATAGCCAGGCAGTTGCCACCGTCACGACATCTGAAGCAGACGTAAAGGCAGAGCGCTTTACCTCGGGTGAGGTGTGCTATCTGCTCAATGCAACGCCACACTCTGACCAGGAGTCAGAGAACGGCTCCAAGAGCGAAAGCGTCGTCTGGCGGCAGACCATCGGTACCGACAGCCTGCCGACGCTTGACGAAAGTAATGGGGTGGTGTATTGCCACGACATCTTTGGTAAGAACGTATATACCAACTCGCCCAGGGCCAAGTATGAGGTGCATACCGTGGAAGAATTCAAGGCTATCAAGCTCAAGGAGGGCGACATCTATCTGATGAATGATCTCGACCTTGGAGAATGGACGTCGGATCGAAAGTTCCAACTCAAAGGCAACTTTGACGGTGGTGGACACACCATCACCTACAGTGGCAAAGATGCCTTCCAAGGACTCTTTAATACTATTCAGGGGGGTGCTTCGGTGAAACATCTGCGTGTGAAAGCAAAGATATCCGCCATAAACAATTGCGCAGGTATTGCCTGTCGCAACAATGGCATTATCAGCGACTGTACCTTCACCGGAAATGTCGTCCTGAAATATATAAAGGGGTATTCTTCCGAAACTATCAGCTTTGCGGGCATTGCGAACTACCTCGGCGATAAGGGCAGCGTTGACCACTGCTCTGTCACGGGATATCTCACGTTGCAGAACAACAAGAGGAGTGAGATACCTGTCATCAATCCCTATTTTAGTAGGAAAAAGACTCCTAACTATTGGACGTCTGTCAGTTACCGTGATAAGGCACTGTATGCTGCTCAGGCCGACACCGCACTGAGTGTGCAGGCAGACTATCCCGTCTATGCCAAGGGAATCCTCGATGTGACGAAACCCAAAATTGTCCATGGTGACCAAACCTACCTTCTCACCAGCAGACATCTGGCAGGAACACTCACCATTACCGACGGTGTACCCTTCAGTTGTTCCACACAGGTGACGGTAGATCAGGTTAAATACGAGCGCAAAGGCACCAATGGAGCCTACGAGCCTTGGATACTGCCCTTCGACTATACGATTACATCCGATTTGCTCCAGGAAGGGGTAGAGTTCTATCGTTTTGAGAAAGACAGCGTGAACAATATCCAAGTGAAGCAGATTACCGCCGATGCGCCCTATCAGGTGGAAGCAAACGAACCGTTGCTGTTCCGTTGTGATGGAAATAGTGAAAGGGAATATCGGTTATTGCGTCAAGAGAATGGCAACATGCAGCACGTGACCATCAAGATGCCTCTCGACGGCAAGGCTGCCAAGTTGGAGAGCACGAAGGACATCTGCCGCGTGATGGTGAACTACAGCGGCAGCATTCCTGCCGACAGCACCGTCAAGGCGATGATGTATGTGTGGAACGACGGCGAGAAAGACTTCAAACTCAGCGACGGTACGCAGGCCATCACGCCCTTCCGCTACTACCTGCAGTATATAGACAATGCTACGGGCAACCTGGAGGAGTATGAACAGACCGACTGGTGGCGCAAAGAGCAGAAATACAAGGGTAAGAAACAGAAGTCCGTCACGGGCAAGGAAGCCAAGCGTGCCGCACTGTCAGAGATGACTGCTCAGGGCTGGCAACCCATCTTCATCGCCACCATAGAGCCGCTGACGGTTACGGCAGAGATGCTCGAGGACTATGACATCCTGATGCTCAGCGACCTCTACGACCAGGAGGCGGCTATCGTCACCGGCGAGCAGCAGTTCGATGTGGCACTGGTTTACGAGCCTGCTGAAGAGGGTGTGGAGATAGAAAGTGGCCTGCCGCTCTTGGTCAAGGCACGCAATGCCGATGCGGCACCGTTAGTAACTGATGAGATGGTGAGCGAACTGGAAGGGATTCTGGCAGAACTCTCGAAATCGGAAAACGAGGAGGACCTTTATGAAATTCTCGATGCGCTGCACTACAGCTATTCTACATTCAAGGGAGAATACCACCTGTGGCTGATGCCGCTGCCCGAGAGCGACAGTGTGCTCAACGAGTGTGGTGCATTCGCCTTTGCCGACAAGGGCTATGACCAGTACTTCTGGCGTGTGCCTAACAGCGATGCCATGAGCTTGACACCCATGAGTTACTGCTTCACGGCATACGATGCGCGCACCTATGAAAACCTGCCCGTATCCAACGACCGCATTGAGATCGTGGTCTATGCCTCGCAAGACACCGAGACAGGTATTGAGACGGTTCGGGATTCAAAGTCCGAGGCTCAAGACGCCAGGTCCAAGGCTCAAGACTCCGAGGCCACTTACAACCTGAACGGACAGAGGGTAGGCAACTATTATCGCGGCATCGTCGTCAAGAACGGCAAGAAGATAATCAAGTGAAAGTAATTTTGAGACAATGAACAAAAAGAGAAGATATTTCAGTCCTGTCGTTAAAGTCGTGGAAATGAAAACCTGTGGTGTATTGCTGGGAGGAAGTGTTGGTGCTTCCCTCCAGCAGTACGAGTATGAAGATAATGGTTGGACTGATTAAGTAAAATGACATGAAAACAATGAAGAGTCTTTGCGGTATGCTGGCATTGCTGGCATTCACCGCGTGTTCAAACAATGATGACGATACTGGCAGCGGTAACGGCAACCACTTTTGGAGCGTGACCCTCCAGGCATCAATGGGCAGCACAGCTACTCGTGCGCTAAGCGAGGAATCAGGTAATACGATTATCGCTAGTTTTGCTCAGAATGATGAGGTAGTAGTGGTGGATGCCGACGGTAGTACTATCGTCGGCACCCTTAAAGCCAAAACGACAGGGGAAAACACCATACTGGAAGGAACGCTTGATGCCTCGTCGCTCCAGGGTGAAGAAAATGTCAAACTGTACTATCTCAGCGAGGCGCCAAACTATGATGGTCAGGCGGGCACACTGGCGGATATCGCCAGTTATGCAGAAGGAATACTCAAGGTGCAAACGATCAATCCATTGACATTTACGTCTAACAGTGTCACACTCGCCCCCCGGCAGTCCATCACCAAGTTTTCATTCACTGACGGCACCAATCCTGTTTGCGTGAAAACATTCGGCATTGCAGCTCCTGGGTTGGTGCAAAGTGTTGAAGTGGATGGTGATAAGATAGTGGGAGCTGTTACTGGCACCCTTGCTACCGCATCCTATGATGTCTATGTAGCTTTGCACAACAACACTGGTTCCCAGCAGACTTATTCTTTCTTTATCAAGGATGATGCAGGCAATTGGTACACAGGTAAGAAGAACGCTAACCTTGCTGATGGCAAGAATTACGCGGCAACCGTAGTACTGAATCAACTGGCGTCTCTTTCGGGCAGTTCTGCAGTAGGGGAAATCGGTGTGATTGACGGACTGCCTGCCATCGCCATTGGCGGCAGTAAGGCTGTTGCCCTGATGAATGTGGGTGCACTCTGTCCTGAACATTACGGGCAATACTATACCTTTGCCAACAGAGCGTCAGGACTTTCTGGCAGTTGGTACGTGCCCACTAAGTCTGAACTGGAGGAATTGGCATCTCTCTCGAGTGCATGGGGCGCTCCCAATGGCGTGAATGGCCGTACGTTTACCCTTGGAAGTAATTCGTTCTTCCTTCCGGCTGCAGGACTGGATGATGGTGATGATGATCCTCACGACTTTCTATTAGTTTCAGAATATGGCTACTATTGGAGTAGTTCTATGGCAGAAAATGTTTCTATGGCTTATTGCCTCACTTTCAGTTCTTCTAATATTAATTGTTATAGCGACTATCAAATTGACGGTCTTACAGTCCGTCCCTTCCACACATTAAATTATTATTAACTCATGCAAACAAGATTCAATAAAAAAGCAAAGCTCTTTGACATTGGCATCACTGCTGTGGCAGGAATGCTGTCAGTGGGGATGATGCTCTATGGCGTGTTTCATTTCGGACTGCATGAGACATTGCCTGAACTGATACTTAACCTGTTCTACATCGCCTGTCTGGTGATGATTGGGATGTACTTCTTCAACAGACTCAAGACTCAGCAGTTCAACTATTGGTGCTCCATCTGCGTGGGCATCACAGTACTGCTGCGCGACGTCCTGTTTCCGCCGCCATTGGCTTTCTATGCGCTCAATCTGGTCTGTCTGGCACTCTCGGTGCTGCTGCTACTCATGCTCACCTACTTCTATGCGCGCAAGGACTGGAAAGACTATACTAAGCGCAACCTGTGGACTATCTGTATCGTTGACATTATCATTGCATCGCTCTACAATTGGGCCATCTACTTAGAGCCTACCGATGAGTACACGCCATTTTTGCTCACGGAAATTTGGATTCGTCCAACCATCACCTACGGTCTCGTGGCCTGTTTCGTGACGGAAAAGCAATACTAAAGCGTGCACCCGTTGGAATGGTGGAGAGTTTTGTGAAAATGGACCCCAGAAAACTATAAGGTGCTACCCCCTTGTAACGATTTACTGCTGACCCCTCTGTAACGATAAAAAATTATTACTGCCGCTGCTTCAGAGAGGGGTGACCCACGTATGGAGTTTCTCTGGCCTTGCAACCATCGTCAGAATCATGCTGATGTACTACATTGACGTCATGGGCCTGGAGTCAACATATATAAAAAGTGTGGGTGTGTCATATTTTACACACCCACACCCCTTTTCGGCTATTAACTCTGCTTTTTCTTACAGGTTGGGGTTAATCTTGCTCCACTCCGAGATGGGGGGCACGATGTTCAGCGTCACCAGCTCGTCACGCATCTTGCACAGATGCTCGTAGCTCTGGTCGAGCTTGGCATTCTCGTCGGCAGTACCCTGAGGCACCTCGAACTTGGCACCCTCGGCGGTCATGGTGGTCTTCATGGCCATCATGATGTGGTCG
>ODAI011721806.1_pt1 | contig 11222 bp, 14 predicted proteins | sample 1539321 | NCBI WGS metagenome assembly ODAI01 (sample SAMN02144231, study PRJEB22623) | gut metagenome | biome: sheep rumen | host: Ovis aries | place: New Zealand
CTGGAAAGAAACTCGGAAGGCCGAAGAAGGATGCAGACAGCAAGGCTGAGAAGAAAATCGCCTATCAGGATAATACCGACCGAATTGAAGTGGAGCGGAAGTTCAGTCTCGCGAAACGCAAATTCGGTCTGGGTCTGCTACTTACAAAAAGAGAAGATACAACAAAAGCATCGATCGTTCTCAGCATCATTGCAATGAACATCGACCGTCTTGCGGCGATGATTTTGCGCCTTATTCAGTTTTTGCTGAATTTCGAGCTGTCATATGGCCTGCGGCGGTGCTCTTGAAATTATGCCTTAATGAGGAGAGACTATTTATATTACGGAGGAATAAGTATGACACTGATACAGAAAGTGATCAGGCTGTTAAGTATAAATCATGATGGTCTGACGACGAAAGAATTATACGAAAAATTACCGGAATATTCTCCTACCGGCATAAGAGGAGTTATTTCCAGATATTTGAGAACAAACGAAACTCCAGCTTTTGAAAGAAAAGAAGCTGGAGTCTTTGTCTTGATAGAAGTTATAAAGGCAGAAAAGAACGAAGAAGGTATAAGTCTCAGTTATAGAGCATCATATGATACTTTGGAAAATGGCAGTGTTGATCTCTTTTATAAAGATGTATTTGTAGAAAACGAAATGATAGAAGAGGGCGTATACGAACAAAGAAGAGCATTTGCAGATGAACAGGACTTCTTTAATGCAAAGATAAACTTGCAGGCAGTGCTGGCTCATGCTGATGCTAAGACTATACTGAACAAACTTAAAACAGAGTCCTTTGATATGATACTTACCGACCCGCCTTACAGGGTAATTTCAGGAGGGACAGGCCGTAAAAACGCACCCAAAGGAATGCTGAGCAAAAATGACGGAAAAATATTCGATAACAACGACATACAGTTTGATGAATATATTCCTGAATGTTACAGGGTACTTAAACCTGACAGACAGGCATACTTCTTTACAAATTTTCTTAATCTTCAGCAGCTTATTGAAGCAGTTCAGAGGGCAGGATTTAAGGTTCATAACCTTTTGGTCTGGCTGAAAAATAATGCCACACCCAACAGATGGTACATGAAAAACTGTGAGTATGTATTGTTCTGCTACAAAGGAAAAGCAAAGGCTATTTCAAACTGCGGAAGTAAGACCGTACATCAGTTTGATAACATAAAGGGACCAAAACTTCATGAGACCGAAAAACCCGTTGAACTGCTTAAAATGTATATAGAAAATTCCACTGAAGAAGGAGAATGGATCCTTGACCCGTTTGCGGGCTCAGGCTCGACAATGGCGGCATCGCTTCTTCTGAATAGAAAGGTATTTACCTGTGAGATAGATAAAAAGTATCTTAATGTAATAAAAACCAGAGCAATATCTATCCTGAAAAGCGGAGAAGATGATAGAAACTTAGTAGTTTGAAATAATCAGTTTTGCAGTTATGCGTGAGCGGTGCTGCTTTTAATAAGATAAATATTCAATTATAATATTAACAGGATCAGTTTTTGGATACTTGAAGTAAAAAAAGGGTTACTATAATAATTAAAACAGGAGGATAAAAAATGAAAAAACGAATGAACTACATTTCATGGGACGATTATTTTCTTGGAATTGCGGAGCTTTCAGCTGCAAGAAGTAAAGACCCAAACACACAGGTCGGGGCTTGTATCGTTTCTGAGGACAACAAAATACTATCAGTAGGATACAACGGAATGCCTACCGGATGTAATGATGATGAGATGCCTTGGGGCAGGGAAGGAGAGTTTCTTGATACTAAATACCCTTATGTCTGCCATGCGGAACTCAATGCCATTTTAAACAGTAACCATGACCTTAAAGGTTCAAGGATCTATGTATCACTTTTTCCATGCAACGAATGCGCTAAAGCGATAATCCAAAGTGGCATAAAGGAAGTTGTGTATACATGTGATAAATATGCCGATACAGACGGAACAAAGGCTTCAAAGATGATGTTTCAGAAGTCTGGCGTAAAAACTCGTCAGATAAAGCAAGAACATCTTGTAAAGATACTGCCGAATATAAAGCCTAAGAGATGGTTTTTGATCTATAAGGGAGAAGGTTCAGAAATGAACATTACTCCATATAAGTCTGAAGCCGAGGCAAAAGAGGCAATGCGTAACGAATACGGCATGTATTGCTTTTATAAAGAGGGATTTACCTGTTATGGAGACTGCTGGATCAGAGAGCTCGATGCTTATGTAGATAGCCCTGATGATGGCTGGCAGAGGCGATGGGTGATCATTCCGGAAGACGAACTTTTCAAAAACTATGACACTATCGGTTTTTAGTGAAAAAGAGGTATTAAAAATGAGTGATACAAAGATCATCAGAAGACTGAAAGACTATAAGGGATTTCATATATGGAAAGATCACACAGTTAAAGGTGAAATCTACTATTATCTTTGTGATCCTGAAGAAGATGAAATCATAGACGTATTCCGAACTTTAAAAGATGTTAAGAAAGCTGCTGATAGACGCATTTAGTAACGTATTAAAGACTAAAACACTGAATAGGAGAAATAAATTATGAAAAAAAGAAAATTTACACTCAAAACGGAATTCGGATCAGAAGAAGTAAAATTCGCTATCGGGGAATATTTGGAATCAGTTATTCCGGACGGTGGTATATATCTTGGACTGATAAGTTGGGATAATGACATGGAGTGCTGGACCACGTACAGTGATGTGTCTACTAATCTGCCGATAACGAGTTTTCTTCATATTCCACCGGAGAATGCTATCTATATAAGAGATGATAAATTTTGGTATCCTGCATTAAAAAAGATATTTATTGATGAACAGCTTGCTGTTCCGACCAATCGAAAGCTTTGTTCAGGTTACTGCACTTATGATGAATGGATAGTTAACGATAAACTCAAAGAAATTGCTGAAAGAATTGAATAATATACTATATAAAATCAATACAATAATTATTAGGAGGAAATAAAAATGGGACTTGACATGTATTTATTTAAAGTATCGACCCCTGAAATTACTGAAGGAGAAATTGTAAAGAACATACACGAAGATCCAAAGTGTTCCGGCGTGGCATTTTTTAATACAGATGCAGAAAATGTTCTTTGTGGTACTATTGAGAAATTTGCAGTAAAATGTATTATTACTGAACGATATTATAACATAAGAAAGATAATAACGGATTACCTAATGACTTTTGATGTTTCAGAAGAACAAGCCTCAGAATATGCAAAACAATTTTGGCAAGGAGGTTCTTCACGTACTAATAAAAACGAATCTTTCAGTTTGTATTGTGAAGATAATGAAGAAATTAAAAAAACTCTTAATGGTATCTGTAATACAGATGAAAAGATTTTGGAAACTACTCAAAATATGACAACTAGTGTAAGGTATGAGTCCGATTACAATAAAATTGTGGTTGTATTCACATTCAATGACACTGATACACCCTATGAAGGCAAGTACATTACCGAAAAGAATACTAATAAATATGCTGTAAAATTGGAAGAAATAGATTATCAAAGAAAAGGTTTGAATGATACCGGATGGGGGCTGCTCCCAGAAAATTGCGGTTATTGTGATGATAAAGATCTTATCAGAAAAATAACAAAAGAAGGCGGCCTTTCAGAATCCTTTATAGAAAATTGGATCGATGATGAAACAGTGTTCTGGGCTTGGTGGTAAAAGGAGAATCAAACGTGTTTAGTAATAAAACTGAAATAACAGAAATGCTTGAAATCCTGGACGAAGAAATAAGTAAAAAAACATCTGTAGAAACTTATTTTGGCAAACAGGACCCTTCAAATGGCTATCAGTTGAAGTCTATAACTTGTCTGGAAAACAGCGCACTAGCTGAAGTTTTCATGAAGGACAGAGCAATTAGAGTTAAAGATAACATTAAGGATGGTGATCTTGTAGTATTTCATATCACAGAAGAAAATCATCGTTATGTAGTAAGAACTGATGAAGAATATCAGACTATGACGAGAATAAATGAAGAAAAGATGGATGTTATCCTCAATAACGGAACACTTACAGAAATAAATTCTCGTGATCATCAGACTTATTTTAAAGTAAAAGATTATGATGAAGAGCAAAATGTTGTTGTTTGTGCTGTTTTTGAAATATACAAATTGCGGAATTATCATAAACACATGATAAAAGGAAATTGTGAATATCCGCTGGAACATTTTCTGGAAATTTCAAGATTATTAACCGATAAGGAAAAGAAATTACTAAGGTTAATAGAAATAAAAGCAGGGGACTGTTTTAACTATCAAGGAATAGAATACACTTGTCTTGAGGTGTTCAGCAAAGAAGTCTATGGACGTAAAGCAGTTCTTGCAGTGACCTCAAAAACTATCGAATCAATGAAATTTGCTAAAAAACACGAAGACGGCTGCAATAACTGGCGAAAGTCTAAGATTAGAACTTGGCTTAATGGTGAGTTTTTTGATTCACATATTTCAAAAGAAGATATTTTACCTCAGATTTCGGACCTTACGGCAGATAACGGCGATAATATTTATGGTACGTCAGAAGATTTTGTGACTATGCTTAGCTGCGATCAGTTTCGTAAATACAGAAAAATCATGCCTAAGTATGACACTTGGGTTTGGACGGTTACTCCACATTCCTGTTATAAAGGCAACGCCTGGGGAGTACGTGTCATCTGTTCGACAGGTGAGCTGTACAATGATCTTGCAGAAATGAGTTACGGTGTTGCTGCAGCTTGCCTGTTTGATTTTCACAATCTTATGTTACATTTACAATGATATAGTAATTCATGACAACAAAGCGTCTCTCTCATCAGGGGGGACGCTTTTATCGTGTATAAAATTCCAGTATAATTCAAATGTAAGTACTTATTGGATAGCTTGGAGGTCAGACAGGTTATTGAGATCAAATGAAAAAATCTATGACATAATTTCGAAACGGAGGATCAAAAATGAAAATATTTACAGCTTATGATATAGATTGGGATGTTGACATAAATGAAATTTACGAAGCATTTGAAAAAATGAATATTTACGATGCTGCAAAAGAATTAAGTATCACTGCAGATACGTATGCTGATATGAAAACAGTAGATAGACATGAAATTATACGTGATAAACTTCACCACAACAGAATTAATGCAGTTGAAATATTAGGACTACCCGATGAGGTCAAAATTCCCGATTTTTTTGGATTGAAAAGCGAGAAAGATGATACAGGAGAAGTTACAGACTGGCTATCGGACGTATATGGTTACTGCATTAATAACTACAAAGTAAAATATAGTTGATTTCAATGACTCTAACACCTCGCTATGGCGGGGTGTATTTTGTTGGTGAAGGTTTTCTTATATAATAGAATCAGATTAATTGAGCGAAAATTTGGAGTCATTAAGACCGAATATTTCGCTCAATTTCAAAATCTAACTATACTAAGGAGATTTTAAATTATGGGACAGTATTTTAAGGCAATTATGAAAACACTTAATGGAAAGAACGTTGTATTTAAAAATCCAAAAAATTATTTAAAATTAATGGAACATAGCTGGTACAAAAACACATTTGTAAATAGTATCGCTGAATTGCTCTATCATTCTCCGGCTCAAATATCATGGGTAGGAGATTATGCAGATAAAAACACTGAATCATACCGAATAGCTTATAGTAAAAAGGCACAGACTATCATACCGGATCCATCAACATTTAATCTTGACGATAAATTTCTGGTAAATCATTCAAAGAAAACATACATCGATATCAATAAATACAAAATGCTGTCTAAAGATCCTGACGGAGAAATCGTTCACCATCTGCCATTATTAACAGCGGAAGGAAACGGTGAAGGCGGCGGAGATTATTATTCAGAGTCACATTTTAATGATGTAGGTCTTTGGGCTATGGATCTTGTTTCTGTAGAAGATGAGATCCCAAAAGGCTATTCTGAATTCGAAGTATTTTTCATAGAAAACTATTATAAAATATGATAAATGCTGTTATTCCAGATTATTTGGTCAATCGCTTCACAGTTGTGGAGTGATTTTTTTTAAATAGTACATGATCTTTTTTATTTACGAATGTTTTCATATATAATAAATGTATAAAGGAGATGTACACTTATGAAAATTAAAAAAAATACCATGGTGCTTTCAGTTGTGATTTCGGCGCTATTATGCTGTAATTTTGCAGGATACAGTTTTATAGAAGACGAGAACGTTCAATATACGAGTGAAAGCAATCCTGAAAGAATAAGCCCATTATCTTATAACACATCCTATTCATCAAAAGGATCATCAGACAGTTCATCCTTGAAAAAAATCAACAGTAATGATGATCCTCAAAAAGAAGAACCTGTATCTGTAATTGATATCACGGAGCCTTCTTTAATTGAAAGTTGTCAGGTTGTACCCGTTGATACCGGTGATAATGAATCTTCCTGTGATTCATCATGTGAAGAAAATAAGGAAGAAACGATTGAAGAAGAAAAAGCTCAGAAACCAGGATATACTATCATTACTGATATAATCGAGCTTGATACTTACATTTATAATCAGCTTGGAGGTTCCATATATTCTTCTTCTGGATGCGGCCCGACTTCAGCGGCCATGCTGCTTTCTTCGGAAAAAGGAATGGAAATATCAAAAGATCAAGCTGTTGCTGATGCATATGATCAGGGCTTTTATTATGATTCCGGATTGAATTTTACATCCGGAATGGGAGTCTCACTAGAAAATATACAGGATCTTGTAAGCTATTACGGACTGGATTCCGAAATAGATCATTTATGGAATAATTCAAGTGAAGATATCATTTATACTATAAATGAAAAACTGAATGAAGGACACAGGCTTATATGTGGTCACAGAACTTTTAGCGGCACTCTTCATTATATAGTTATATACGGTAAATACTGTGAAAAAAACTGTATGTACTATAAAATAGTTGATCCGTGGGGCGGAACTGTTTATACTTGGGATCAGTGGACTCTTTCTGACAGGATAATGAGTGTTGGCGGAGATGACGAATCGACTTTTGAAGGATGTGTAAAAGGATTATTGTGGCTTAAATGATGAAGTGAATTATCCCGACATGTGGCAGTACTTTTAGGATGACTTCTGAGTAGTTATGTATAATTAAACGCACTAAACCTCGATTTAGTGCGATAATAACGTGTGAAATTTAATGATAAAAAAGCAATTGCCGGAAAGCGATTCTCCTGTTCAAAACTGAAAACTTATATAATTGCGGATATCTTTGGAGGAAATTTTTTTGTTTCGTTAGGGAAGTGCCACGAAAATCAAAACGATAACAAAAAAATCGGTCAATCAATAATCCATAAGAGAAAAAACGCTTTTATACTATTAGAAAATTTTCTCTTGCATTATAACTTCATATATGTTATAATGACTATAGAAAATCAATTGCATTGATCAGTAATACAGGGCGAATGATAAGCTCACATTAAAATGCTGGGAGATTCGCACTTTATTTCGGGCGGCTCGGCGTCCGTAAATCGAGAAGTGCTCGTAAGTCTGCAAATCTGTAGCCGAAGTAACTCTCGATAAGGTAAAAACAATACACATTTAATCCGTGTATTCAATTTTATTTGTATGATTATGCAGATGCAATCTGTACGGGCAGGTAAATTGCGAGTTGTGTTGCATCTTTGTTATGCAGAGCCGCTATTGATGCAATCTGTACGGGCAGGTAAATTGCGAGAATCAAATAAAAAGGCAGAAAAAAAGAAAATCGATGCAATCTTTTCGGATTCAGAAGTCTTCACGTTATAATAGTATCATAACCAAGATCGTTTAACTGTCTGCAGCAATTGGAGCTGTAGAGACGAAAACAGATCTTGGCTTTTTTTTATTGCAGTAAATTTTCTACTATAATAAGAATACAACATTCAAACAAATGGTAAGAAAAAGAAAGGAAATGTAAAGATGAACAAACTCGGAAAGATCGTATCCTCGCTGACAGCACTGATGATATTGGGGAGTACATTCACAGTAAATGCATGCGCTGAAACTTTTTATACAAAAGGGGATATAAACAACAGCGGCACAATAAATACTACTGATATAATCAAGATAGCTTCTCACATAAAAAACAAAAAAATGCTTAGTGAAGAGCAGAATGATATACTTGTACCGTATACAACACTCTGGGCTGCCGATGTCAACAGGGATGGAAAACTCAATATAACTGACATCACTACAATAGCAGCTCAAATAAAGAACGTAAAAAGTATTAGTAGCAGCACTAATGCATTTAAAAATGTAAGAAAGCTAACGACTCCTACCGAAACTGATATTATCGCAAGAGCACTCAGACTTACCGAAGCTAATCTCAAATACTACTCACCTAATGAGCCCAGAAAATATGATTTCACAAAAGGAAACGACAAAGCTGAAAAAATCATCCTTAAAGAAGGAATAGACTGTTCGGGTATAATAAATTATGCTCTGGGTACACTTGGAATAGAAACAGAAGGTCTTCGTGGATCAAGCAATACTAATGCTGCACAATTTGGATATACTCCGGCAGCAACAGGTGACTGGCTCAATAAATTTAACGTAATAAAGCCTGTAAAGAATGCTTATTGGATCGTTGACGGAACAAAGAAACCGATGAAAGTGCTGAAAAACGGTGTTTCTACCTCAAAACAGAAGTATTATCAGTACGGGAAGAATAATGATATAATCCCTGTAGGCTCTATTGTCGTTGCCTTTGCTGAAGATAATAAAGGAAACCGCATGGCTAATGCAGATCATATGTGGCTGTATCTGGGCGAATACAACAATGCAAATGAAGTCAGAAAATACATAGCTTCACTGACAGATAAGGCTCCTGGGGATATTATGACCAAGATAGGCTCACAGAAGATAGGATATAATAGCAACAACAGCGATAATGACGGAAAACACTGGAGACTTGAAAGCACGGGTACTTGGCACGGTTTTGATAACTTCACCGGACCTCAGATCAACAACGATCTTTGTAATAATTCCAAAACCCAGTACCTTATCTATGTTTTTGCACCGCCCACTTTTTGATAGCGTATAATTTGTGTCACGCGTGACACAAATAGACCAACTAATAGAACAACTGAATGATAGCACTGGCTGGTGTATCATTTGTTCTATTGGTTGGTTTATTGTTTTTGCTTCATTTCTATGACGTATTATATCTTCTTGTATTTTCAAGTATAATCTATTCAGGAATATTCATTGATAGCTTGGAGGTCAGACAAGTTGTTGATAATACTTTCAAAACACATATCGAAGAAGATAAAAAGGAGCTTAAGAATTATGAACGAAGTAAAAAACGAAATATCTGAATGGAAGGGATATTCTTTTGAATTCAGAAATGACGCATATGAAGTCAAGGTACGTAATCTTGAAATCGAACAGGATGAATACACTGTTTTTCTCTATGCAGATGATATCAAAGTGGAGAGAAACGGCAGTGAGATGACAGAAAAAGATTTTGGAACGACGTGGTCGGGACGAAAAATGACAGAAAAAGATTTGCTGCAGCAGTCACTTGCTCTTTACGTCAACGGTGTGAAAGATTTTTCTATGCATGAAAGTCTGGACGAATTGGATATCGTATATAATAAGCTACATGAAAAGGGAAGAATCAAAGATATTAATGAAGCTTATCTTACTCCGGATGGTCACATATTGCATCTTCAGTTTGCAACTGAAAACAGTATCGGTTATGTAGGAGTAGATGATCTTTGTGTAGCCATTCGTGCAGATTCAAAGGAGTCTATCACGGATATAGATTTTTTCTACGAACAATTGGTATACGATCTTGTGAAGGAAAATACAGCATTCATTTATCGGACCGAGGAGTTCAAGGAGTGGATCAAAACTTTCGATACGGAGGAATAAACATGGAAATTACCGAAGATAAAATAGTATATGGTAATAATACCTTTACAATAGTAAATGAAGTTCCTAATGGCTATAAAATATGGAATATAGGTCCTTATATGATTAAAGGATTCGTTCCATTATGCAGGTTAAGACAAGATCTTCTGCAAAATGGGCTTTATGTTATAGAAAAAGATAGTCTCCTGACAATAAAAACCGAAGGAGCTGATAAGATAATGGCTGCGATAGGCGGAGGATGTTATACAGTAGCTTTAATGGAAAAATTCTTGTCGGATAATCCTAAACCCAAAGAAGACAGTTGGGAAGCAAAACAGATATTACGCATCAAAGCAGCTTTACCGTATATGAGAAAGATAAAAGGACTATAAAAAATACAAGGAGGACGAAATTATGTCGAAGATCTATAGAGTTCCCGTTTATTATCAGGTTAGTGAATACGTTCCGGTGAAGGCTTTTTCTAAAGAAGAAGCGATAGAGTACGTTCGTAAACATCAGGCTGAAATACCTAACCATTGCGGGGATGCCAGTTACATCGATGAATCTTATGAGATAGAGTCTGATCCCGATGTTGTTTTGGGGTGTGATGAAAAATCAGGACTCTGGGAAAGAGAAACATGGAATAATGAATATTATGATGCAACAAAGGAGAATAAAGATGGATAAGTGTTTATAATACTATATGAAATACGGAGGAATAAAAAACATGGCATCAGTAATTGATTACAGGAAATGCCCCAAATGTGGCTGCGAGGAAATGAGCTGCGAATATTGGTACAAAACCGATGAGTACAGTGAACTGTGTCCAAAATGCGGATATTTCAGAAGGAAATTCTTGAAAAGAGACGAGAATAGAGAGCCTATAATACTGACTGAAGATATCAGGCGTGAAGATGTAGTCATCTTGAAGAAGAACAAATGGGTGCTTCCGGAAAAAGATGAAGATCTTTCGAACTACCATACAAGTAAATTCGTAATAAAAACAACGGAAGGCATAAAAAGTTATCCTTCATTTGCAAGAATGGATAAGGATGGAACTAAAGTTTCTTATCCGGATTATACAATGGAAACAGGCGGAGGATATGGTGCCGTTCACGTAAAATATGCCAATCATCTTGAATGTACACTTTCAATCGGAGAAAAAGAAGATCCTGAACAGATAAAGAAATCATTATTGAAAAAAAATAACGTAAATGAAATAGTTTCTGTAGATGTTACTTACCCCGGTTGACGATTTTGCCGCCGCACGCTCGTGACTTTAGTCATGAGTTAGGCGGCATTTCTAGACATTCTGTTGTGCATGGTCGAGGGTATGTATATTCATTGTAATACCA
>ODAI014777113.1_pt1 | contig 11222 bp, 13 predicted proteins | sample 1539321 | NCBI WGS metagenome assembly ODAI01 (sample SAMN02144231, study PRJEB22623) | gut metagenome | biome: sheep rumen | host: Ovis aries | place: New Zealand
GGCAGCCAGGTTCCAGGCGATGGAGCAGCCGGACATACCGGCGCCGATGATGACGATATCCGCTTTATTCTTCATGCCGTTCCGCCTCCTCTGCAATCAGGTGGAGCTTCACCCCCACCACCGGGGGACGAATGTTGTGGAACTTTAAGTCCGCCACGCTCTGCCCGGTGGCGTTGGCGATCTCCCGCAGCACCAGCTGGCCGCAGGTTTTGCCCTGGCAGGGCCCCATGCCCACCCGGGTGATGCGCTTGATTTCGTCGTAGGTGACGTAGCCCTGGGCGATCAGTTCCCGGATTTCCTTCAGGCTCACGTCGGAGCAGCGGCAAATGATGGTATTCTCATCCACGGGCTTCTGCCTCCCTTCTGAAATTGCGGAATTCATAGAGGTACTTCCGCTCCACCTCCAGGGTAATCACCGGGGTACGGTCAAAGGCCGGGGGATTCATGACCTTCTTTACCGTGGCCTCGCAGATGGGCTCTCCGGCCCGGTTCAGACCCAGCACCCGCTCCCCTGCCGCGGGCAGGGGCAGGAACTCATAGGGAATGCGGAACTCCACGCTGTCGGGAGCTTTGGAGCCGTCCACGATCATGATGGACAGGCCGGGGCACTTTGCCACGCAGACCCCGCAGCCGGTGCAGACGGCCTCGTCCCGCCGGGGGATTTCGTTGATGTCCTCTCCGATCTGAATGGCGCCGAAGGGGCAGGCGGTCTGGCAGGGGTTGCAGGGGATTTTCTGGTAGCACTCCACCACTGCCACGGGGCCCTTGTTGATCCTCTCTATGGGAGGAAATTTTTCCATGACCATCTCACGGGTGGCCACGCCGGTTTGTTCAAACATCTTCCTTCCTCCTTACAGCGCGCTGAGCTTCATGCCCGCCCGGATGCGCTCCCCCACAGGGCCGGAGCGCAGACCCTCCAGCTGGCGCAGATACTCCTGCCTGCGCGCCTCATAGTCTTCGGGCACGTGGCCCAGAGCCGCGGCGGCGCAGAGCCCCGCCAGGTAGCCCTCCGCCATGGCGGAGCTGGCCTCCTCGATGCCGGAGGCGTCCCCCGCCACGTAGATGCCGGGGATGCAGGTCTCGCAGTTGTCCGTCCGCAGGGGGACGCTGCCGCTGAGCTGGGGCACATATTTCATCTCCACGCCCCGCATGGCCAGCAGCTCGTTCAGCGGGCTCAGGCCCACGGAAATGCACATTACGTCCACGTCGAAGCGCTGTTCCGTACCTGGAACAGGCTGGAAACGTTCATCCACCCGGCAGACCACGGCGGCCTCCAGGCAGTCCGTGCCGATGGCCTCCTTGACGGTGTGGGAGCAGAGAATGGGCACCCCCATCCGGGCCAGCTTGGAGGCATGGACCAGGTAGGCGCCGATCTTCGGGGCGGCGTCCAGCACCGCCGCGACCTCCACCCCCGCCTGCAGGAGCTGATAGCTGACGATGACGCCGATGTTGCCCGCGCCCACCATCAGCACCCGGTCTCCGGGCTTGACCCCGTAGACGTTCATCAGGGTCTGCACCGCCCCCGCGCCGTAGATGCCGGGCAGGTCGTTATTGGGAAAGGCCAGGGATTTCTCATAGGCACCGGTGGCGCAGATCACGGATTTGGCCTTGATCTTGAAGTATTCCTTTTCGTCCTTCAGGACGGTGACCACGTTGTCCTCGTAGAAGCCCACGGCAGTGGCGTTGCACATCAGCTCGATGCGATCGCCGTATTCCTCCAGCTTTTTCAGCAGGATCCCGGCGATGTCCACCCCCCGGTGGGAGGCGTACTGGCGCTCGGAGCCGAAGAACATGTGGGTCTGCTTGACGAGCTGGCCGCCGGGGGCGAAGCTCCGCTCCAGGATCAGAACCCGCGCCCCGGAGGCGGCCGCGGAAATGGCGGCGCAGAGTCCCGCGGGGCCGGAGCCGATAATCAGCAGTTCAAGCTCTCTCATTGGATCCTCCCCTTTCCCTCCTGGGTCTCCACCCGCATGCCCTCCCGCAGCAGGGTGATGCAGGTCCGGACGTTGGGCTCCCCGTCCACCACCATCTGGCAGGAGGCGCAGTTGCCGATGGCACAGTAAAAGCCCCGGGGCCGATGGAGATTCAGGCTCTTTGCCAGCACCTTCACACCGGCGGCGTGCAGGGCGGCGGCGATGGTTTCTCCCTCATAGCCCGTCATGGGCTGACCGTTGAAGGTGAAATGCAGTTCCTTCCCCCGGTCAAAGCTAAGAATTGGGTGCTGCGTAATCCTCATATCCGCATATCCTTTCATTCTGGTTTTCTCAGTGACTTGCGTTTTACAGGAGCAGGGCCAGTTTCACTATAGCACTTTTTCACAAAACATGCAATAGCTGTGATAAATATTCTGTGAATAATCACGGAGATTTTTTTGCAGCTATGACTTCGTACCGCAGCGGCGCGCAGATGAGCATTGAAAAATCCGCCGCTCTGTGGTACAATACAGAAAACCCAAACATGAGAGGAGAAGCAGTATGCTGGAACCCGGAATCAAAAACACAATCGAGCTCACCGTCACCAGGGACAAGTGCGCGGGGGCCCTGGGCAGCGGAGATCTGGACGTCTTCGCCACCCCGGCCATGATCGCCCTGATGGAGGAGACCGCCTGGAAGAGTCTGGTCCCCTATCTTGAGCCCGGCGAAAGCACCGTGGGCACCGCCCTGGAGGTGCGGCATCTCTCCGCCACCCCGGTGGGGCTGAAGGTCCGCTGCGAGACGGAGCTCACCGAGGTGGACCGGCGGCGGCTGGTCTTCCGCGTCAGAGTCTACGACCCCTTCGGCCTGGTGGGCGAGGGCCGCCACGAGCGCTTCGTGATCCAGTATGAGAAATTCATGAAAAAGGTGGATGAAAAGCGGAGCGCCGCCGAATCAGCCCCCAATTGAGCGGAAAGGAACACAGAAAATTGACTTGGTTTGAAAACGCCGTATTTTATCATATCTATCCTCTGGGGCTCACAGGAGCCCCCCGGGAGAATGCATACGGGGCCCCGGTGCACCGGCTGGAGGCGCTTCGCCCCTGGGTGGAGCATCTGGCGGAGCTGGGCTGCACGGCGCTCTATATCGGCCCCCTCTTCGAGTCTGTGGGCCACGGCTACGAAACCACGGACTACCGCAGGCTGGACAGCCGTCTGGGAAGCAACGAGGATCTGAAGGCCCTTGTCCGCTTCTGTCACGCCCGGGGTATCCGGGTGGTCCTGGACGCGGTGTTCAACCACACGGGCCGGGACTTCTTCGCCTTCCGGGACCTGCTGGCCAGGCGGGAGGGCTCCGCCTACCGGGACTGGTACCGGGTGAACTTTCACGGGGACAACGGCTATCACGACGGCCTCTCCTACGAGACCTGGGGCGGCTATGAGCTGCTGCCCCGGCTGAATCTGCAAAATCCCGCGGTGGTACAGTACCACCTGGACAGCGTCCGCTTCTGGGTGGAGGAATTCGACGTGGACGGCCTGCGGCTGGACGCCGCGGATCAGCTGGACTTCGGCTTCCTTCGGGCCCTGCGGGCCTTTGCCGACCGCCTCAAGCCGGAGTTCTGGCTCATGGGCGAGGTGATCCACGGGGACTACGGCCGCTGGCTGGGAGACGGCATGCTCCACAGCGTCACCAACTACCGCCTCCACAAGGCCCTGTATTCCAGCCACAACGAGCACAACTATTTTGAGCTGGCTCACACTGTGGAGCAGCTGGGTCCCCTCTGTCCCCGGCTCTACAGCTTTGCCGACAATCACGACACCGAGCGCATCCAGACCCGTCTGCGCTGCAAGGCGGATTATCTGCCCCTGCACGTGCTGCTCTTCACCCTGCCGGGGATTCCCTCGGTCTATTACGGCTCCGAGTTCGCCGTGGAGGGGAAGAAGGAGCGAGGCTCCGACGCCGGGCTCCGGCCCGCTCTGGAGCTGGAGGACTTCCGCAACGAGGCCCACGCCGGGCTGATCCGCAGCCTGGCCCGGGCCAGGAGGGCGGAGCCCGCCCTGGGCCGGGGCAGCTATGAGCGGCTGAGTCTCAGCACCGGCCACTTCGCCTTCGCCCGCCGGGACGGGGCGCGGGAGGCGCTGATTGCCGTCAACAATGGGGACGCCCCTCTGAGCCTGACCCTTCCGGCCCGCCTGGAGCGCTACCGCAACCTCCTGGAGGGCGGAACCCTCCCGGCCCAGGGCGGCCGGCTCCGGCTGGAGCTGGGACCCCACGGGGCGGCGCTGCTGCTGCCCGAGGAGCCGGGCCCGGCGGCGGAGCAGGCCCCCATCTCCGCCCCGACGGAATGGAAGGCCGCCTTAGAGGCGGCTGTGAAGGCCGCCCCCTCCCCTGCCCCCGACGACCCGCTCCCGGCCCCGCCCGCCGGAAAGGCTCTGGAGGAGCTGCAGGTGCCGGAGCTGCAGGCTCTGATCCTGCAAAAGCTGGCGGCCAACGGCCCCGTCACGGAGCGGATGCGCCGGGAGGTGGCGGAGAACGTCTACCCCGACTCCCTCCGCAACTGGGCCAGGAGCTTCCGCTGAGGCGACGCCCTCCCGCGCCGCGCGCCGATCTGGATTCAGGAGGAAACACGATGGAACTCAATCGCGTCACAACAGAAGCCTTTTCCATGGACTACTGCCGCTTTGGCAGCGGCCCGAGAACTCTGGTGATCCTCCCGGGTCTCAGCGTCCAGAGCGTCATGGGGGCGGCCCAGGCCATTGCCGACGCTTACCGCCCCCTGGCGGAGGACTTCACCATTTACGTATTCGACCGCCGCAGGGAGCTTCCCCCCTCCTATCCGGTGGCGGAGATGGCCCGGGATACGGCGGAGGCCTTTCGGCGGCTGGGGCTGCGGCAGGTGGCCCTCTTCGGCGCCTCCCAGGGCGGGATGATCGCCCTTTCCATCGCCATTGAGCACCCGGAGCTGGTGGAAAAGCTGGTGCTGGGCTCCAGCTCCGCCCACGTACAGCCCGCCCAATACCGGGTGCTGGAGGAGTGGATCTGCCTGGCCCAGGCCGGGGACCGGGCAGGGCTCTACCTCTCCTTTGGCCGGGACATCTACCCGCCGTCGGTCTTCGAGGCATACAAAGACGCCCTGCTCCGGGCCGCCGAAAGCGTGACGGAGGAGGAGCTGCGGCGCTTTGTGATCCTGGCCCGGGGCACCGAGGGCTTCGACCGCTCCGGGGAGCTGAAGCGCCTGCAATGCCCGGTGCTGGCCATCGGGGTCTTTGAGGACGCCGTGCTGGACGCCGACGCCACCATGGAAATTGCCGAAAAATTAGACGACAGGCCGGACTTCCGCCTGTATATGTACACCGGCTACGGCCACGCTGCCTTCGACACGGCCCCGGATTACAAGGAACGCATTCTGCGCTTTTTGAAGGCCTAATGCAGGCAAAACGAACAGGGAGAGATGGAGTATGGAAGAAGCATACGGCATCCGAAGATTTCAGCCGGAACGGGATCTGGAGCGCCTGGCGGCCTATCTTCGAAGGCGCTGGCAGGAGAGCCGGAAGCCGGTCTCCTGGCTGCCCCAGCGGCTCCACGACCTGTACTACCGCATGAGCGCCATGGAGGCCGACGAGAGCCGCCCCCGCTCCGCGGATTACATCTTCCTCTGGGAGCAGGGCAGCGAGATCGCGGCCTGCCTGCTGCCGGACGGAGAAAACATCTACTTCAGTCTCAAGCCCGGCCATGAGGCCCTCTTTCCCGCCATGCTGGCCTTTGCTGAACAGAACTGCCTGCCCTTGTTCCGCCAGGCAGAGGACGGCAGGGTAAAATTCTGGGCGGCCGTCAGCGACGGCATGCCCGGGGCGCGGCAGCTGCTGGAGGCCAGGGGGTATCAGCCCTTCCCGGAAAAAGAATATATGAGTGGCGCGGGGCCCCTGCTTCCCGGTCAGGAACTATCCCTGCCCAAGGGCTTCCGGCTGCTCTGCGGGGAGGATTGGCCCGACGAAGCCGAAAAGTGGAGCGCTCTGCGGCTGGGCTTCCACCCCGAGCTGGAGGGCACGGACTACCGGGCCCCCATGGGGCCCTATCTGGCCCGGAAGGGCTCTTCTCTGTACCCCGACAGCTTTGAATGTCTGGTGGTGACGGACAACGCGGCCGAGGCCAACCGGGTCTGCGCCTACTGCTTCGTATACGTGGACCGACAAAGCGGGACGGCGCTGATTGAGCCTGTCAGCACCCGGGAACCATATCAGCACCGAGGCTTCGGAAGGGCCATGATGCAGGCGGCTCTTCGGCGCTGCGCAGCCCTGGGCCTGGAAAAATGCTATGTGGATTCCTTCGGCTGGCGGCGGGAGTTCTACGCCGCCGCGGGCTTTGCCTCCGAGGACAGCGTCAGCTTCTGGTCCCGGATGCTGCCCGCCGATCTGGCTCAGCTGGGCTTCTGCGGGGTGGACTGCGGCGCCTGCCCGGATTTCAGCTCCGGCAAGTGCCCCGGCTGCCGCAAAAGCCAGTGGCCGCCGGAGGACCCATGCCCGCCGGTGGGCTGCTGCCGGGAAAAGAACATCTCCTGCTGCGGCGACTGCCGGGACTTTCCCTGCCGGATGATGGCGGATTTCAATGCGGAATCTGACAGCCACCGGGCGGCCCTGGCCCGCATGAAGGACCTGGCCGCTCCCCACAAAAATGCTTGACACAGGAGGAATCGTGATGACCATGCTGGAAACCCTGGAAGCGAGATTTGCGGCCCATCCGGCCCTGCACCCGGGCCTGGAATGGGCTCCCGTGGCCCGGCGGCTGGCGGAGCAGCCTCAGGCGCTGGCGGTGCTGGAATGGATGGAGCAGACCGGCGGGGAGCCGGAGCTCATCGGGCAGGACCCGGACAGCGGAGCCTATCTTTTCTGCGACTGCGCCCCGGAGAGCCCCGTCGGACGGCGAAGCCTGTGCTACGACGGGGAGGCCCTGCGCAAGCGAAAAAAGAATCCCCCCAGCGGCAGCGCTTTGGAGCAGGCGGAGGCCCTGGGGCTCACCCTGCTCAGTGAGGAGCAGTACCGCGGCCTGCAAAGGCTGATGGAATTTGACCTGAAGAGCTCCAGCTGGATTGACACCCCGGCGGGCCTGCGGAAAATGGGCGAAGCCCTCTTCTGCGAGCGCCGCTGCGGTCTGGTCTTTACCTTTCACAACGGGGCGGACTCCTACTACTCCGTCCGGGGCTGGCGAGGCCTGCTGCGGGTATGAAACAAACGATCCTCTGCAAACGCGGCTTGCGTTTGCAGAGGATCGTTCTTTATGCCTGCTGCGCCCGGGACAGCTGGCGATAGGTATTGATAATGATAAGGGCGGAAATCACAGCGGTCAGGAAATTGGAAACCAGCATGGAGTACAGAACCCCGTCCAGGCCGAAGAACCGGGGCAGCAGCAGAGCAAAGCCCACGCCGAAGACGATCTCCCGGACCATGGACAGCCCGGTGGAGGCCAGGGCCTTCCCCATGGCCTGGAGGAAGATGAAGCAGGCCTTGTTGACACAGGCCAGGACCATCATGCACAGGTAGACGCGGAAGGCCCGCAGGGCGAATTCCGTGTAGTAGACGCTCTCGTTGGACGCGCCGAAGACGCCGATCAGGGCCTTGGGGAAGAGCTCCACGATCAGCAGGGCAATCAAGCCCACGGCGGCCTCCCGGAGCAGCAGCATGGAAAAGAGCTTTTTCACCCGATCCGGGCGCTTTGCCCCCATATTATAGCCCACAATGGGGATGCAGCCGGGAGATGATGCAGGGAACGGCATACTTCCCCATGAGCCTGCCCAGGCCCTCCTCGGCGAGATAATTTTGTTTTTGTTCCATTGTTCCTCCTTCGGGCAGAAAAAAAAGAATGCGCAAGCCCGGTTCGGACTTACGCATTTCTGCCACACAACGTATGGGATTATAACATTTTTCTGACCCGATTGCAAAGGGTATTTTTTCACAAAAATTCCGGGGCGCCGGGCGCTTTGTTTTGTCCGCCGGGCTCCGGCAAAGCGAGATACAAGCCGCAACCGGCCCTTTCAGCGCAGGCCTTGGCTCTGGTTCAGGAGGGTGACGCTGAAGAGGAAGAGAACGTCCTGCCCCTCCAGCCGCAGATAGCGCCGCAGCACGGCGGGGCTGACATAGCGCAGATCGATAAGCGTAACCCTGCGGTAGGCGCCGCAGAGCAGGGGGGCGATGGAGGAACCGAAGGAGTCCCGGAAGACGATCAGCTCCCCGGGCTCCGTCACCGCCGGGTTTTCCAGCTGCAGCAGGCCCCTGGAGCCTCCCAGAAAGAGGGTGTAGCGGTCCCTGGGATCACAGCCCTCCGGATCATAGAGGGGGATCCGCTGCCCGGTCTCCAGATCCACGGCAAAGCAGTCCGCAATGGGCCCGCCCTCCAGGCAGAGGATCTCCTCCTCCGGCAGGGGCAGAGCCCACTGCCCCGCGTAGGCTCCCCGGAAGCTGCCGCAGCTCCGCTGCCGGAATTTGCCTCCGGACAGGGCCTCTCCCCTGCCCAGGGCCTCCAGCAGCCGCGCCGCCGCGGGCAGCAGGCGCTCCTGCCGCCAGTGGGGATCTGTGTCGTAATAGTCCGACAGCTCCAGCAGCTCCGCCAGGGGGATGGGCGACGCGCCGGGCAGAGCCCGGCCAAGCTCCTTCTCCATCTGCTCCAGCTCCAGCACCGGATAGCCCTGCGCTTGCAGATAGTGGCTCTTATCCGGGATCAGGGCATAGTACAGCCTGCACTCTCCCGGGCCTGGGATGGCCGCCAGCGCCGCTTGCAGCCGCTCTCCGGCGTAGACAAGGGAGGCATCGTTGATCTGCTTTTCCAGCTTTACCACGGAGCCCTCGACCATGGTCAGGCCGTTGTTCTCCGGCTCCCCCATGACGCGCAGCTGCCAGAAGGCCTTGAGACCCCGGAAGGCCTCCCGGGCTGGAAAATGATCCGTGACCCAGGCCTCAGACCTGCGGAAAAAGCTGCCGTCCAAAACGGCCGGGACAGAAAGCGTCGGCGGCTCCGCCAGGGGACGGCGCTCCGCCTCGGAAATCGTTTGCTTGGGCAGAAGCAGCAGCCCCAGGCCCCCGGCAAGAAGGGCCAGGCAAAACACCGCGCTCAGCAGAAGCCCTTGTCCTTTTTTCACGTCCTCGCCTCCTAAAAGCGGAAATACAGGAAGGGAGAAAAGCTCCCGTCCACCAACCAGGCGGTGCTCAGCCCCAAAAGCAGCAGCATCCACAGGGCCCGCCCCGCGGGCAGCAGGCAGCGGCCCGCCCCTGTCTCCTCCAAGCGGCCCAGCAGCCGCCTGGGCAGGGGCGTGGCTCCCAGAGCGCCCACCAGGAGCAGCAGGGCCCCGCCCCGGAGCAGATAGGCGCTCTCCCCGCTCCACAGGGGCGCTCCGCCGAACATCCGGCCAAAGAGGGCCGCGGCTCCGCTCCAATCCGGGAAGCGGAACCAGACGAAGCAGAGGGTCATGAGCAGCAGCACGGCGGCCCGGCGGAGCAGCCTTCTCCCCCCGGGCTCTGCCGCGTCCGGCCCCTTCCGGCAGCGCAGCAGGGTCTCCCCCGCCAGCAGCAGGCCCACGCTGAGGCCCCAGATGGCGTAATTCCAGGAGGCTCCGTGCCAGAGACCCGTCAGGGCCCAGACCAGCAGCAGATTTCGGAGCTGCCGCCCCAGGCCCCGCCGGCTGCCCCCCAGGGGAATATAGAGATAGTCCCGGAACCAGGCCCCCAGGGTGATATGCCAGCGCCGCCAGAAGTCCCGGATGCTGGCGCTGACCAGGGGGTAGCGGAAATTCTCCGGCAGGCGGAAGCCGAAGCAGGCCCCCAGGCCGACGGCCATATCGCTGTAGCCGGAAAAGTCAAAGTAGACGTAGAGCAGATAGGCAAAGCTCTCGGCCCAGGCCAGGGCCACGGAGGGCTCCCGGGCCGCGGCTGCCGCCGTGCAGAGGGCAAAGAGCTGATCCGCCAGCAGCACTTTCTTGCCCAGGCCTACGCAGAAGCGCAGGGCTCCCGCCCCAAAGTCCGCCGGGCCGACGTGCCGCTCCCGCAGAGCCGGCGCAAGCTGCTCATAGCGGACGATGGGCCCGGCAATCAGCTGGGGAAAGAAGGAGAGATAGAGGGCCAGCCTGGGCAGGCTCCGCTCCGCCGGGTATCGGCCCCGCCACAGGTCCAGACCGTAGCTGATCGCCTGGAAGCTATAGAAGCTGACGCCGATGGGCAGCGGCAGGCCCAGCAGGGCCAGCAGAGGCCGCCCCGCCAGGGCGTTTACCGTACTAGCCAGGAAATCCGCGTACTTGAACAGGCCCAGCAGGCCCAGGCAGAGGCAGAGGAAGAGGATCAATGTCAGCCGCCGCCTACGGCCCCGCAGCCGCTCCAGCAGCAGGCCGGCGCCCCAGCTCAGCAGGATCACCGCCAGCATCAGCAGCAGGCAGAGCCGCTCCCCGTAGAAATAAAAAACCAGGCTCGCCAGCAGCAGAACCGCGTTCCGCAGCCGGGCGGGCATGGCAAAGCAGAGGAGCAGCGTCCCCGGCAGAAAGAGATATAGAAATGTCAGACCGGAAAAAACCATAACGCAGGCTCCATGACAGGAAAAGCCCGGCGCAGGATCGGCATCCCGCGCCGGGTTCTCCGTTTACTCGCTTTTGTTCCGGCTTACTCGGTGCACATCATGAAGAGCACCAGGCCGCCGTCGGTTTCGGTGATGATGGTGTTGGCCTCCACGCAGACGTTCCAGGCCAGGTTGGCCTTCTCCCGCAGCATGGCGATAAAGGCGTCGGCGTCCTCCGCAGGGCGGAACACGTAGCCGATGAAGGTGCTGGGGGACATCTGGGGGGTAAAGACGGCGCCGTCGCTGAAGCCCGTGATCTGGGTCTCGGTCTCAAAGTCGCCGAAGCCGGTGAGCCGCCCTTCCTGGACCTTGTAGGCGTCCATGCCGCAGAGCTTCTGGTGGGTGGCGAAATAGGCCGCCAGCTCCTGACAGTCCGCCTCGGGATGCTCGGCCAGATAGCTGTGGAAGAGCTCCACGAAGTCTCTGGCCTGCCCGGCAATGGGGCCCTCCACGGGCAGCATATTGTCGGGGTACATCGCCAGGAAGACCTTGCCGTCGATGACCCAGGACTCCACGTTTGCCAGGGGCTTCTCATAGTTCATCCACTCGGGCATGGCGTTTTCCTTGAGGGCGTTGGCCAGGGCCTGGGGATCGGCGTCCGCCTCCGGCACGAAGACGTAGATCAGCGCGCCGCTGCCGCCCATATAGTCCACCACGCAGGAGGCCTCGTCCACGTTCTTGGGCTGGTACGCAAACTGCAGGCCGGGGAAATAGAAC
>ODAI013854625.1_pt1 | contig 11221 bp, 10 predicted proteins | sample 1539321 | NCBI WGS metagenome assembly ODAI01 (sample SAMN02144231, study PRJEB22623) | gut metagenome | biome: sheep rumen | host: Ovis aries | place: New Zealand
ACACGCTGCTGCTGACCGCCGGACATCTCCTTCGGCTTACGATCGAGCAATCCGTCGAGCTGCACCAGGTGGGCGGCCTCCTCCACCTTTTTATTCATCTCTTCTTTGGAGAGCTTTTTGTCTCCCTTCAGATTTTCCAGAGGGAAACGGATATTCTGTCTTACCGTCAGATGCGGATAGAGCGCGTAGTTCTGGAAGACAAGGCCGACGCCGCGGTTCTCCGGAGGCAGCTTGGTAACGTCGTCGTCTCCGAAAAAGATCTTGCCGCTTGTCGGCATCTGCAGTCCGCAGATCAGGTTCAGTGTCGTACTTTTTCCGCAGCCGGACGGTCCCAGAAGACCGACCAGCTTGCCATCGGGAATCTCAAACGTAAAATCATTGACCGCAATCACTTCATCACTGGATTTTTTGTTGCGGCCGGGAAATTTTTTGGTCAGATGATCAAGTACGATTTTCATAAGGACTCTCCTCCTTAGACCCTTACTCCAGGAAATCTTTCAGCTTCTTTGAACGGGACGGATGACGCAGCTTGCGCAGCGCTTTCGCTTCGATCTGGCGGATACGCTCACGGGTGACCCCGAACTGCGAACCGACCTCTTCGAGCGTGCGGGCGCGTCCGTCATCAAGTCCGAAACGAAGACGCAGTACCTGCTGTTCACGTTCCGTCAGCGTTCCGAGCACTTCGGAAAGCTGTTCGCGAAGAAGGCTCTGCGCTGCCGCGTCCGCAGGCACCATCATCTCGGTATCGGGGATGAAATCGCCAAGATGCGAATCTTCCTCTTCACCGATCGGAGTCTCAAGCGAAACGGGCTCCTGCGCGATCTTCATGATCTCGCGGACCTTGCTGACGGGGATCTCCATCGCCTGCGCGATCTCCTCAGGCGTTGCCTCACGTCCGTTTTCCTGAAGGAGCTGGCGCTGGATGCGAGCGAGCTTGTTGATCGTCTCGACCATATGTACGGGGATACGGATCGTACGAGCCTGATCCGCGATCGCACGCGTGATGGCCTGACGGATCCACCATGTCGCGTAAGTACTGAATTTATAGCCCTTGTTATAATCGAACTTCTCTACTGCCTTGATCAGACCGAGATTGCCCTCCTGGATCAGATCCAGGAACTGCATTCCGCGTCCCACATAACGCTTGGCAATACTGACCACCAGACGGAGATTTGCTTCCGCGAGGCGCTTTCTCGCCTCCTCGTCGCCCTCGTCCATGCGGCGGGCGTACTCAATCTCCTCTTCCGCGGAAAGCAGCGGCACCTTGCCGATCTCCTTCAGATACATTCTGACCGGATCCGTGACGCTGACGCCCTCCGGCACACTCAGGGAGAGGTCATTCACATCGATTTCCGCATCCGGGTCGCCGCCCTCTTCCTCCTGCTGCTCCAGGAAGAAGTCCGGGTCCATGTCCAGTCCGTCTTCCGGCCTCAGCACATCCACATTATTGTCATCAAGGAAGTCATAGATTCTGTCGAGCTGTTCCGGCCGGAGTACTTCGCCGCGGAAAAACCGGGTCACTTCGGACTCTTCCAGCACATTCTTTCTGCTGCGGGCAAGTTCCAGAAGCTTCTGCAGTTTCTCGGAAAATTCCTGCTCACTGCGTCCCGTCTCTGCGCCTTCTCCGTTCTCCGGAGCCAGAACTTCTGCGGCGGTCATCTCCTCCGCCGCCTCTGAATTCGCCATTGCATGATTTCTCGTCATAGAAACAGCCTCCTTAGCTCCGCCTGTTCGCGAATCAGCTTCTGCAGTGTCTCAATATCCGTTGCATTCCTGATTCTCGTATCCAGGCTGTTTTTCTTAATCCGCCTTACCGTCTCGGCAAACGCTTTCCGGTGTTCTTCCCCTTCCAGAGGCGTTCTCATGTCCTCATTGAACAGGGCCGCAACCTCCCGGTAAGTCCCCTCATCATCGATGTAGCGGGACAAAATCGCTGCCGCGTTGACTTTCCCATCCACCGCCTTTCTGTGTTCTTGGAATACATCCTCCGCCGCTTTGCGGTAGAGGGGTTCGGTAAAATCTTCGGGTCCCAGCTTTCCCTCAATCATATCAAAGAGGGACGGGTCCTCAATCAGCCAGGTCAGGAGAAGGCGCTCCGACTGCCGGATTCCCTCATCCTTTCCCTTCTTCTTCGGCCTTGCGGGTGCCGCCGGCTCATCCGTCTTCGGCGCTGCAGGAGCCTCTCCCCGCATCCCCAGCCGGTTCACCAGCTGCTTCAGCTCATCCTGGGGAATGTAAAACTCCCTGGCCACCGCTTCCACATAATTATTGCGCTCCAGGGGCTCCGTAAACTCCAGAAGCTTCCTGGCTGCCGCATTGTAAAACTTTGTCTTCTGCTCCGGGTCCTCCATATCCACGTCCCGGCGCAGAATATCGATCTCATAGAGGAAGCTGTTTCTCGCTTCCCCGATCCGCTTTTCAAACTCTTCGGCGCCCAGATTCTTGATAAACTCATCCGGGTCCTTCCAGGGCCGCATATTCAGCACCTTCGTGGATATGCCCACGGCCCGCAGCATCGGAATGGCCCGGAGCGCCGCCTTTACGCCCGCGCCGTCGCTGTCGTAGGTCAGGATCACCGTATCCGTGTACCGCTTCAGAAGCGATGCATGCCGTTCCGTCAGCGCCGTGCCGAGGGACGCCACCGCATTGGTAAATCCCGCCTGGTGCAGCGCGATGACATCCATGTAGCCCTCGCAGAGAAGCATGTATCCCTTTCTGGCGGTCCTGGCGTAATTGAGCCCGTAGAGATTCCTGCTCTTCTCAAAGATCTTTGTCTCCGGCGAATTCAGATACTTCGGCTCCCCGTCCCCCATCACGCGGCCGCCGAAGCCGATAACCCGGCTGTTGGCGTCCATAATCGGGAACATGACCCGGTTCCAGAACTTGTCGAAGACGCCCCGCTCGGAATAGGTAAATAGTCCCGACTCCCGCAGGATACTGTCCTGATAGCCCTTGTTGTCCTTGAGGTACCGGTACAGGTCATCGCTGGTCTTGTTGGAATAGCCCAGCCCGAAGCGCTTCATGGTCTCCTCGGAAAGCTTCCGCTTCTTCAGATATTCATATCCCTGCTGTCCCTGGGGCTGGCGAAGCTGATAATAGAAATAATTCGCCGCCAGCTTATTGATCTCCAGGAGCGTATTCTTCCGCTCCGCCTCCGCTTTCGCCTCTTTCGAGTATTCCATCTTCGGCAGTGCAACGCCCGCCCGGTCCGCCAGCATCTCCACCGCCTCACGGAAGGTATAATTCTCATACTCCATGACGAAGGTATAGACATTGCCGCTGACGCCGCAGCCGAAGCAGTGATACATCTGCCGGTCCGGAATCACGTGAAAGGACGGGGTCTTCTCCCCGTGGAACGGGCACAGCCCGAAATAGCTGTTTCCCGACTTTTTCAGTTTGATGTAACCGGAGATAATATCCACAATATCATTTCTTGACCGGACTTCTTCGATAATCTCTTCCGGATAATATGGCATCCTATCTCCTTTCCTTCGGTCTGTCCCTGCGAAACGCATTCCCTTCCGGAATCAATTCCCTCCATGTCGGGAATCATCCCTTCCATGTCACAGGCACGAATAATTCGGTGAATTTATTGATGGCGTAGATGTCCGTCATCCCGGCAATGTAGTCGCAGACAACCCTGGTCTTCGGCTCGTTCCGCGTCTGCATCAGTTCAAGATACTCGGCAGGCATCTCCTCTGTGTGCTCCAGATAATAATCCCACAGCATCGTCAGCATATTCTGGGCCTTGCCCTCCTCCGACTTTGCCCGCGGGTTGGTGTAGACATTCTCGAACATCCATTTCCGGAGCTCGTGCATGGCCTCCTCCACCTCAGGAGACATGCAGATATGATCTCTGTCCTCGCTCTGCCGGATAATATCCCGGATCAGCAGGTCCAGTCTGCTTTTTACGCTGTTTCCCAGCACGTCGGTAAATCGTCTCGGGATGTCCTCCTCCCGGAAGATCTTACCGCGGATGGCGTCGTCGATATCATGGTTGATATAGGCCACCTTATCGGAAAGCCGCACCACATCGCCCTCCAGCGTGGCCGGATGGCCCGTGGTCCGGTGATTCATGATGCCGTTCCGGACTTCCCAGGTCAGGTTCAGCCCCTCCCCGTTCTTCTCCAGAACCTCGACAATCCGCACGCTCTGCCGGTAATGGGCAAATCCTCCCGGCGTAAGCTGATTCAGGATCCGCTCCCCCGCATGGCCGAAGGGTGTGTGTCCGATGTCATGTCCCAGGGCAATGGCCTCGGTCAGGGGCTCGTTCAGCCTGAGGCACCGGGCAATGGTTCTGGCAATCTGTGCCACCTCCAGCGTGTGGGTAAGCCTGGTCCGGTAATGGTCCCCTTCCGGGGCCAGAAAAACCTGCGTCTTGTGCTTCATCCGCCGAAACGCCTTGCAGTGCAGGATTCTGTCCCTGTCCCGCTGGTATACGGTGCGCATGTCGCAGGGCTCCTCCTCCCTGTCACGGCCGCGCGAGTTCACACTGAGTGCCGCATAGGGACTCAGATACTCCTTCTCCCACTGTTCTTCCCGCTCTCTGATGTTCATAGACGCCTCCGTGTTAAGAAGTGCTTCCCATGAGAAGTAAGGACCAAAAAACTTAATACTCTATTTTATCACATAATCTGAAAAAATCACACAAGAATTCGCACAAATTCGCAGAAACGACAGGATGGCCCCAGGCGGCGCGCCTGCAGGCCGTATCACGCAAAGAAAGAACCCGGATTTCTCTCGAAATCCGGGTTCCCATGCAATGCAGAAGAAGGGACTTGAACCCTCATGATGTTACCATCACACGGACCTGAACCGTGCGCGTCTGCCAATTCCGCCACTTCTGCATGAACGGCTGCGGAAGATGGGACTTGAACCCACACGCACATTCATGCACAAGATCCTTAGTCTTGCCTGTCTGCCAATTCCAGCACTTCCGCATATTCAGTTCGCCGTCGGCGATTATCTCGCCAACAGATGAGAGTATAGCACAGACTTCCGAAGAATGCAACCACTATTTTTAAAATTTTCAAACCCCCGTTTCCAGGCCTACTTCCGCTCGTCCAATCCCCCATTCTGTAGTATAATTTTCAGTAGAGATTTCCCGAGAGATATCACCCATCCGGGATACCCAGGACAGAAGGACAGCGAGGCAGAACAGACAATATGAACAAATCATCCAGACGCCCCAGACAGAATATCGATCTGGTACGCGAGCCCATAAGACCGGCGCTCGTGCGCCTCGCCATGCCCATCATGGCCTCCGCCTTTCTGTCGACCGCCTATAACCTGACGGATATGGCCTGGGTGGGAACCCTGGGAGCAGACGCCGTGGCTGCGGTCGGCGTGGGCGGCATGTACACCTGGCTCTCCGCCGGCGTCATCACCCTGGCCCGCATGGGCGGCCAGGTTCTGGTGGGCCAGGAACTGGGGGCCGAAAACCGGAAAAAGGCTGCTTCCTACGCCAGAGCCTCCGTGCAGCTGGGAATCCTCCTGGGAATCCTCTACGGCCTCATCTCCCTTCTGTTCGCAAAGCAGCTGGTGGGATACTTCCGCCTGAGCAATCCGGCGGCCATCACCGACGGAATCCGCTACATCCGCATCGTCTGCGGACTTGTGATCTTCTTCTTTATGACCTTTCACCTGACCGGCCTCTTCAACGCCCAGGGAGACTCCCGGACGCCGTTTCGGGCCAACTGCGCAGGTCTTATCTTCAATATGGTCATGGACCCGATCCTCATCCGGGGCATCGGTCCCTTCCCGCGTCTCGGCGTCACCGGCGCAGCCATTGCGACTGTCACCGCCCAGGCCATCGTGACGGGAATCCTCATCCGCCACATTCTCTCGGAAAAGGGCCGGGGAAATGTTCTCCGGGACGGTCCTCTCCTCACTCCGGAGCAGGGCGAAATCTATGGGGACATCTTCCGCCTGGGCTTTCCCGCCGCCGTGCAGAACATAATCTACACCGGCATCTCCTTTGTGCTGGGACGGCTCGTCGCCGAGTGGGGAGACCACGCTCTGGCAGCTCAGCGCATGGGCAATCAGATTGAATCGGTCTCCTGGAACATCGCCGACGGCTTTGCTGCCGCCATCAACGCCTTCACCGCCCAGAACTTCGGGGCAAAACGGAAAGACCGGATACAGGAAGGATACCGCTTCTCCTTCCTCACCCTGGGGGCCTGGGGACTGCTGGTGACAGCCGCTTTCCTCTTCCTGGCTGATCCTATATCCCGGATCTTCTTCCACGAGGCGGGCGTAATCGACATCTCCAACCACTATCTGATGATCATCTCCTTCTGCGAGGCCTTCATGTGCATCGAGAGCATGACGATAGGCGCGCTCTCCGGTCTCGGAAAAACGCGCCTCTGCAGCATCATCAGTATTCTTCTTACCGGCGCGCGGATCCCGTACGCCTATGTGCTCTGCCGCACGAGCCTGGGGCTCGACGGCATCTGGTGGGCCTACTCCATCAGCTCCATCTCCAAAGGAATCGTCTTCTATCTGGCCTTCCGCTGGGAAATGAAGAAGCTGCCGTTATGATTCAAAGCGCAGCACGGCCGTCTGCGGTGCGCCGTCCTCGGGAAGCACCAGGGTGTTGCCGCCGTAAACCACGATATCGTCGCAGAGCTTCGTGTAGGCATCCAGGGTCCCGATCTTCGGGTAACCGAAGGTCTCGGTGCGGTAATGCATCGGCACAGTGACAACGGGCTTCAGCTCGTCCACCAGGGCCTTGATGCGGTCCGGCTCCATGGTGAAGAAACCGCCTACCGGAATAAGCATCACATCCACGCCCCGGAGCATGTCCTTCTGCTCTTCGGTGGGCATGCAGCCGATATCTCCCATGTGGGCAATGCGGTACTCGCCGTCGTCGAAAATCCGGATAACATTGGTGCCGCGGAGAGCTCCGCCTTCCTCATCGTGGAAGGACTCGATCTCGGTAATCACAAAGGGGCAGGCTTTGGCTTCCGCGCCCTCGCGGATAGTAACCAGGTCCACTGCACCGTGATCGCCGTGGAAATGACTGCACAGCACTTTGTCAGCCTCGGTTCTCAGCGGCGGATATCCCGGAACTGAACCGTCAGCGTAGGGGTCCAGCACGATGACATAGTCATCCTTCTCCAGACGGATGCAGCTGTGTCCCAGCCAGGTAATCTTCACTTCTCCCATATCTTAACCTCCTTCTTTGCTCCTGCCTGCCGCCTGCACCCGGGGTGCACGCAGCAATTCTTCAATGCCAAAAACGCCAAAGGCGCTCCGCTGCCGAATCCGGCTGCGAAGCGCCCTTTGTATTTCTTAACGGATATTGCTTAGTTGAGCGCAGCCTTTGCAGCCTCAGCTACCTTTGCAAATCCCTCTGCATCGGTGATAGCCATATCAGCGAGAACCTTTCGGTTCAGATCGATGCCGGCCTTCTTCAGACCAAACATAAACTTGCTGTAGGAAAGACCGTTAATACGTGCAGCTGCATTGATACGGGCAATCCAGAGCTGTCTGAACTGTCTCTTTCTCTCCTTGCGGCCTGCATATGCGGAGGTCAGAGCTCTCATGACAGACTGCTTGGCAATTCTGTACTGCTTGGACCGAGCGCCTCTGTAACCCTTCGCGAGCTTTAATACTCTATTGTGCTTCTTTCTGGCATTCATGCCACCCTTAACTCTTGCCATTGGTAGTTCCTCCTTCTATCCTGAACCTCTGCTTAGATGTACGGTAAAATCTTCTTCATTACCTTGCTGTTGGTGATATCGGTTACGATATCCTTTCTCAGATTCATCTTTCTCTTGGAAGATTTCTTTGTCAGGATGTGGGATTTGTAAGCTTTATTGCGAACCAGCTTTCCGGTTCCGGTCTTCTTAAAGCGCTTTGCAGCCGCTCTGCTCGTCTTCATCTTAGGCATGATCTGATTCCTCCTTAGTTGTTGGTTAATTATTTCTTTGCTGACAGGAAAATAACAATCGTTCTTCCCTCGACTTTGGCAGGTTTGTCAACCACCGCGATGTCGCCGAGCTTCTCTGCGAAATCGTCAAGGATGTATTTTGTCTGCGTCATGTGAGCCATCTCACGGCCTCTGAAGCGGAGGGTAACTTTAACCTTGTTGCCCTTTTCAAGGAACTTTCTTGCATTGTTTACCTTGGTATTCAGGTCGTTGTCATCAATGTTCGGGGAAAGACGGATCTCCTTGACCTCAATCGACTTCTGTTTCTTTTTGGCCTCTTTTTCCTTGCGGAGCATCTCATACTTATACTTACCGTAATCGATAATCTTGCAGACCGGCGGCTTGGCAGTGGGCGCAATCTTAACCAGATCAAGTTCTGCGTCTCTTGCCAGCTTGAATGCATCCTTTGCGGACATAATGCCGAGCTGTTCTCCGTCCTCTCCAATCAAACGAACTTCCTTATCGCGGATCTGTTCGTTAATCATCAAATCGCTAATGGCCGTGTACCTCCCATCCTGATTAGAATCAAAATACAAAAACAAAGAGCGGACACAGGGTCCGCTCCACAAATCAAATCAGACACACATAATGCGTGTGCTATTGCTTTATGAACCGCCGGTCACTTGCTCGTGCCGGGGTGAGGCGGATAACCTGCTTTCCTGATGCTGTTTTCTTACAGCACTCCTACATTACACCATGCAGGGGCAAATGTCAACTGCTTTTTCGAAAGAATTTGGCCACAGGACATAGATACTGCTATCTGCCATTTTCCCCGCCCGCAAGAGCGGCCTTCTTCTCCCTCTCTTTTCTCGTCAGCTCCCGCCAGATGGTCAGAAGCATGGTGATATAGCAGGCCGAGCCGCCGATGACGTTCGATATCGGCTCCGCCAGGAAGACGCCGTCGGTGCCCAGGCCGTTCCAGTACGGCAGAAGGATGGTCAGCGGCACCACGATAATCACCTTCCGAAAGATGGAGAAAAAGATGGACTGCTTCGAGCGCCCCAGGCCTACTGCCGTCGACTGCCCCGAGCTCTGCAGGGCCATAAAGATGAAGGCGAAGAAGTACAGCCGGATAGCCGGCACGGCAACCGCCAGAAGCTCCGGATCCCGGTTGAAGATGCGGATAAATGCTTCCGGGAACATGTGAATCGCCGCCCAGATAACTCCCGCATACAGCACCGTCGCCCCGGTGGTAAACAGAATCGCCTGCTTCACTCTCCCGTATTCCTTCGCGCCGTAGTTGTAGCCGATGACCGGCTGGGCGCTGTTCGTCACGCCGTGCACCACCTGGAAGGCCAGCTCCCGTACCGACATGATGACTGTCATGGCCGTAATATAGAGGTCGCCGCCCCACTTCTGCAGGGTGGAATTGCAGAACATCTGCACCAGGCTGTTGGTCATGAGGAACATGAACCCGGAGGCGCCGAGACCGAGAACCCGCAGCACCCGCGGCTTCTCCAGCTTCATCCGCTCCTTTTTAATGGTCAGAATCGCTCTGTCCCCGGTGAGAAACCGGAGAATCCAGACCGCAGATAATGTCTGGGAAATTATCGTCGCCAGGGCTGCGCCCTGCACGCCCATATGGAAGAGGAATATAAACACCGGGTCCAGAATCAGGTTCGCCACTGCACCGATGATGACCGTCATCATGCCGATCCCGGCAAATCCCTGGGCATTGATGAACATATTCATGCCGAGACCAATCATAACGGAGACATTGCCCAGCATATAGATGCTCAGGTAGGAGGCGGCAAAGGGGTAAATGGCGTCGCTCGCTCCCAGCAGATACAGCATCGGCTTTTTTATAAGAAGAAGCACCACCGTGAGGACGAGACCCGTGCGGACCAGCAGGTTAAAAGAGGTGCCCATGATCCGCTCCGCCTCCTCCAGGTTTCCCCTGCCCCGCTCGATGGATGTGAGCGGCGCGCCGCCCATGCCGTAGAGATTTGCAAATGCCATCACGAAGGTGATGACGGGGAGGCAGATGCCCAGTCCCGCCAGGGACAGGGAGGCATGCTCCGGAAGAAGTCCGATATAAACGCGGTCCACCACGTTATAGAGCACATTGACCAGCTGGGCCAGCGTCATGGGCACGGCCAGCCGGAGGATATTGCCGCTGATGGATCCTTTGGACAAATCATTTCTAGTCTTTCTGGTATTCATTTGATCAGTCCTGTTCTGCATAAGTGCAGAAAAATCATACCCCAGAACCTGATTTTATACAAGTGCGGAAACTGCAGCAGGAAGACTTTTTCTCTTCATGCGGCAGCATCTGTTTTACTATTATGCCTGCTTCCATGTGAGCGGAAGCTCTCCGTGTTCCATCCGTACCGGTTCCGGGAATGCTTCCCCGTCCAGCAGCAGCTCCACAGAGCGGATGACCTGCGGTTTCACCGGCCGGTTTACTGTGACGCCGGGATAGGGAAAATCCGTCACCGGCACGGTCTCTGCCGCGGCGATGCGGAGAATCTCCTCCATTCCTTCTGTCACTTTCCCGAACACCGGATAGATGCCTTTATGCTCCGGACAGTCCCGGAGAGGGAAGAAAAACTCTCCTCCCGCCAGTCCCAGTTCCCCGTAACCGCCCATGCAGACACAGCCCGGGCCGGCCTGCAGAGGTTCAATCTCCGGATGAAGCTTTGATTCATAGGGAATCAGGTATCTCGCCTCCGACTTTCCATAGCCGGAATAGCTCACATCCACCCAGTCGCCGGGCACCACCCTCTCGATGGCGTGCCCGTCCATCAGGCCCCGGGACGCGATGTATATAAAGCTTGCCACCGTCTCCTTTCTGTAGGCAAGCCATTTCTCATAAAGCTTCGTTAGAGTCAGGGTATTGCTGGCTATGGAAGCCTGATAGGGGGATATATTTTGCTATGCCTCTTCCCGATCGGCCGTTCTGACGCGCGACAGTTCTTTCGTAAAGAGCTTCGGATCCCAGTATCCCTGCCTGATCCACTGACGGATGCTTCCAAACAGATAGCCTGCAGGGAAGTCGGGATAAAGGCTGTAAAGTTCCTCATCCGTATAGGAAAAGCTGGTTTTTCCGTTCCTCATAATACCGCTTTTTTCCACTAGGTAGAAAGTAAGAAAAGCACGAAGGTAGGGATCAATATCCGATACTCCCTCTTTCGTCAGGAGACGGTATATGCGGTAAAATCTTTCCAGTCCCGCGACCAGGCTGCGCAGGTTATGACACTTGTCCAGCGGCGGAGCATTTTCCTCCGTTTCTTTTGGATCTGCCCCAAAGAGTTCGACGATCGTCTGCTCATGCTGCTGCAGGAATCC
>ODAI014615044.1_pt1 | contig 11221 bp, 14 predicted proteins | sample 1539321 | NCBI WGS metagenome assembly ODAI01 (sample SAMN02144231, study PRJEB22623) | gut metagenome | biome: sheep rumen | host: Ovis aries | place: New Zealand
CCATAGGCGCTTTAATGGATAAAGCAGCCATACGAAGCCAGTTCTCTGTGTTGCCGATGTTGTTGCCTCCGGCCAGAGCAGGCAGAGCATGAGTCAGGACTTCGGCTTCTTTTGCAGAAATACCGTAAGAATCTGCAATCTCTTTTACTTTCGCGAGTTCGCTGACGAGACTTAACTGGGATTTATCCGGGCCGAGCTTATTTGCTTTGTCAGCAATAGCTTTGACTTCATCAGCGTCCATATCTGCGCCAGCCAGCGTCTTGTAGTCTTCGTTGTTTGCATGAAAACCTGTTGGCGTTTCGCCGAGATATTCAAGAACAGGACGAAGCATACTTGCATAGTTTTCACGAACCAGAAGCTGGCCGAAACCAGTAGGAGAACGAAGTGCTGCAACTTGAGAAGCGTCTTCATGGCCGAAGTCGGCAACACCGCCTTCAAGCATCATATACTTACGAACTTCTTCTGGAGTAAATTCGCGCCCATGAACTTTCTGGAAGATATCCTGATAATGAGCAACTTCAGTATCAGTCATGCCGCCGTGAGTCATAAAGTCTGCAACAATAGGAGATCTGAGCAAACGTTCGTTTTGAATGTTTGCGATATCGTTGAAATTGATGAACTCACCGGAAGCAGAACGCCGCATCAAAGAATCAACATAAGTATCCACACGATCCTTGACTCGTGGATCGGAAAGCATAAATTCATCACCATGAACAGGATCGTTTGCCATACGGGAAACGATATCTGATTCAGGATTGTTGAATACATAGCGTCTTTGTCCTTCGAGAGTTTGGAGATCTCTGAGTCGCTGCGCTACGTTTGTTGCCTGATGCTGCTGCATCGCAGGAGACATCGCAAGGAATGTCATCATCTGCGGGCCAAGTCCTGCAGCGTCACCATCGTAATTATAATCGGTAACTGCGGCGATAGGGAACTCTCGAAGCATTGCTGTCAGAGCCGCGTTTGCCTGAGCGTTGTTCAGTCCATTATATGCAGCAAGGTTCTTCATCTGGCTGATATCGATCAGTCCGTTATACTGAGAAGCATCAAACATAGTTCCGTCGATGCCTTTAACCATGTATCTGCCCTGATCATCCAACCGGCCTGCATTCTTTGCCCATTCTCCAACGGTTTCTGTTCCCATTTCATAGAAGGAACCTTTACCAGATAAACCGAAACGAGCCTGAATAGCGCCGGGAAGAATGCCTTTGCCCATGAAACCAAGGCCATCAGAGAACTGATGATCTTTGTCCTGAGAAAAGTCTACGAAAGCAAATTTCTTTCCGCTAATATCAGATCCCAAAACATAAGAATCAGTCCACATTTTGTTGAGCTGCTCCATATGTTTACCGAGAGCAGCAGGATCTTTGAATTCCATGTTTGTTGGAACGAAAGCATTGAATACATCAGTTCCGGCTAAACCAAGCTGTTGAGCAAACGGAGTATATCTGGCGGTAATGGCCTGACGTTCCTGATCACGAATCATACGGAGAACAGTATTTTCACCCGTTCCATGCATTGCGTGCACAGAATAATGTCCCTGAGAGCCAGCATAGCCCTGTTCCAGAAGTTCGCGCAGTCTTTGTACGTGTTCAGGGTTAGAAGCGTCATAGCCATCCAGAGAAATCAATTTAACGGCATCCAGATCCTGATAATTACGGCCTTGCATACCCAGCATTCTTGTCATCTGGCTTTCTGCAAGTGTAACTTTCTTGGAACCGGTAGGATCAACCGGGCTGAATGGAGTTAATTTTTCAACTGTATATTGTTCCTTCAGTCGTTTTGCTTCTGTGTTCGGATCGATAACACGGTGGACTTGTCCAACCTTGTCAGCAAACTGCTCTTGTGCAAGTAAGTCGCTGACAACCTGCATTGCAGCAAGCGTTGTTCCGCCAGTACCGCTGTATGCCCGCTGAACAATCCGTTTTTCGATGGCATCTCTTTCTTTTTCAGAAGCAGATGTCGCATAATAATCGTCGAAATGATTGGATAAACCACGAGTTCTTGTATGGAATTCATCCCAAAGACTAGAGCTGAAATCCAATAATCTGCCACGGGTGACACCCTGATCGAGCGTTAAAGCACCGGCACCATTACGATGCATCAGTCCGCTTGCTTCAGCTGCTCTTGCAGCAACCGGGTTGTTCTGTATAAGCTGAAAAAGTTTGGATGTACCAGTTACGCTCAGTCCTTGTGCGGCATTTTGTTTACCGGCAAAACTTGTTTCAGAAACAAAACCATGGTTTGCATAAGCTCCTTTATATAATTCAGGCAGAATTTCTTCCACACGAGTAGGAAGGGACGCCTGCTTTACCGTGTGTCCAAACCTCGCATTCTGATATTCAGCTGTTCTCTGAATCTGTGTAGCATTCATCAGAAGAGATCTTACAAAACCTTCCTTTTGAGCCTGTGTGGCACTTGTTCCACGCAGAAGACTCTGAATCTCAGTAAGATCCATTGCGTCTTGAACCATAGCATCGGCAGTTGTACCTGTGATTTTCTGGTTGCCACGATTCAAAGAGTTAAAGCCACGACGCATCGCAGATACTACCTGCGGTGCAATCGCGCTAAACTCTTGTTGGACGGCGCTAGGAAGGCCGGAAAGCATTTGTTTCGCAAGAGTGACACTATAAGCGCCATTGCCCGTTAAAGCTGTTTTCATCGCATTGAAATCAGCCAGCATGTTGTTGATTCTGGTTGCTTCTTCACGCCTTGTGTCTTCGGACATTACGTCTTGCTGGGCAGCTTTGCTTGTCTCTGTCGTCTTCTGCGCAAGCTGATCAGCTGTAGCAATACAGCGATCAAGCTGTTCTGCAAGAAGCCTGGCGGGAACATCCATGCCATCCATAGAATCCCGAAGATCTTTCTTCATACCAACAATTTCGTCTCTGGCTTTGGAGACGTAGTTGGTGAGATTGTCTAAAGATTCTGTATTAAAGTCCGCGACTATATCAAATCTGATTTCTTCAGCCATATACATTACCTCCTTTAGCTGAAACGAATTGACAAATGAATTATGAAATGGTAATTTATGAGAAAAATAAGGATGGTACCTTATTGTGGATACGATTTGTATAGAAGGATTCCAGTGTCCGAAATGTGGTTCCAATATATTTGACAGAGATTTCGTTAGAATGAACCTGTTCGTGTGCGCCGGAATAAAATCAAACGGAACACCATGCAATTGGCTCGTATGTGTTTATTGCGAGACTTGCGGGCAGCACTATACCCATGAAAATTTCACTCGTCAAAACGGGCAATTTGTTTGCAAAACCTGTGGACAGCCACATCGTCAGTTCAACGATTATATGCGGCTGATTGCAAAACAGTATTACGAAACCGCTTCTCCCGAAGAAAAGCGTCTGCTTCAAATAAAACAAGAAGCAGAAGCTTTTGCAGAAAGAATGCGGCATGAACGTAAAGCATTTGACAAATGAAATAACTTGTAACATAATATCAACATGTTGTGTTTACCTTGCAACGAGGCACAAGGAGTGAAATAACATGTTGGGATTAACCTGTCCAAACTGCAAAACAGACAGATGTCAACCAATCTATGAAAAAGACGGTTTTTACGTATGCTCAGACTGCGGTAAACCTCTCGGTTACTATTGCAGAGGCTGCGACCGAGTTTATTTGGAAAACCGTCTGGGATTTCATACTGATGTATTTGTTTGCAAGATCTGTGGTGATATCCAATGGGGATACACAGAATATAAAAAAAGGGGAGAGATTCGTTAATCTCTCCCCGTAATTTTATTCCTTTAATTCATAACCTTCATGGTTTACCTTCATGAACTCAATCACATTTTTTATGTAATCAGTTTCTTCTTGCAGCATGGCTGGTTCTACTTTAGCTGTAATTAAATCGTACAACCAGTTGATAACATCATTCTTTTTGTTGTCAGCTGCGTTTCTTTTCTCTGCTTCGAGCCGCAGAACATTCTCGATATCCCACCAGTCTGAAAGATAACTGTCTTCAATGCCATCGAGATCGTCGCTAATTTCACGACAGATAATATCTTTCCATTCTGGTTCAACATACCATGTTCCGTTATCCAACTGATGTATTGTTTTTTGTTCTGCTTCGTAAATAAACTTTGAGTACAACATATGATCACATCCTTTAATAAACCTTCACAATTTGGCCGTCTTTATATCCGCTGTCTGCGGACAAATAAAGTTCGTCCCGGACAAGAACTTCTGTAAGTTCACAACCGTTTTCGACTACTGGAAGATCCATAGGCAAGTCTTCCAATATTTCTATCAAATCTCTTACTGTCATGAATCTCACCGATTCTTGCGTTTATTGAAAAACTTTGCTTTTTCTTCTTTTCTGTCATCCTCTGGAACAACACCCAGAACATGAACATGTTCTTTAACTGTACTGCCTTGAATGGCTTCCGGCTCGTCAGAGAGTTTAACCTTTTCCGGATTTATACCAAATTCCTTTGTTTCGACAGGGTATGGGTTAGGCAGGTTCATTTCAACGATCTTGCGGACGCACTCAATCATGCGCAGCTTCGAAACCCTCCCGTTAATCGCCTTGTTGCGCCACGCAGAGCATGCGATCTTAGCAGTGCTGAAAAGCTGATTTGCTTCTTCGTTTTTAAAATCTGCGCTGTCAGCTCCTTCGATCCAATTGCGGGCTGAAGCATTAAACGTTCCTTCGTCTTCGTTGATGGCAGATAAAACTCTTTCGTATAATTCATGGTTACTCATATTTTTCTTCTCCTTTATTTTAAGTATTCTTCGAACCAACTCATATCACCAAGCGTCTTCGCTGCTTGTTCCTTCTGGTTTGCTCCGGATTCGATGACGGCCATTGTTCCGGGCATGCTAAGGAATGTTGCTGCACTGTTTGTCGTACTTGCCTTTTGTAACGGATTCGCCTGTTGTATCATCCTGTTTGTGGCTTCTCCGCTTTTCTTATCGAAAACAGTCCGTCCAAACAAATTGGAAATGGATTCGAAGTTAATTTTCTTACCAAGAGCCGCAAGGACATCCTGAAAGAAAATATAAGACATGTTGTTTATTTTTTCTTCGTCTACTTCGCCCAGGTGGGCAGCTACAGCTGCAACAGCTTCGTCTAGACTTAGCGCTTCGCTTGCTCCTGGGCTTCCCTGTTTTTTCTTGCGGCTTCTTCTTTCTCGTCGATGTGATTAATTCGACCGAATATTTTAACTATTCTGTCGAGCATCTCAGCATCCATTTCGTTGTAATTATTTCTTACAAACACAGAGTCATCGAACGAAGCAACAAGAAATTCATATACAAGCTGATCCGCACTGCGTTCTGGATCTAATACACCTTTTTCATATTTAAACAGCTCGTAAATCGGAACAGCTTTTATAATCCCGTAACCTGAAGCACTTTTGTTCCGGAAGTACTTCAGCTTTGTGGGCTTGATTTCAATTTTTTGGCCATCGATTTCTACGCAATTTTCTTCTTTTAAATCTGATGGCAATTCTTTATTTTCGGAAGCAGCTTCTGGCATATCTTCCATTACCTTTGTTTCTTCCGGAATTTCAGGTTGTCTTGGGTCTTTATATTTAATTGTAAAACCTGTTGGCTTTTTAGTTTTATCCTCTTCTGGCGGTGGAATCTCTTTTGCCGCCGTTGGGATTGGAGTAGGTTTAGGCATCTTTATTCCTTCTTTCCTTCAAATAAAAAAGGGGATACTGCAAGGTCGCAGTATCCCCTCGGAGATTAACTAACTGAAACCTTTATGTAAAATCCTTAATCGTTAGCAATCTAAGCTTACTTCTTGTAGTAAGCAGTGCTGTAAGCACCTTCGTCGTTCCGCTTAGCATCCAGAGCCTGCAGCTCGAAGCTGAAGGTAGCGGCACTCTTGTAGGAAGTGTCCATACCCGGAATGCTTGTAATACGAGCGCGGAACACCTTCACAATGTAGTAACCAATAATGGAACTCTCAGTGCAGTCATCGCCAGAGCCATAGACCGGCCAGATGGCTGTACATTCACCAATAGCAGATTCCTTGTTGGTGATAATGGCTTCAGAGACTTCCTTCGTGTAGTTGTACACAACGTCCACGAAATCGATGTCATCGTCAGCAGAGAAGGTGATCTTCTTGCCGTTGATCAGATAATGACCAGCGGTCACAGTGCCAGACTGTGTAGTGATAGGCTCCAGATTGGCAATAAACACAGTACCCTCGATAGGAGTCTGCAGAAGCTCAATCTGATGGTTAGCATCTGGCTCATGACGCTCAGCAGTAGGCAGAGCGTAGTTAGCATTAGCCGCATACTCAGTCTTGTTCGCCATCGCAAACAGATCGGCGTCGAACTTACCACATGTGAAGTTCATAGTAAAGGTGGAGCTACCGGGCAGCACAGCCACAGGGAACAGACTCCAACCAGCGTTGATGTCCAGTGTTTCAATATTCGCACTAACAGTCGCAGCAGTCAGTTCGTCGAAAGCATATGCATGGCCATCGCACCGACGGAAAATAACCTTCGGGACATCAGCAACGTAGCCTTTAAGCGCGTTGTTATAGGTCGCCATAGTACATGACCTCTTTCATGATATATTTATACCCAGCCGCAACAATCAGTCCTCCCAGAAACTTTTTATATTGGCGTAGATATAGCAATATAGAGGCCTTCAGATAACCTTTGAAGTATAACGGTACTTCCGCCGCTTCTGTTAAGAAGATGCAACAGCCAGCCACCTGCCCAGAAGTCTGTTGCGTATGCACCCTAATCGTGCATTCCCCTCTAATGATTAATAGATTTTTATGTTCAAGCGAAGCCATCGCAAGTGAAAGTTAATATACTTTCATATAATAAAAAGCTATTGTATATCTGGAATACCCGGAAGTTCTGGTACCTAAATCCCAGTCTCCTGCAATCCAGAATCGATATCCTGTATCCGCAAGATATCTTTCACTTGTTAACAGTTTATAAAGTCGTTCTGCAATTAAATGGGTACGCAATACAAGACCATCGTCCCCGACACCGCGAAGCTCTTCATTTTTTACATAAATGTCAAATTGAAGCATATTGCGTTTTACATTAGCTACTTCTGTTTGAGATCCTTGTATATCTGCATATACAATACGGCATACTTCATCTGTTAACAACTTATTTGTAAAACCGGCTTTTACAAAATATCTGTCTGTAAATTGAATGATACCAGTTTGTTTTGGAATTTTCATCAGCCGCTTCAGATCATAATCTTTGAAGATTACATTACGGATGATATGATTCCAGCTGTTAATCCATCCAAGCATTATGATCCACCGCCTAACTGAGATAATTGTTTAGCGACCCATGGCCGAACAACTTCGTTTCCGAAAGCAGAAGAACACTGGCTTGCAGCATCTCTGAACATTTCCGGAATAGTATCTTTTAATATTGTGTTAACGTTTTCTTCAACAGGAACTGCGTCCCATGCATACCAAGGTAATGGAACTCCGGCTGCCTTAGAATGCGACTCTGAAGTAGAGCCGTCTAGTTCCTGTACTTCGCCACCCGGGCCTTTTGTATAAGGAGTCGCTTTACCTTCTATAATTAATTCTTCAATTATCGACGTTTCGTCCGAATCATTTCTTGATAAACTAAAAGAAGATCCTTGCCTAACTAAAGAATATTTTCCTTTTTTTGCAGCTTCCATAACAGCAGCACGTTCTTCTTCTGTATGTACAACAGAACAAGCTAAACTCCATTGAGCTTCTTCTGTGTTTTCGGCAAACGTTTCAATTCCTGTAAGACTTGATTCCATTAACGCGGCATATTGTTCGCTCATAGCCTCAGTATCCATGCAGACCACCTTCAGCTTTCTTTGCCTGAAGCTTCAAAACACCCCATTGCTGGCTTATATGAACACCAACGCGGTCTACGTCAACAATACGATATGTTTCTTCGCCCCAGTCAAATAAATCATCTACATGAATATTCTTTGTGTATTCGTTATATTGAACCGTCATTAATGTTAAAGCTCCCGGTGTCGCACCAGGAGTACCTGATACAGTAACATACTCAGGCCTGCCGTCGTAACGATACGCGTTGGCAGGGATAGGAGGAACAATTGTAATGTACTTAGGGTCAGATTGCTCCATCTCTCCGCTTCGAATAACAAAGCCATCTTCGTTGTACATCTTCCATCCTTCATCGTCGTATTTTTCTTCGTTTAATGTATGCCGTTTAATATGCAGATACAAGTTACAACGAAGAGCACGGGAAGGAGCGTTATTGGATTGTAGCGCAACTTCCCAGTCAAGAACAAAGATTGTTCCATCAGGCTGTATAAGCATATCTCCCTGACGGATTCCACTTGTTACAGAGCAACGGATATTCATATTGTTATCTGTATTCTCGTATCTCGACTTTGTGGAATCAGGATATATTTCACCACGAACGTACTGTGGTTCGTAACCTTCTTTGTCTTTGTCGTACCACGATTTAAGTACTTCAAAGTCCATATTTGTATTAGGAATATCCTGATTTAAAAAAGCATCGAAGTCTGCGGCTAATGTTCTTGGAACTCTAAACCGCTTGGATGTACCTTGCGGTACATATGGAATAGACATTAGCCGTCACTCCTTTATTTCATTGTTTGATTAATGAAATCAGAAATGGATATCTGATCTGCTTTAATTCCTTTATAGGAAAGTGTTTGCGGCAGCCGCTTAATTGCGTTTGCCTGATCCAGCATTTTGTGCCGGATTTTCTTAAAACGTTCTTTCATTTCCGGATCCCAGTCTTCCTTCTGTTTGTTTCCGGAAAATACATAGAACGCATCTTCTATTTCCATAATAAGACGCATTAATTCAAGATTAAGCATCTCTGTATATGAAATAAAATCGTATTCTTTCTCGACTACTGTTTCGAGATTTTTGTTCTTATATTCGATTTTCACGATAAAGTCACTCATTTGCCTTCAGATCCTTTACGATACACCAAGCGTATAACGAACCATTTTATAATAAATAATCCTGCGCTCGTTTTCGAGTTTGTCAATTGTGTCTTTAAGATTGGCATACGGCTTATCCGCATTTGTTACCGTTAAAGCATCTGTAGAATAACCAAAAGTATTATTTACATCGCTTTGGACTTTTGAAAAGAAGTTAATTTCTGCACAGATTTGTATATATCTTCTTTCATCTAACGGAAACACTGCATCGTAACCGTAATATGTAACGATTTCACTTTCTTCAGGTAATTCAGGATTTTCAGGTTCTTCGATATCTTCAGAACGTTCTTCTCCTTCGGCTACCATTGCATATTTGTCTTCGTCATATTGATCGGAGCGGCCAGTATCGACGAATAGCCTTTCGATTCCATCTATAACCATGTTAATGTAATTCTTGTCGGTTAATGGAACTGGAGTTTCTTGCCACTCCGTCTTTTCTTTCAGCCATTCGGCTAATTTTGTTATATTTAACATACCGGCGGCCTCCATTTTTTATTTACTCGCTAAACACATCTGCTTCTGGGAGCTTACCCATAATAACCTTCATCTTGCTTGTGGGAAGATCCATGCTCTTTGCGACATCTAAAATCGAATTAAGTTCGATTACGTCTTCAATTTTTTCGAGCCATGCTTCGATTTGCTTAGCTGACTTTTTCAAGTTTGCGCTGATTTCTTCTTTACTGAAATGTTTTTCAGAATATGTATCTGTGTATCCGCCAAGTTCTTCCAGCGTCAGATCCTTGCCGTCATCACTCACTGCAACCAGTTCTTTCGAAGAGAACGGTTTCTTCTTTCCGCGAGCAATACTTTCCAGATACAGAATATCGTTAACTGTCATAGGCAGGAAACTTCCTGCGCGAATAACCGGTTGTATTCCGCTTGTAAGCGTTACACCGATATCGTAACCACACCGGTTATAAACCCGGAACATTTTCATTCCATCCATAATTTCCTTCAATCCTTTCAAATAGAGAAGAGGGGAGAGGCCGAAACCTCTCCCCTTTATTTTTTGGTTCTTTTAAGTTAGCTTTTACTAACTTATGCGATCTCATGAGCGCCAGCGGTCGGATTCTTACCGACAACAAACGCAGCGCCAAACCAGGTGTACAGCAGAACTTCGGTGACACGGTCATCGATGTTCTGAGAAGCCATAGAGTTGATGCCACCTTCGTTGACGATCTTCAGATTCCGCATCTCGTTGGACTGTCCGCCGGGAACAATGTAGATCCAATCGGGGTTCAGCACAGGAGTCACGCCATCAGCCTTATAGGCATTGGTCATGCCAACCACATCGGCGCCCTTCCACTTACCGAGGTAGCCGTTGCCATTGTGTTCGTCAATCATGGAACCAGAGTACGCCCAAGTAGGAGTGCCGTTGATTGTCATACCGGCAGAAGCGTCCAGCTGACCAACAGCAGCAATGTCGCCCAGCAGGGTCACAGGACCAAGCCGACGGAAATGCAGCACCTGAGCCTCCAGCAGAGCGGGATTGAAACCGCCGGTGCTCTTGGCATACCAAGGAGTCGCATTCACATTCTGGAAGCCAGCCTGCAGAACGCTTTCCACGATCTCCAGCTTCTTCTCAGTAATCTTCGCATTCGCTTCGCGAATCAGGTCAGCCATGTTGAAACGGCCAGCCTTCAGATCAACGATATTGATGGCAGGACGAGCGGAAATTTCCTTCGTCCCAACCAGCAGCTGGTGATCCGTGATATAACTGCGAGCAGTGGTGGCACCCTTCGCCTGAACATAAGCATGGATGCCGTCGGTGCGAACCTTGAAGGCCGCCTTCTCGCCGTAGTTAATATTCTTCTCGTCGGCAATGTTGCCGAGGAAATCCAGAGCCTTATTCTGCAGTTCTTCAACTGTAAACGCAACAATCTGACCAATCTGATGGCAAGTCTGAGGATTCAGGTCTTCCAGCAGTTCAGAAATCAGGCTATTCGCCTTTTCGATCTGATCGGAGTCGATGCGTTCATTCTGATTCTGAGCGGCCAGAACCTTGATCAGCTTTGTGCCGCGTTCAATCTTAATATCAGTCATGTCCGTTCACCTCCGATTAACCGACAACGCCAGTTGCAAGCACACCGTAGGAAGTACCAACAGTGTACGCATTCGCAGCGCCGCTAATAATAAACTCTTCACCAACCAGCAGGGGATGAGCACGCAGCAGATCCCCAACCTTCGTGACATATTCACGATTGTCATATTCTCCGCCGTCGTTGAAATCGTCCATACCATTCTCAACGAAATAGTACCGCTTATTCAGCTTGTCAACAACAAAGCG
>ODAI010091851.1_pt1 | contig 11220 bp, 4 predicted proteins | sample 1539321 | NCBI WGS metagenome assembly ODAI01 (sample SAMN02144231, study PRJEB22623) | gut metagenome | biome: sheep rumen | host: Ovis aries | place: New Zealand
CTCATCGGCACGGCGCAAAAGCACCTCTATGTTCTCAAGCTCCTCCGCTTTGACGGAATAGATGCCGCAGCTCGCTCCGAGAGCATATTCCTTGCCCATGGTGTCGTTGAATCCCTCCGTCTTTCTGCGCAGCTTTTCCACAAAATCCCTTGCGTATGCCTCGTCCTTTCCGAACATGACGGTGTAGAATTCATCCCCTCCCGTGCGGCCGGAGATATCGTCCTCGCCGCTGCATTCCGCAATGAACCTGCCTATGGCGGAGATCGCCACATCGCCTTCTCCGTGGCCGTAGAAATCGTTTATACTTTTGAGCTTGTCAAGATCTGTCATGACGGCGGTCACATAGGTGCCGCCGTTTTTCTTTGCTTCCTCAAAGCCCTTGTGGATGCTGACCTCAAAGCCTTTTCGGTTGAGAAGTCCCGTAAGCCTGTCGTGGGTGCTCTCCCTGCGGAGATCTGCCACCAGAGAGCGTATGGAATTTCTCTGCAAAAGGGTCTCCATCGCAACGGCGATGTTTATCGTCCAGATATTGTAGAATTCTCCGAAAGGAGACTCACTGTTCATCATTATGGCTGTGTAGCCGAAACAGTGCTCCCCGAAATGTATGTGAGTTATGTAATAGCACTTAAAGCCGTCGTCGCTGTCTGGAGGGATCAGCGCCGAAACGGGTATCATCCCCTGCGGATGCTGTGTGGTACCGCTCATGTCTATCCATATGGCGGGATATACCTTGTCCGATGGATGGTCGAATTCCTTCTCGTAGGAGCATTTGCCCTCCTCATCACCGTAGGCAAAGAAAAAGAACTTTGCATAGGAGCCGAAATTCAGGCTGTGCTTTTCAAAGGCGGCACCCATCTGCTTAATGTCGCCTATGCCTGCCATCTCAAGCATACCCGCCTCGGTATCATAGAGGTTATAGAGCATATTCACATTTCTGTGGAAAGAAGCGTTTTTGTCCCTTGCCCTGGTATCCTTGGAGATCGGCATACAGCCGCAGGAAACACGGTAGACATTTGTGGTGGGCAGGGTGATCATCCTCCCGGGGACGATCTCATCACGTTTGTTTTCAAAGAGGTCGAATATCAGCTCCGAAAGGGCGTTCTTGTCCTGTGTGGCGGTGGAGATGCTGGGGAAATGGGAAACTGCCTCGTCTATGTCATCATATCCGGAAACGCACACATCCCTGGGCACCTTTATGCCCATTCCCGCCAGAGAATCGCAGAGGGACAGAGCCATGTAATCATTGGCACAGATTATAGCCTGCGGCATCTGCTCGCACTTGTTGAAGAAAAAGTCCGCAGCTTCATCGCTCTTGTTATACCAGAAATCACCGTGGAAAACTCCCACCCCGTCCTCGGGCAGACCGTGTGCACGCATGGCATTCCTGAAGGCATTGAGCCTCTCCACCGAATCGGGGAGCCCTTCTATGCCGGACATATAGCCTATACGGGTAAAGCCGTGTACCTTGACGAAATGCTCCACAAAGTCGGCTATGGCGTTTGCATTGTCAAAACGGACATGACAGAAATCCTTGCAGGGCTCGGCTATGGAGATGACGGGACATTTACATTCCTTCAGCTTTTCGTGGATCTTCTTTCTTATCTTTGCTATAAAAACATTGTTGTTGTCAAAGATCACGCCGTCCAGCTTGTCAAAGGGGACTATGTCCAGTATATGGTGCTCCATTGATCCGAAATCCCTGTGATCGGCTCCGATAGTGCCCAGAAAATTGAAAAACAGCACATTGAATCCGTGATTTCTTGCAGCTCTGTTCAGTGAACAGCAAAGATCCCTGCGGAAAGTGCCGGAGATCCCGCTCAGGAATATACCTATGGTCTTATGTCCGTTAATCATTAGCATCACCCGATAAAAATCATTGATCCGATCCTCACAGCCGGGACAAAATTTCTACGCTGACTACATACACTTAAATTATATCATGGACAGCATAATTTGTAAAGTCTTTGCATATATCACCACAAAAATCGGTAAGTCCTGCAAAAACTGCGCCTCTAAAGGGCTTGGCGGCTTAAACACCCGCAATTTATGGTTGATATCAAGCAAATAATGATTTGTAAAAATATTCTTAATGTAGTATCATTTAATTGTGGACAGGACGACAACTATCCACAACAGTTCATAACATCTCATTCTTCGTACTGGCTTTTTCTCCCAAATACCGCCCGGCATTATGTGTCGGGCGGTGTTTGGTTCCTCAGGTGTTGTTGACAGTGTTCACTGCAATGGCTCCCGTAAAACTTTCATTTGTTTGTGCTGATGACCTGCGGTCTGTATAAGCTAAAAAACGGCATCCCCGCATTACACGGAAATGCCGTTTTTAAATTCTCTCCCTTTATTTGCCTGTATTACTGAACAGCATCAAGTTCTGCATTGAATTCATCAATGAGAGTATTGACAGTGTCGTTCATGGTATCTCTGGTAGTAGCCCAGTCAGTACCGTGCATGGAAGCCTTAATACCCTGAGTATCCGCATAGGTAAGGAGGCTGGAAAGGTCGTTGGAAACGCCGCTTGCAAGCTCGGTAACGGGATGCTCTTCGGCAAGTCTGGTGATCTCATCAAGCTGCTCGATGAGTGTGTCGTTCCACTTGAAATCTTCCTTCTGCTTCTGGAGATTTACTTCCCTCGTGCCTTCGTCGTCCGCAGAAACAAGCTCGCACTCTACATACAGAGCAACGCCCTCGGGATTTCCTGCGCCCTTGCAGAGGCAGTAACCGCTGGCAGATGCAGAATAGAAAGGCTCCTCTGCATCAGCAGGACAGGGAACGGGCACCCAGCGCACCTGCTCGGGATCTATGCCGCACTCCCAAGTTTCGGGGTCGGACTGGAGAGCCCAGGGAGCGTTGATGAAGAACAGCTCCTTGCCCTCGCCCATGAAGTGTACCTGCGGGCTCCAGTCGAACATCTGCTTATCAAATACAAGACCCTTGGTGTACAGTGAGTACATCCAGTTCTGAGCCTTTTCAAGGGTAGGATCCATAAGGTTGGACTTCAGCTTGCCGTCAACGGAAGAAACGGCAGGAACACCCGCAGAAAGGTACAGGGGCTGCTCTGACCACCAACCGTCAAGACCGTACATCTCGGCATCGGGATCGCAGAATTCTTCCAGCATCTTAGTAAAGGTATCCCAGTTCCAGTTGCCTTCCTGATAGAGCTCCCAGGGATCGTCAAGACCGTTTTCGTCTATGGTCTCAGCACTGTATATAACTGCGCCGCCGGGGGTAACTCCGTTTACAAACGCATAGTGCTTGCCCTTGAAGGAGTAGATCTCCATAGCTGCTCTTACATTGTCGTAAAGCTCACTGTCAATGTCGATATAATCGTCGATGGGTTCAAACATTCCGCTTACGATGCCCTTGGGAAGGGAGCTTTCGTCTCTCTGGAAGAAGTCAACGCCCTCACCGCCCAGAACATAGGTGGAAAGATCGCTGTAACGAGCATCCCAGGTGGTAGGATACCACTTGATGGATCCGCCGTACTTTTCCTGGAAAAGAGAAAGGGGCACAGGAATGGACTTACCGGTGGTGTCGGGGTTCAGATCCCAGTGACAGAGCCACTTTATCTCCTTGTTCTCCAGTTCAACATCACGGAGCTTGTCGGCAGCGGAAGCAACGGCTTCAGCCTGCTCGGTGGACATGGTCTGGGTGTTTATCGCAACTGTTGCGGCAGTGGTGGTAGTAGCGGTAGGCTCCTCTGCGGGAGGATTAGCTCCGCCGCCTGCTGCTTCACCGCCGCCCGAATTGCTGCCGCCGCAAGCTGTGAGCCCCATAGCCAGAGTCAGTGCAGAAATACCTGCCAAAGCTCTTTTAAAGTTCGATCTCATATGAGTTCCCTCCGTTTTTCTGACGGCCGTGCCGTCTTTATTTTATCCGTTTTTGAAATGTCCTTTCTGCCGTTCATATATATGACACGACAGTATAACAATTTCATCTATGGAGATTTTATCACAAAACCGAAGCAAAAACTATTCATTTTTTGTTGTTTTTCACACTTTTTTTGTTTATGCCCAAAATACCGGAAAACGCCCTCATATCACTTCTGCACTGCATTTATAAAGCATTTTGTGCTGTCTCCCCATCTTTATACAAAGCAAAAATTGGTAATAGCTTTCAGTTATCAGCAAATTTTTTCTTGATTTTTTATTTATTAAATGTTACAATCATGTAATATTTAGTTTTCACCGGTTATTTCCGACATCTGCGGTCATAGCTCTGACTATTCTTTTAAAATCATTTCTTCCTTGGAGGTGTATTTCCTTGATAAGGATAACAAAGACTGAAAACGGCACCGTAAAGGGCATCCCCTGTGCCGACCCGAGAATCACTGCATTCAAGGGTGTTCCTTTTGCAAAGCCCCCTGTGGGAAAACTCAGGTGGCGAGCTCCTCAGCCTGCCGAAAACTGGGACGGTGTGCGGGAATGCTTTGAATTTGCTCCCATATCCGTTCAGGACACACCGGGTATCGGGGACGACATCTATTGCAGAGAGTGGCACGTAGACCCGGATGTTCCCATGAGCGAGGACTGCCTTTACCTTAATATATGGACGAATGCAAAAAGCACTGATGAAAGGCTGCCTGTTCTGGTGTGGTACTTCGGCGGCGGCTTCCAGTGGGGTTACACTTCCGAAATGGAATTTGACGGGGAGCGCTTAGCCCGCAGAGGCGTGGTAGTGGTCACTGTCAACTACAGGCTGGGTGCCTTCGGCTTCATCGCTCATCCCGAAATGACCGCAGAAGACCCCGAAAAGCCATGTAACTTCGGTTCTCTCGACCAGCAGGCAGGGCTTTTCTGGGTCAGAAGAAATATAGCAAATTTTGGCGGAGACCCTGAAAACATCACAATTGCGGGTCAGTCAGCAGGGGGCGGCAGCGTTCTTGCTCAAATGGCATCAAAGCAGAATGAGGGCAGCTTCCAGAAAGCCTGTGTTTTCAGTGGGATGTTCCAAAGCCCCTATATACCAAACAATTTCTTCTGTCCCAGAACTCTTTCGGAAGCGGAAAAGCTGGGTGAACAGCTTTTTGCCGAGCTGGGCGTAAAGACCCTTGATGAGGCAAGAAAGCTGGATGCAGACTTTATACGCTCAACATATTCTGATATGAGGAACAAAACAGGGGTAATGTTCACCATTGCGAATGACGGTCATTTCTGCACGGGCGATCCCCTGAAGGCATTCTGCAACGGTACAAGGAACCGTGTTCCCGTCTTTGCGGGGAATACGGGAGATGAATTTCTTGAATGTATCCCCGCTGCAGATGATGAAGGATACCATGCAAAGGCAAGGGAGATATTCGGAGAAAAGGCAGACGAGTTCCTGTCTATTGCACCAAAGGGTGTCACGCCCATGGGATATGCTCCCGCAAGCCCCTGTGAGATCGGTGTGAAGGTCGCATTCAGGTCGGAAAACAGACTTCCCGACCCCAGACCCTGCTATTATTACAGGTTCGTCCCCGATATCCCCGGTGACGATCACCCCGGCACCTTCCACTCCTGCGACCTGTGGTTCTTCTTTGATACCATCGCAAAATGCAGCCGCCCATATACAGGCAGGCACTACGACATCGCAAGGCAGATGTGCGATTACTGGGTGAATTTCATCAAAAACGGCGACCCCAACGGCAGAGATATTTGCGGCGAAGAGCTCCCGGAATGGGAAAGGTACACGGGAAAGGGCGGAGCGGAAATGACATTCACTCCCGAAGGTGCCGTACCCGCCGTGGAGAGCGACCCGCTCACCATGTTTCTGATCGACAGAGCTATTGAAAGAGAGGACAAGTCATGAGCAAAAAGCAGGCATTCAACCCCTATCTCCCCTCCTGGGAATATATTCCCGACGGAGAGCCATATGTGTTCGGTGACAGAGTATATGTTTACGGTTCCCACGACTTTTTTGACGGCTATGTTTTCTGTATGGGCGACTATGTGTGCTGGTCAGCACCCGTGAACGATCTTTCCGACTGGCGCTATGAGGGCGTGATATACCCCCGCAATGAGGATCCCAGAAACAAGGACGGCAAAATGTGCCTCTATGCCCCTGATGTGACTGTGGGTCCGGACGGACGTTATTATCTTTACTATGTGCTGGACAAGATAAACATCATGTCTGTGGCTGTGTGTGACACCCCTGCGGGCAGGTACAAATTTTACGGCTATGTACACTATCCCGACGGCACTCTTCTCGGCGAAAGAGAGGGCGACGAGCCACAGTTCGACCCCGGCGTGCTTACCGAAGGAGACAGGACCTATATGTACAGCGGCTTCTGCGGACACGGGGACAAGAGCAGGACAGGCGCAAAGGTCGCCGTTCTCGGCAAGGATATGCTGACTGTCATCGAAGAGCCCAGGACCGTGCTTTTCGGCTCCTGTTACAGTGAAGGCACAAACTATATGGGTCACGCCTTTTTTGAGGCTTCCTCCATAAGAAAGGTGAACGGGAAATATTACTTTATATATTCCTCCGAGGTCATGCACGAGCTGTGCTACGCCGTAAGCGACAGCCCCACAGAGGGATTTGAATACAAGGGCGTTCTGGTCAGCAACTGCGACCTTCACATAGACAGCTACAAGCCCGCAGATATGCCAATGGCGGCAGGTGCCAACAATCACGGGAGCATCGTGCAGATAAAGGACGACTGGTATATCTTCTACCACCGCCACACCAACAACACATGGTTCTCAAGGCAGGGCTGTGCAGAGAAGCTGAAGCTCAATGCAGACGGCACCTTCGATCAGGCGGAGATCACCTCCTGCGGTCTGAACGGAGGTCCTCTTGAGGGAAAGGGAGAATACCCCGCATATATCTGCTGCAACCTCTTTACGGAAAAGCACGATATGTATGTGGGCATGGGTCAGCCCCGCATACGTCAGGACGGCAGGGACGGCGACGAGGAGACAGGCTATATAGCCGACTTCCACAGCGGAGCCACCGCCGGCTACAAGTATTTTGACATAAAGGGGCTCAGAAAGATATCCATCCGTACAAGAGCTTACGGCGACGGCTTTTTTGAGGTAAAGACCAAGTGGGACGGTGAGCCCGTTGCAAAGCTTGAGATCAGGGGCTCAAATGTGTGGGAAACATATACTGCCGATGTGAGCATCCCGGACGGAGTTTATCCTCTCTACTTTACTTACAGGGGCAGCGGTTCCCCTACCTTCGGTTCCTTTATCCTTGAATGATAGGTGATGAAATGAAAATTACACCCGAATCCCGTATCGGTCTGAAAACCTCGGAGAACTGCCCCTCCGGAATCATAAAGATCGCCTGCAAGGTGCTGGAGGACATAAGAAAAGTCATCGGATGCACCACTGTTGAGGGCTTATCCGATGATATAAACATCGTCTGCGGCATCCTTGATGTAAACAGTGTTTTTGACGATCATCCCTTTATTGAAAGGGACAGCATTAAGGGAAAAAATGAAGTCTACGGTCTTTATTTCCGGGACAGGGAGATAATAGTTGCGGGCAGCGACAAAAGAGGTACCATATACGGACTTTTCAAGATCTCCGAGATACTGGGAGTCTCCCCTCTTGTCAGCTGGTCTAAGGTGGAGCCTCCCAAAAAGGAAAGCGTGGAGCTGACCTCAGAGGATGATATCCTCTCAAAGGAGCCCTCCGTAAAGTACAGAGGCTTCTTCATAAACGACGAATGGCCTGCTCTCGGGACATGGTGCATGAAGCACTACGGCGGTGTGAACGCCGAAATGTACGAAAGCGTGTTTGAGCTTCTCCTGCGCCTGAAAGGAAATTATCTCTGGCCTGCTATGTGGGCATCCTGCTTTGCACTGGACGGACCGGGGCTGAGATCTGCGGAACTGGCTGATGAATACGGTGTCATAATGGGGCTTTCCCACCATGAGCCATGCCTTCGTCACGGCGAGGAGTACAGCAGGCTGAGGGGAAAGGATTCCATTTACGGTGATGCCTGGGACTTCCGCTCAAACCGTGAGGGCATAACCCGTTTCTGGGCAGACGGTCTGAAAAGGAACGGCAGGTTTGAAAATGTCATTACCGTGGGGATGAGGGGCGAGCGTGACAGCACCATTCTCGGAAGAGAAGCCACTCTTGCAGACAATATCTCTCTTCTGAGGGATGTTATCAAGACACAGAATGAGCTTATCGCAGAATATGTTGACAGTGACCTGAAAAAGGTGCCCAGGATGCTGGCTCTCTACAAGGAAGTGGAGCCCTATTACTACGGCGACGAGGAGAACGAGGGATTGTGTTCCTCTGAGGAGCTTGAAGATGTGATACTCATGCTCTGTGATGACAACCACGGTCACCTGCGCACTCTCCCCGATGAGAAGATGCGTTCTCACAAGGGCGGCTTCGGTATGTACTACCACTTTGACTATCACGGGGATCCCATATCCTACGAATGGGTCAATTCAACCTATCTTCCTGTGGTATGGGAGCAGATGACCACCTGCTACGAAAGCGGCGTAAATACACTGTGGATAGTGAATGTGGGAGATCTGGCTCTCAACGAGATGCCGCTGTGCTATTTTCTCGACCTTGCCTATGACTACGGAAAATGGGGCGTTTCAAATACGTCCTCCCCCTTTGAATACACAAGAGAATGGGCAGATAGACAGTTTGGCAGCCGCCTTGATAAAGAGGATGCTGAGGTTATCGCACAGACCATCCTTGAAAGCACAAGGCTGCTGCACAACAGGAGACCCGAACACATGAATGACAGTGTATTCGGTGTACACGGTCACGCACGCCGCCTGCTTTCCGAGGCAGAACGGCTGAGGGAGAACGCTGCACGCACAGAAAAAAAGATCGGCGAAGACGACCCTGCCTTTACAGAGCTTGTATCCTATAATGTGCAGGCGGGTCTGAACCTCCTTGAAATGTGGATATATTCGGGCTTCAACAGATTCTTTTCCGAAATAGGCGCTGTTGCTGCCAACATCTTCGGAGAGAAGGTCCTGAAAGCTCTTGAAGAGGATGACAGACTGACAGCGAAGCTCCACTCCGTGGGAGACGGTGCCTTTGACGGCTTCGGTCTTGCTCCTCACATAGGATTCAGGCACTGGAACAGCGAGGAAATGTCAAACCCTGTCCTGCACAAGGTCATACCCGTAAAGGGAAAAGCGATAAAAGTAGGTCTTGTGTATGATGAGGGTGTCACCTCAGGTCTTGAATGGACGGGTAAGGAGCTGAACATTTCTCATTTTGAAACAGGCTCTGACGGTAACAGATATTCCGGGTTCTTTGTAGCGTGCTGCGGCGACTGTAATGTTTCATACACTGTAGAATGTGACAAAGACTGGATAAGAGCAGCAGATGCGCAGGGCAGAGCAGTGACTGCGGAAGAAACAGTCGGTCCTTTGCCGGAAAATGCGATCAGGGAATACAGTATCATTGTTGACAGAGAAAAGCTGCTCAGTACCTCCGATGAAGACATAGTTTCCGACAAGGCTGTGGTATGCGTGAAATATGAAAATGCCGTGGTCAGGATAAATGTCTATGCCCGGGAGGTGCGAGACCCTGAGGACAAGGTGACCTACGAGAACGGCGGAATCATCACCGTAACTGCTGACAGATTTTCCGACAATGTGAAAAACTACGGCTTCGGCTTTGAGCTTCTCCGTGACATGGGCAGGAACACCGATGCTGTGAAGGTATTCCCCGTGGCATCAAAGAAAAAGGATATACTTTCCTCTCCCTACATAGAATACAAGGTGTTTTCCGCAAAGGGGGGAGACTATGACATCACCTTTGAGCTTGCGCCAAACAACCCCTATAAAAACGGACGCTCCGTGGATGCGGTCTACGGTATCAACGGTGAACTTCCGGTATTCATACGAACCCTTACAGATGACTACAAGGTAGGTTCATCTGCGGAATGGGCAGAAGGCGTGCTGGATCACGTTCACTATGTAAGGGATAAGGCAAAGCTGAAACAGGGCGTGAACACACTGCGCTTTTATGGTGTATCACCGGAGACAGTCCTTGAGAGGATCGTGTTAAAAAGCTGCGAAAAATAACACGCTAAAGCCTTTATTTCATTAGCTTTATTACAGCATATATCCCTATAAAATCAACATTGACCGGAAGTTCCCGCTTCCGGTTAATTTTTTGGTTAATCCCTTTGTTATACAAGTTAAGCTGACCATAATTTGCGGTTAACATTTCATTTTTTGCGGCAGAAATTTTACTGTTTTAGTGTGATTTGTCAATTTTTGTGAAAAGTAATCATTTTTGAACCGATTTTTGCCGATTGTCTCAAATACTATTTACAAACCCGATTTCAAATGATATAATTTTCTTGTAAATAAAGGAACGGTATTTGGTAATATTCACAAGGAGACCGGGAAACGGTCTCAAATCATCATTTTCAGTGCAGGGGGCTCATATACATATCCCGCAAAAAGGAAGAGGATGTAAAAAGGGGCACCGCACGAAGTTCGGAGGTAATTATTATGAGCAGTAGGAAATCATTGGTCGCTCTCACAACTGCCTTGTGTATGCTGGCATCCATGACAGCCTGCGGCGGCGGGAACACCGGCAGCAGCGGCAGCACTGAAGCCACAACAGCAGCAGGCGGCGGCGAGGCAGCAGCCACTACGGCAGCAGACGGCGGTGAAGCAGCTCCCGCAGAAGGCGGCGACACAGCTTCTTCCGGTGAAGTCAAGGAATTCACAGCCTTCTTTGCAGTGCCCGGGAACGAGACTGATGCAGGCAACGATGTTCAGGAGGTCATAGCTTCCAAGATCGGTGCAAAGTGCAAGATGACATGGCTCACAGGTCAGACCGCAGATGAGGCAGTCGGCGTTATGATCGCAGGCGGCGAGTATCCCGATTTCATCGACGCATCCACAGGTTCCCAGCAGCTTATAGATGCAGGCGGATGCATACCCATAGATGAGTACTGGGACGGCTACGACAACCTGAAGAATTTCTGGACAGAGGAACAGTGGAACTCTGTAAGAGCAGAAGACGGTCACATCTACATCATACCTCAGTTCGGCAACCGCTGGATGTATGATACCGAGACCGTTCACAACGACGAAGCATTCTGGATCCAGGTAAGAGTTCTTGAATGGGCAGGTTATCCCAAGATCGAGACTCTCGACGAATACTTCGATGTTATCGAGCGTTATCTGGAAGCCAACCCCACCATGGAGGACGGCACACCCAATATCGGTTATGAGATACTCTCCGATGACTGGCGTTATTTCTGCCTTGAGAATGCTCC
>ODAI011920272.1_pt1 | contig 11220 bp, 4 predicted proteins | sample 1539321 | NCBI WGS metagenome assembly ODAI01 (sample SAMN02144231, study PRJEB22623) | gut metagenome | biome: sheep rumen | host: Ovis aries | place: New Zealand
GGAAAGCACGTAGGAAGGACGGACAAGCACCGGATAACCCACTTCGCTGATGAACTCCTTGATGTCGTCCATTGATGTCAGCGCACGCCATGCAGGTTGGTCGATGCCCAGCTTGTCGAGCATGGCGGAGAACTTGTCTCGGTTTTCAGCACGGTCGATGTTCACCGGCGACGTGCCGAGAACAGGCACTCCCTGACGGTAGAGCTTCATGGCCAGGTTGTTAGGAATTTGTCCACCCATGCTGACGATAACGCCGCGTGGCTGCTCAAGGTCGATGACATCGAGCACACGCTCGAGCGACAGTTCGTCGAAGTAGAGACGGTCGCACATGTCATAGTCTGTCGATACGGTCTCCGGGTTGTAGTTGATCATGATGCTCTTGTAGCCCAGACGGCGGGCGGTGTTGATGGCGTTGACCGAGCACCAGTCGAACTCCACGCTGGAGCCGATGCGATAGGCGCCAGAGCCGAGCACTACGACAGACTTGTCGTTCTTATAATAAGGAATGTCGTAGGCGGGCTTGTAGGGTGCTGCTGTTGCGGCCTTGCCCACGGTAAAAGCGTCCTGGAAAGCAGGCGCTGGGTTGTAAGTGAAATACAGATAGTTGGTGAGTTCGGGATGTTCCGATGCCACAGTGTCAATACGACGAACCGAAGGAACGATGCCGCGCTGCTTGCGGTGCTGACGAACGGCGAGGTTCTCACGTTCCATGTTTCCACTTTGGGGTTTCAGTACGAAACGGGCAATCTGGAAGTCGCTGAATCCAGCCTGTTTTACCTCAAGCAGGAACTCATCGGGCAGTTCGTCGAGTGAACTATATTGCTGCAGCTGATGCTTCAGGTCAACAATGTGCTTCAGTCGTGTCAGGAACCAAGGATCAATCTTCGTGAGTTCCTCGATGCGTTCGATGGTGTATCCGTCTTCCAAAGCTTGTGCAATAGCAAAGATGCGCAAGTCAGTGGGGTTGGCAAGTGCATCATCGAGGTCTTGGAAGCGTGTATGGTCGTTGCCCACGAATCCGTGCATGCCCTGCCCTATCATACGCAGACCTTTCTGAATCATCTCTTCAAAGGTGCGGCCGATGCTCATGATTTCGCCCACCGATTTCATTGAAGAGCCAATCTGGCGCGACACACCAGCAAACTTCGTGAGGTCCCAACGTGGGATTTTGCATATCATGTAGTCGAGTTGCGGAGCAACGTATGCCGAATTAGTAGTTCCCATCTCGCCAATCTGGTCGAGAGTGTAGCCAAGAGCTATCTTTGCGGCAACGAAAGCGAGCGGATAACCTGTAGCCTTTGAGGCAAGTGCGCTGGAGCGCGACAGACGTGCGTTGATTTCGATGATGCGGTAGTCGTTGGTCACGGCGTTGAAGGCGAACTGAATGTTGCACTCGCCAACGATGCCCAAGTGACGCACGCAGCGGATGGTGATGTCTTGCAACATCTTCACCTGCTCATCGGTGAGCGAACAAGTGGGCGCCACAACGATAGACTCACCCGTGTGGATGCCCAACGGGTCGAAGTTCTCCATTGAGGCCACCGTGAAGCAGTGGTCATTGGCATCACGGATGCACTCAAATTCAATCTCTTTCCAGCCCTTCAGCGACTCTTCGACAAGTATCTGCGGAGCAAACGTAAAGGCACTCTCGGCCAACTCGCGGAAAGCTGCTTCATCGGGGCAGATGCCACTGCCCAAGCCACCCAGCGCATAAGCCGAGCGAATCATGATTGGATAGCCGATAGCGCGTGCAGCAGCCAACGCATCGTCCATATTCTCAACAGCATGGCTCACGGGAACTTTCAAGTCCACCTCGGAAAGCTTCTTCACAAAGAGGTCGCGGTCTTCGGTGTTCATGATAGCTTCTACGCTGGTACCCAACACCTCAACGCCGTACTCCTGGAACACACCCTGACGCCACAGCTCGGTACCACAGTTCAATGCCGTCTGGCCACCGAACGCCAACAAGATGCCGTCGGGGCGCTCCTTACGGATGATTTCGGTCACGAAATGGGTGTTCACCGGCAGGAAATAAACCTTGTCAGCAATTCCTTCCGAAGTTTGGATGGTCGCAATGTTAGGGTTCACGAGCACGCTCTGGATGCCCTCTTCGCGCAAAGCCTTCAGCGCCTGCGAGCCACTGTAGTCGAACTCGCCGGCCTGGCCGATCTTCAGGGCTCCTGAGCCCAACACCAATACTTTTGAGAGTTTTTTCTTCATCGTTTGTCTGTTTTATATAATTACAATGTGTTGACGATGGATGGGATTCGGACGCACAATTGGAGCATCCGTTCCATTTTGCCGTGCAAAGTTACGACAAAAAAACGAAACGCGAAAAAACGATGATAAAAATGTTATCTTCGAATGTATATTTCTACAAAAATGGGAATAAAAAATGTATAAAGAAACGAAAATGCCACCTCATATCGCATTTTCCTATGCATTTTTATGAGAAAATCGCTTTTGGCTCATCCGACACAAAGAAGCAAGACTGCGCCTTAGTGCAGCAATTTGTCAGATAATCTGCTTTTCAGTTGACAAAATGCAAGCGAAAAGGCTATTCGGAAAACAATCGCTTTCCAGCGCATTCTGTTGCCACAACTCTTACTTCAAAAGTATCTGCCGGAACTTTCACTTTCACATCCAACTCTCGAAAAAAACAGTACGGACGCAGCTATTCACATAGCCAGCGTCCGCACGAATCAAACATAATATGTATAATGAAAAGGTTCTCTCTTCATAGCCCCCATAGGGGCAGAGGGTCAGCGCTCCCAGACATCCTTCATCTGTCGGCCAGACCAGATGTCCTCCTCAGTGTCGAAAGCGTCGAGGGCAGTCTCCTTGGCATCATTCCATTCATCATCTCCACCAATGCCTTGGCTTATTTCTCCTATCCCTATACCACCTAACACTGATGAATAGAGGCGTGCATTGACAGTTTGCAATTGTGGGGCAATATATTGTTTTTTCATAATCACCATTCTCCTTATCAATTATTTCACTAACACTTTCTTGCCGTTCACGATGTAGAGGCCCTTTGTGGTAGGAATGCCGTTAAGTTTCTGACCGTTCATGTTGTACCACTCGCCGTTGCTGGGGTCGAACGTTTCCACGCTGTTGGCTTCCTCAATAGCGGTGGGAACAGATGGCGTGTCATTCCAATCAGAGAAGACAAACGTGAACTTGGCAGGATTTGTTGAACCTTGAATACTGCCCTGCGATGTGTTCAATCCGACTTTATCAGTATCCAGCACCAGATAGGCTGAGTTTGCCCTCAGGTTGATGCCTTCCCTTGAAACGCGATAGAACATCTCATCACCCACATGCTGTGTGCCTGTTGTACTGCCATCAGGTTTCAGGTCATACCACTTGTAGGAGAGCACATAGTTGGTCTTCTTTTCGTCTGAGCTGAAAGACATCAGTTTATTTTTACCAGTGCGTTCCTCCAATACAGGAATCATGAACTCATTATTGGTGGTCACAGAGGCGAACTTGCCTTCACTCTCTTCATCATCGTGCATGTCGGGGACAAAGAGGTGGAAGCCCTTGTTGTCGCCAAATAGGTTGAACTCGCCTGTGTCGTTGGCATTGTCAGGGTTGTAAATCACATAGCCCGATTCTGCAGGAATCACGGGAGCAGGTGATTCGCTGACATCTGTCAACGTGATAGTATGCTTTGTGTAGTCAGGACTGCTCACCAAATACGATTTTATCGGTTTGTCCGTGAAGTAAGGCAGCAGCGATGCATCGATGGCGTGGTCGCGGCTCTCCGAGGCATAACCCTTGATGTTCACAGTCTTCGGATCGGTAGACACCGCGAGCTTCTTCAGTTCATAACCACCAAAGGACAAGACGAGGTGTCTCTTCGTATCTCCATTGTTCTTAATGGCAAAGATGTAATCAGCGTATGTAATCTCTTCTTCCTCTACCGACGTTCCAGGAACTTCCATGGGTTTTCCATCAGAAGGATATACTTCGCTGCCACCATCACCTTTGAAACTATATGCGAAATACGGATTGTTAACGCTGTTCTTCATGCGCAGATATACTGCAGCATCCTTTGGTACGTTTGGAACGACTAAGGTATAAGGCCAGCTACTGTTTCCGTTTAACTGCATTCCTTCGTCAGAGATGATGCATTTTCCACCAGATGCTTGGACATTGTTTTCAGTGTAGAACCACAGGCCTTGTGTTTCGGGTACCACAGCTCCATTAGCCCATACCTGATTACCATCGATGCTCTTTGCCGTCTGGAAGATATTGTCTTTGGCTTTCGGATTCTTAGACTGGCTGTTCAGACGCAGCCAATAAGCGCCAATCTCTGAATCTGTTTCCCAGAGCGAGAGGTCGTTCGAGGTAATCTCGTAGTAAGTATCTTTGATGGAATTCCAGTAGGTGTCAGTAAAGCCATCGGGTTTCTGGGCCTCAAGATGATCCTCGGCGAGAAGTGCTGCGCTACTGAACCTTGTCATGTCCATGAAGTCCCAAGTGTACGGATACGTCTGAGTCTGCTGGTAGGCAACGGTCACGTTATGGTCGGCATAGTCGGCCACGTACTTCATGTTCTTCTCCATGTCCTTACCACGCATACGGAAGGTACCTATTTCGCCGAGTGCATGAATATAGGAGAACGTGTTGACAGTTGTATTGGTCGTGAGGGACTTCGTAAGATGACCCGTCTGAGAGATGATATCATTCTTCACATTATTGCTACCATCAGCCAACTTCTGATCTTTGTTGAAGTACTTCAGCGTCCAGTTGTAGGTATCGCTTATGTCAGTTGAAGTACCATTTTCATTAGGATCGTCATCAGTACTCCACAGCAGGAACTTGTCGCTTTCAGTAGCACCCTTGATTTCGTTGGTCTCGATGCGGTCGCCATGATAAATCTGAATCTTGTATAGCTTACAGATGGAGTTGGTACCATCAAGTGTGAACTCCATATCGCCATCTGCCTGGGCGAAGAAGTGATAGCAACCACGGTAGTTGTTGTCACCTTCTTTTCCTTTCCATAGAGAACCACCTGCCAAGTAAACATCTTCCGGATCAATAACTTTATACTCAGCATCACGGGCATTGGTGATGTGGAACTTCATATCTTCAATATCAAATTCATCAGAATTAATTCCACTACCCATGTAGATAATCACGCGGTCGTCTTTATTCAGATGTGGAATGAGGAAGCTACCTCCGGAAAGAATACCTACATAGCGGTCGGGATCCTTCGTGGATTCATGGATGTCACCATTACCAAACTCATTGAAGATACAACTCGTATTGGAGTGTGCCTTGACAATTATACCCTCGGTATCCCAGATCATATCGGCGTTATCACCTTCCATGTCGTATTTGTTCAAGAAACGCGGGTCGTAATTTTGTCCATTTTTCTGCAAACGATAGTTGAACATCCAGTCAGAACGATTAACACCGTTGTCAACATAATTCATTTCTTTGTAAAGGAAAGAAGTGGTAACAGGAGCAGTCTCACCATTAGCAAAGAAGTTATTAAAATAGGTACCGAAGGATTGGGGGGGTGCATAGTTTTGAGTGGTTTTATTCTCAAAAACATCATTTATATTATCATTATTTATATCCTTTGTACGACGAGGTACGCCCTGAGTAGGATCCCAATCCAAACCTCTTAATGAGGTGGATGAGAAGTCCCATGTGTGACCTCTTAATGGCTCTGCATATTGGTTGGTTGAATGGTATGCGGCATCGTATGCCACAGTAAATGCATATACAGGATCAACTTTATAGTAGTTTATCTCTCCACCAGCATTTGTGCCAAACTTGATCAGAACGACGCCACCAGGGTTTTCGCCATCCTTGAATTTAATATTCCTGATACCCAGCTTCCAGATTTTGTTGTTATTTTCATCTACTTCATCAGTTTCCCATAAGTAAGGTTCACATTCCGTGATATTACCAGACATCTTCTTTACGGTTAGCTCTGTATCATGGTAACCTTGCACAATGGCGAGGTCATCGTCCTCTTCTGTCCCGCTTGGTACCCACTTGGCCAGCGGATAAATCTGCTTAGCAGGATTGAAAGCTACGTCGAAGAGTTCTGCCACACCGCAGGCATCGGGAGTTATCGGGTCCTTTCCCTGCCAAGGATTACCATCAATATCACGTATATAATCGGAATTGGTATAATAACCATTGTCATAATCATTACTTGATGTCCAACCGCCAAACAGGTAATAAATCTTACCTGCTTCCACATTAAGTACAAATTCTCCGACAGCACCATTCGCGAGCGACGAACTGCCACCAGTCCAAGTGATATCTGTAGCATCAGAGAAAGTCTCTCCATTATCAGATGAAACCTTCACATAGTACGGACATGCCCTATTACATGTTTGCTCGTTAGCGCGATCAAACTCAGTAAGCCAACCGGCATCGTCATAATAGATAGCATTCCCAGGTATGTCATAACGATAGTAAAGCATACTATATGGCGTGAACTTCACTTTCATGGTACCATTTTCCAAAGGCATGAACTTGTAGAACGTTCCCGAAGTGGGAATGTTGTTTTTATCATTACTTCCCAAGTTGAAATTAATCTCAATATTGCCCGTTTCCGAGTTTTTGGTAACACCAGGCAATTTAAAACCATCTACAGCGTTAACGTATGACACCGCACCCTCTTTCGAAGATACCACAATAGCATGCTGGCTCTTGTCCTCATTACCGACACGAACTTCCAAACCACCAGGAACAATGTGTTCCTTGGCTTGGAGTTCACCTGTAATATCGAAACGAGAAGTGTACTCATAGTTGCGCTCGCTATAGTCATCAATCATTGTTGCCTGGTGGTCGCTGTAAACCTTGATCTTTACGATGCGGGTGTAGTTACCATTCATCAAACCGAGATCCAAATGACCATCCTCTGTAATCACAATAGCTTGGCTTGTGTAAAGCCACACTTCATGATTTTCTTGACTCACAATGTTTCCCTCGATACGGCATTTTGTTCCTTCAACAGATAGGCCAGCAGTAACAATTTGGTCTTCTATTTGGTTACCTTCACCTGGATTATATTCACCATCGTTCCACTTGTCCATAAATGCTGCACAGCCATCATAAGAGCCATCCTTACCACTACTGGAGAAAGTGGGGGCTGTTCCAGTGTAGAAGATCTCCACGCGATCGCCCTTTTTCAGATTGCAAATGCTAAAGTTATACCAATCAGTATTATCTACACCATATTGAGGTGCTCGAATACCTCGTTGTACAGTCCACCCAGTACTGCTGACAGCAACTCTATTATTAAGCGTGAGAGCAGCCTCAGGGATTGTTAGATACTGAGCAGTAGCATTATTTAAACTAAAACCTGGATTGGTGTTAGGATCATCAGAAATAGATATAGTACTGGCGTTCTTACCCTGAGTAGAAAACATATCATATACCTCATAACCGGGATCATAATTGAAATGAGATTTCTTTGTTTTTATCTCTATTCTATAGATACCAGAATATTGGTTAGGGAAATGAAGAAATACATTTCCCTTTTCAATATTGGTTGTCATTTGAAACTCAACTGTCCCACTAAGAGTAGTACCTTGAGGGATTGTCGTATTATCTGAATTCATCGTACAATTCCCAGCTAGCACAATTTTAACTTCATCGCCAATCTTGAGGTTGTGAAGTTCAATATCACCGCCTCCATTTCGCTGATTCATTTGCAAATAAGAGTGTTCAGGATTTCCATCATTATTATCCTGTCCAATTTGCCATTTATCAGTATTTTTTGTCTGACCATCTTGATTCTGTCCTACTGCTATAAAATACACACCATCAATTTGGGACCTATAATTCTTGGTCGCTGGAGAATTATTGTCATGTTCAATATATGCAATGTAATTATCTCCTCCAGCCCAACGAATGTGTGAGGTGTTAAAACCTGAATTATTCCATGATCTATTCAATCCGGAAAAATCAAGTATCTCTGTAACCTCATTAGAAGATAAAGAACCACTCTGTGCCAGAGCATTACTCCCCAGCAGGCACACTAATAGCATTAAAAGTAGATACCTTTTCATTTTAGTACGATTTTTAGTTTGAAAAAATTGAGTTACAATGTCTAACATTTTGTTGGTTTAAAATTAAATAATGTAATAAAATAGCTGCATATAGATGCAAATCGAAATTTGCTTGCTGCAAAGATACATTTTTATAGATAAATCTATTCTGCGTAACATTTTTTTTAAAATCAGCCTCAAACTGTGTGTTTGTTACACCTAAAAAAGTTTTTGAAAGAATTGTTTCCCTTCAACAACCTGTTTTGTATCAGTTTAGGAATCAATGGTTTAGAAAACGGCAGCAAAAAACGACATAGAAACTGCTGCGTAGCGGGTAAGAAATATCATGAAGCGACCTTTCAGAAATAGCGATAAATAAAGGGAATTCAAGGGGAACGGACTTATCATTATCTCATTTATTCTTAGGAAAAAACATGACAAATTTTTGTCGACTTTTCCGTGCAATCTAGAAAAGAAATATGTAAAGAATCTTTACTTCCGCCCTTTTCCACCAGCATTTTTAGCTGACGAATTTGTCATTTGTGGCTTTTGAGGGTGTCATTTGTGGCCTTTGACCTTCTCATTTGTGGCTTTTGACACGCTCATTTGCCACAAGTGAGAGCCTCAAAGCATAGCTCTGACAACCCAAAAGCATTGCTTTCAGGCATTGAAAAGATGTAAAGAAAACGGAACTGCTTGATAATCAACAACTTCCGAAAATATCAAAAAAGGCCGTTTTTGCACCAAAATCCTTTCCAGTTCAGAAAACAGGCCGCTATTTGAGCCTGAAATTCAGAATTTTCTTGACAAAAGTGGTATTTCATATCAAGAATTAGAGAAGTAGAGATTATTTTATTGCCGCAAATGAATTGGAATTATAAAAATGATAGGAATAATATCGCTGCTAGCCCGAAACGCCCCAACGGGGCAGCAGCAACTAGCCCAAGGCAACGCCTTGGGGGGAGGAGATTTGACAACAAACTAACGCCCTACAGGGGCAAAAGCATAAAAAGGTGAGGGCTTTTGCACTTACAGCGCGTTCTTCTTACACACCATGCCCACCCAGGGTGTTGCCCTGGGCTATGAGCAGGTTGGCCTTGCAGGCCGTTCTTTGTTCGAAAGGGTCAACTTGTATATTATTCTCAAAATTATAATTCTCAAATTGCTTCCCCCTATTCCCTACGTTCCATCGCCAACCCATAGCCTTTGACTTTCCCTTCGGCCAGCGATTTTCAATTCGGCCAGCAATCCATGATTCTCTAATTCTTGATAAAACTTTAGACCTTAATTAACTATGCGCGCGAGGGGGGAAAATGTATCCAGCGTGGTTTTGACTTTTCTGCAGTTCGTCCGTCTAATGAGTATAAACACTAACAACAAAATGAAAAAGATTATATTTGGGATACTGTGCCTCTTGTCAGGCAGCGTTTGCCATGCAGAGGACATCACCATCCGCTACAAAGGCGCTACAGCGAAAGTGGTGAACAAGATGAAAGACAGTGTGAACGTGACCGTGAACGGCGCAAGTGTGAACATCGAAAGCTTGTACAAAAGCCACAAACTGACGCTCCGCCTTTCGGGCAAAAGCGACAACGGACAGCTCGAATTAAAGACTGCCGGCAAGGCGAAAGTGAACCTTGACGGCTTGACACTTACCAGTCAGGAAGGTGCTCCACTCTGCTTGAAGAATAAGAAAAAGGTGGAGATTGAAGCTCTGAAAGGAACCGAAAACACTCTCACCATCACCGCTTGCGTAGACACTGCCAAGCATAAGGCGGCCACCATTTGGGCAAAAGACAAACTGCTGTTCTCGGGTCAGGGAACGCTGAACATCGTGGCAACGGGCGACGGTTGTCGAGGCATCAAATCGAAAAAAGACATTACCATCGAAGACCTCACGCTCAACGTGACGACTACGGGCGACAACCTCGGCGAAAAGCCATTCAGCTTTGGCGATTTCGGTGGTTTTGGAGGTGAAATGCCCGACTTCGGAGGCGGATTCCCTGGATTCGGAAATGACAGCACAGCGTTTGCTGGAGGGTTCCCCCCATTCGGAGGCATGGGTGGATTCGGGGGATTTCCACGTTTTGATAATGACAGCACGGCCGTTGCTGGAGGATTCCCGCCCTTCGGAGGTTTCCCCCGTTTCGATAATGACAGTACTGCGTTTACAGGTGGATTTCCTCCATTCGGAGGCATGGGTGGTTTCGGAGGTTTCCCACGTTTCGATAACGACAGCACGGCTGTAGGCGGTGGTTTCCCACCCTTTGGAGGCATGGGAGGATTCGGAGGATTCTCCGGATTTGATAACGATAGCATCGATGGAGGCGGTTTCGGCGACTTTGGTGGCGGTTTTGCAGGCAAACACAAGTATGTGGCTTCCACCAAAGGAATCGCATCGAAAGGAAAAATCACCATCAATAGCGGCAATGTGACCGTAAAGACTTCCACCGCTGGAGCCGAGGGCATCGAGGGCAAGGAAGGTATTGCCTTCAACGGCGGAAATGTGGACGTGTCGAGTACCGATGACGCCATCAACGCCAACGCCACCATCGAGTTCAACGGCGCTAACGTCATCGCCCGAAGCACTTCGAACGATGCAGTAGACTCCAATCCGAAGGGCGGATTCTTCATGGCTTTCGGCGGCAACAACAATCAAGATACTGAGCCCGCTATCGTCATCAACGGCGGCACCGTCTATGCTTGGAGCCAAGTGGGGTCGCCCGAGGAAGGACTCGATTGCGACTTTGCCCCGCTTGTGGTGAAAGGTGGCACCATCTTCTCCGTTGGTGGTGGTATGGGCGAGATGCCCTCCGTGCCCTCTAATGAGAATACCCAGCAACCTACAGCACTGCTCATCGGATTCGAAATCGAGAAAGACGAACCTGTCAGCGTGTACGATGACGCTGGAAATCTGCTCTTCAACGTCACTATCCCCTTCTCCCTGCGCCGTAGCGCCAGCCTGGTGGGCAACCCCGCGTTCAAGGTGGGCGGCACCTACACCGTGAAGACAAAGGGGAAAGAGAAAACCTTTACGCTCAGCGAGCCTTTCACGGCTGTGAGGTAAGGATTGACATTAAGAAAGTCCAGATTTCATATCAGCTGAAATATCCTTTTATCAACTATAATTGATCATCTTTCGCAAGTTGAAGCTTAAAGGGTATAATGGGAAAGGCTACGGGTAGGCGACGGA
>ODAI014297334.1_pt1 | contig 11220 bp, 7 predicted proteins | sample 1539321 | NCBI WGS metagenome assembly ODAI01 (sample SAMN02144231, study PRJEB22623) | gut metagenome | biome: sheep rumen | host: Ovis aries | place: New Zealand
CTCCATATCATGCGTTTGATGTTGTATGGTCGCATAATTCTTGGCCATTCCAAATCAACACTGTCAATACAAGCTAAGTCATTATACACAACTTCATTCACGCGTCTTGAATCGAGATGGTCGACTTCATCTTTCCAGAACTTTGTATAACTTCTTTGAGAAAAACGGATATGTGTTTCTAAAGTCACATCATCAGTCTTTTGTGTCAGGATAGAAACATCAAACGAATCTCCATAGTGACACATTTTACCTTCAATCCAAGCTGTTCCATGATATTCTGTTTTGCCAATTTCTGATGCAAGATACTCATAATCATTATAAATATATTTCTCAGTTATAACCAATGAATCAACACAACTTGATGACTTATACAGAACAGTATCTCCATACTCGTATGGAGACATCCACACAAGGTCATCATCACTCATCAGATAATTCTTCCAAATACATGAAACAAAAAGTGAGACTCCAAACAATAAAACTACAAGTTTCTTCATTACTCTTCAATTAATGGTGTACCAGCAATCACAAGGATTACTGATACACCTGCTAACTATTTATTTCCCATCGTCTTTAGAACCTTTGTAAGAAAGTTTCTTGTAGTATGTATATACATCCCCTTGTGTGGAATCCGTTGGCAGATACTCATACTGAATCAAACCCTTCGACTTGCTCCATATCATGGACTTGATATTGTATGGACGCATAATTCTTGACCATTCCAAATCAACGCTGTCAATACAAACTAAGTCATTATACACAACTCCATTCACGCGTCTTGAATCAAGATGGTCGACTTCATCTTTCCAGAACTTTGTATAATTTCTTTGAGAAAAACGGATATGCGTTTCTAAAGTCACATCATCAGTCTTTTGTGTCAGGATAGAAACATCAAACGAATCTCCATAGTGACACATTTTGCCATAAATCACAGCTGTTCCATTAAATTCTGTTGGACCAATGGAGTGAGCAACAAACTTATAATCATTATAAATATTCTTCTCTGTTATAACCAATGAATCGACATTATCAGCAGATCTATAAAGGATAGTATCTCCATACTCGTATGGAGACATCCACACAAGGTCATCATCACTCATCAGATAATTCACGAAAATACATGAAACAAGAAGTGAGACTCCAAACAATAAAACTACAAGTTTCTTCATTATTATTTACTACTCCATTTTATTTCGTCACAATCAAGATTATCTATAATTGTAACGCAACTATGATTTTTTAACGGATTTAATTTCTCATACCAACTTACATCATCATCATACCTAACCTCATGTTCTTCGCCTAACGCATTATAATCAAACATATCAGTAAACTTAGCCAACAGAGAACACTTACATTGCAAACCAGTAAGAGGGTCTTTTTCCATTGTATAACGATTTATTTGGGACGAGTCAATATTATATCCCATCATCTTTAATTCCAACTTGGACATTGGGCTCAAAGCTGCAGCATTATATGTCAGAGCTGGATAACCTGTAACAATACTTGCCAAAGACGCCAATCCACCTCCCAAAGAATGACCGACGAAAGTAATTTTCACATTATCGCCATATTTCTTTTTCAACTCACTTGTTAAATTTTTAGCCGTTGCCATAGCTCGAAAATATTGAGGATCCATGCCATAAAACCATTGATACAAATCCGTTTTGACATCAGGAAGCATAGAAAAACCAGGGAAACCAGCCAAAATCTGTTGAATAAAATTCAAAGAAAGACCGCTCAAAAGTGTTTCTAATATAGCTGCCTTTGCTACATTTGTTTGTTCAGGATCTGTTCCTGCAAAAGCCAATACAAAACCACTTCCGTCATGATTCTTCAACAACGTACAATCAAGACCTGTGTCACTATCATGAAGCTTAATGTCCATTTTCGTTGCCTCTTCATCTGCAACTTCCCAGCCATAGTCATCTTTTAATTTGTCCTTGCATTTATTACGAGTTTTTTCATTTCCATAAGCCAATTCAGACATCACAGCGCCTTCAAAGGCACCAGGCTGAGTGGCACTATTAAAGCCTTCAGGGTCATCAGGACAAGGAGCCTTCGTCTGAGGTTGTATCTGTATATAAGATTCTTCATCAAAATCCGTATAACCAGACCAACCAAATAACTTACTCCTAGCCCTATCTTCCTCCGCCAACTCGCAGCTAATACATCTGCCCTCAAATTGTCCATTAGGAAGATTATTATTTATAGGAATATTCGTCCTCTCTTCCTTTTTCCCACTGTATGTGTATGTACCACTTGTATCTTGTCCCCAACCAGGCACACTAACAACAATAAATACACCAGAATGGACATATCCGTAACTTCCGCCCTTTGACTTTCCACTACCGTAATCTGGAACAACACCATCTACGCCATCTATCTTCACGCCATCTATCTTGTCATTAGGCAAGGTTCCATTATAACCGTTATTGTTGCTACCTCCAGAGCCTTTGCCTCCTTTATTTTTTTCGTTATTAGAATCTATGTCACCACTATCATCACATACATGATTAATCCCCTCCCAATATGTTTTCTTACATTTAGGACATTTTAATATTTGATGGGTACTCTGCAAATGAGGCACTACTTCATCTTCATACAAATAAAGATCATGCATATCACAATAATACTCCGGCATTTTCAACGTTCGATGTTCATTCTCCAAAACCTGTGCCGAAGCGAGCTGAGAAGACACGCAAATCGTCTTATCAACGAAACTTATTTGCAAATTTACAAATAATATTAGGAGTAATAATAATCTTTTCATCATTTTTTATTAATTATTGAATTTCCATGATATTGATCTGCTTTCACCATAACAACATAATTACCACTTGACACATCAAAAGGCAATTGAATCGTTTGTTTACCTGCATGCAATTCTCCTATTTTAAACCGCTTAACAGGCGTTCCCATCTGTGAATAAAGGCACACGACATTCTGTTTTGTATCTTCAGGAAGAAGGAACCTAACTTCAAAATGCTGATTATCTGCGACAGGATATGCATATATCTTACAGCTATACTTATCATCCACATTAATTCCATCAACATCCTTGCTCAGACAAACGAACATCGGGCGATCTGGTTCACTCAGTTCGAGTGAATACAAACGAAGTTCACCCGTCAAACAGTTACAAACATTTGAAACGAGCAATTTATCTATCGCATATTTCACCTTGTCTTTTCCACAATATCTCTCATACGCTTCAATTTCGGTATCCGAAAAAGACAGAATTCCATTCTCAGAAATTGTCGACGTCACATCCAAAGTATCATCTCCAAGAATCCACTTTCCAATGATATTGTCATTTTGTCCTTTCCACATTGCGACACTAAGAGGCTGTTCCTTTACAATCTTCTGTCCACTCCAGTCATATGTTAACAACAAGCCGTTGTATTCACCATATATTTCATTTGGTGTGAAAGTAACAGGATCAATTACTGGCATGGTTTCCACATCCAAGCCGCCATCCATATCATAAATATATGATGGAGATATGACTTCTGGCTCATTGCGACGTAGTTCCAGAATGGCAGGACGATAGCTATGACGGAATGCTGCATCTTCCAAATAAGCTTTAGCCAAGTCTGAATCCTGCTCTACACCATAGCCATTACGATAGCACAAGCCAATCATATACTTACAATAGGAAAGGCCCTTAACAGCTCCCTTACGGAACAACTCAACAGCCTTAGTATAATCCTGCTGACATCCCAAGCCTTTATAGTACATGAATCCTGCATCATATGCACAAACATCAGAGCCGTTTGACTCCAACTTCATACCAGCCTCAAAGCATGAAAGGGCACGAGAGAAATCCTGCTTTTCTCTTGGCAGATACTTGTAATACATACCAAGATTGTAATAACCGCTTACACACCCTAACTGTCCTGCCGTTTCGAAACAAGAAACAGCTTTTACCGTATCTGGCTCAACGCCAAGACCACGCATATAAGCCACACCAAGGGTATTCAAAGCCCTTGGACGAAATACAGAATCCTGGCAATTCTCCAACGTTTCGATAGCCCATTGACGACTTTTCACATCGGTTTTGCCTTTAAGCACATCCATAGCAAGAGAATAATCCTCGGAAGATTGTGCTCTTGCAACCATACTTAGCACACTCATAAATGCTAAGAATAAGAATTTCTTTTTTCTCATAATTTTTACCATTGATAGTTAGAATTGTTATTATTATTTCTCCTTCTAAGGAGTCTTTTCTTTTCAACAATTAAGTCAAGTTTACCAATTATTTCTGGCTTAGACTCATCTATTGATGAAATATAGGATAATCTCTGGCGGTTATCATCGCAATACATATCTGAATAAACAAGTTTGTTCAGATAATAGCCTGTCATTTCCTTACAAAGCTTTGCACTATCTTTCTTGCTTGCCAAATCATTCGTAAGAATATTCTTCCAAGTATCCCATGATTTTTCCCATGCGGCATCCTTATTCTTTTCTATCAGCACCCTATATATCTGTTTACTATTCAAGTAAGATTTTAAAACTTTCATTTCAGAACACAAACTATTGAAAGAGGGATTTATACGACGCTGATATGCTATATCCAAACCATCGTTCGTAATCTTATGAAATATGCTATCCGACATTTTTATTTCTTTTTTCATCTTTAGCGCACACATAATAACTGTGCCAGCAATATCATTATCTGGCATCAACTCTACATCAATAAATCTTTGATAAACGCTATCCAAAGCCACCTTATGGCGATAACGTTCCGTAGGCTCAAAGCCCGAATAGTTCAACGCAGCTTTTTTCCATTCTCTTTCAAGAATGAGATTGACAAGTTTTTGCTGCACTACTATAGCAACATTATAATTATCAACCAACCTTGAAAATTCATCCTCACTTGCGATTTTAACGCCAAAGGACATTTCATTATAATGATGTTCAAACATCATTTTTTCTTCGTCAGTGTAAGGTATAACCTGCGAATAAATATTGCCCACAGACACTACAAGCAACATTAGAAAAGCAATTAACTTACTTATTTTCATAGAATATTATTTAATTTATTTCTTATAATTCACTTTATTCAAAACTCCATACAACCATGGTTGAGGTAAAAAGCCACAATCGTCATCCATTGTTTGAAGAACGATTACCTTTCTTTTTTCATTGAAAGGATGGGCATACAGCGAAATGCCTGAATGACCACCATCAAAGTCTGAATCATTGTTCCTCTCAACTTCTTTTAAGCACTCATTGATTATCGGATTATTGTATTGTGTACCGATAAAGAACACATTCTTTGCAAGAAGCAAATCCTTATCCACATCCGTATCAGCAACAAGTGGAAGGGCTGAATGAAGATTATTTTCATAATCCTTACAGATATCCTTTACCAGTTTCTGATACGACTCAGACTTGTTTGACTTATTGTACACATACACGTACGGAGATGAATAAAAGTCCATAATGAGAGAACTTGTATCATTTTCTGCAACATCATTTGCCCTAACAGTTCTTGCCTTGCCACGAAAGAACAGAAAAGCCTCTTCACCGACCAAAGCCTTATTATATTTATAGCCAGAGTTCAGCACAAGAGATACTGTTAGTGGAACCATATTCTTCTTGCATTCATCGATAAAAGACGCATAGTTATCATAAGGACTATGAGTATCAATCGGATCGCCCATGATGAATATAGGAGTCTTACCGAACCTGTCAATATGATTCTCTGGAGCAGTACGTTCTGACCAATCCGATATATGTGTTATCTTGCATTGTGGAGCATATAATGCTATTGCTGCATATTTACCCACATTGTTACAAGCAAGGCGCAAAGCACGATAGCCACCACTACAATTTGCATGAAGATAAACTCGATCTTCATCTATCGGATAATGCTTCTTCACATCTTCTATAGCAAGTTCAAATTCCTTTTCGACAATAGGAACCAACTCGTCATTTACGTACATACGAGCCTCAGGCATAATCACTATATAATTATACCTGTTAGCCAAACTTTGCAATTCATTTAAAGCATTCTGACGGGCAACCTGTTGATTTATCATAAACGGATGATACTTGTCTGCTGTAGGTCTCACAATAACTACCAAGGGATATTTCTTTCCACGTTCAAATTCATTTGGACGAGCAAGAAGATACCTCTGAACATTTCCATCCAATTCAGACCTATATGCCTTGAACTGTATATTAAACTCTCCTATATCATACCCCTTTGTGGAATTAAGATTAGCAAAAATCACCTCCAGCTGATATGTAAGAATCGGTATCTTATATTGCCAATCCAAATCCCTGACAACATTATTATTACGCAACAAATAATCTAATCTAAAGAAGATTTGGTCTATCTCATCCAATCGTGGATTACCAACAGGAACATTCTTCCTGATTGTCTGCAATCTATTATATGCATCTCTGAAGTGTCCACAGACAATAGGCTGATTAACAGCCTGACCTGCAATTGTCATACGACACATATAAGTCTTTCCCGTCTCCAAAGAAGATACATGATACTGTAAAGAATCCTTCCTTAACTTGAAAGAATACATTTGCCTTTGTTCTGCATCACTTATACTTAACGAAACAGTACTATTCAACACGCCTCTATGATTACCTGTCAAGACAATATTATGATTCTCGACATTAACTGTCGGCAATAGGAAATTATTACTATATGCATCGACATATTTCTTTGCAACAGTTGAACTGTCTATAAATACAGTCTCTATGGAATAATTCTCATTCTTGGGAACAACTTTTACTATATATTTATTTATACCTTTTTTCAGCGTAACAGGATAAATATCAAGACCATTTATTCGTCTTCTCTTCAAGAGTTTTCCATTAAGCATATTTGTGCAAAGCATACGGCTTTTCACTTGCATATATACATTCACATTCTTATCTGAAACTATATCACAAAACAAATATGTTGATTTACCTTGAAGAAGTTTACTTCTACCTGTATTTTTCACTCCAAACATTTCGCTTATATCCAAAACCTTATAATTAGGAGTATATAAGCCATTGAACCAGAATGTATTCAAAGTATCAGGATTTTCTATTCCTTGTAATGATGCAACATCAGACACACTAATCAAAGAATCCATTTTCTTGGCATCTTTCTCTGAAAAAGTACCACATACATACCAATCCTTTATTGGGGCATCTTTAACATCTACCTTATCAAAAGAAACTGAATGAACAGCGGTATTCTCAACAGATTCATAACAAGACCATTGCAAAAGGCAAAACAACAATGCAATGGTAGCATAACATATTATACGACAATGTCCGTGACAGGGTCTTTTCATAACCCTGTCACGGACATTGTCGTATAATATGTATAAAGATACAGTTACATCATTGCATTGCATTGCATTGCATTGCATTGCATTGCATTGCATTGCATTGCTACACATTTCTGCGAAATATGCAAACAAATTGATGAGTTTATTTGTCATTAGAGCACAAAAATCCATTATGCCCAATGTATTTATCTTCATATTGTTTTTTATTTAGTTAGTTATGTCTCTTCGTCATAATAGGGAAAAGGGACACAAGATGTTAGTTGAAATCGGGTGCAAATATACAACATATTTCCATTCAAACAAACTTTTTTGACAATAATTTTGCACACCTACTTAAAGAAAAAACATTACATTGCCGACAGATACAAAACTGCAAAATGATGAAGTGTAGGCAACAAATAAATATTTGAACTACACGCACCAAGTTATTTTTTCTATTCGTCAGTACATTTCATGCAAAAAAAAGTATATCTTTGCAAACGTAAAACAAAAGCACGTTGGATTATGACACAACTAAAGACTTTGCCAATCGGCATACAAGAATTTGAAAAGATACGTAAAGGAGATTATCTTTATATTGATAAGACTGAGCTTATCTACAACATGATTAAGGGAGGATCATATTATTTTCTCTCCCGTCCTCGCCGTTTCGGTAAGTCTCTATTGATGTCAACAATCCATGCCATCTTTGACGGTAAACGAGAACTGTTCGAAGGTCTTGCTATTGCCAACAAATCTGATATGGACTGGGCAAAGCATCCTATTCTACACCTTGACTTGAACACAAACAAGTATAATGCAAAGGAAGTTCTTGAGAAAAAGCTTGATGAGTCTCTCTCTGTATGGGAAAAGGAATACGATTGCGAAAGAAAAGACCTACCTTTCGGCATGAGATTTGAGAATATCATCCAACATGCATACGACATGACGGGCAAGGGCGTGGTCATCCTCGTAGATGAATACGACAAGCCAATGCTGCAAGCCATCACAAATGAAGAACTACAGAATGAGTTCCGTGGCACGTTGAAGGGATTCTATGGAGCACTCAAGAGTAAGGACGGATGTATCAAATTTGCGCTCCTCACAGGCGTGACCAAGTTCGGTAAGGTGAGCGTATTCAGCGACCTCAACAACCTCAAGGATATTTCGATGGACAGACGATACGTAGAAGTATGCGGACTGACCGAGACCGAGATACAGACCTGCATGCACGACTACGTAGAACGTCTTGCCGACACTCTCGGAATAACATTCGATGAGACAATGGCAAAGATGAAGAAGATGTACGACGGCTATCACTTCCGCGAAAACGCCATCGGTATGTATAATCCGTTCAGCGTACTCAATGCCCTTGATTCACAGGAATTCAACAGTTACTGGTTCGAGACGGGTACACCTACCTATCTTGCAGAATTGCTTTTGAAGCACAAATTCAATCTTCACAAGATGGCAACGTGCCAGACAACCACCAAGATTCTTGACAGCATCGACCCGAACAGCACGAGTCCGATACCTGTCATCTACCAGAGCGGTTATCTCACCATCAAGGACTATGACCCGGTATTCAAGCTCTACACACTCGGATTCCCTAATCAGGAGGTGGAAGAAGGATTCATCGACTTCCTGCTTCCATACTACACTCCGATTGATGCCATAGATACGGCATTCAGCATCCACCAGTTCGTGCAGGACCTGAATGCAGGCAATGCAGAGCAATTCGTCAAGCGTCTCAAGTCACTCTTTGCAGACACTCCATATATGCTCATCAAGGACTTGGAGAACCACTATCAGAATGTCATCTGGCTTATCTGTAAACTAACAGGTTTCTATGTTCAGGCAGAATACATGACAAGCGAGGGACGTATCGACCTTGTGCTCCAGACACCTAAGTACTGCTACGTCATGGAGTTCAAACTTGACGGCACAGCCGAGGAAGCACTTGCCCAGATAGAGGACAAGCATTACACTCTCCCATTCGAGCAGAATGGTCAGCAGATTATCCGCATCGGCATGAACTTCAGCAAGGAGACGAGGAATATAGAAAAAGTGATAATTGGCTAACGGCCCCCTCCCGCCCTCCCCGTTGGGGGAGGAGAATGAAGTTACTCTGTTCGCCAAAGACTTTTAATTTTTAACTCTTAACTCCGAAGGATGACTCATAACTCATAATTCACGACTCATAACTTCAAAAATAAAACTGCCACTTTACGTATCGTAAACATCATAGTTACGATGCGGAAATATCACAGTTGCTTGCAATAAATACAATAGATATGAAAATGGAATTATTTTTCCGCTTTCATTTCACAAGCAATTACAAGAACCTCCTTTAATATTTCATCAATATTTTATATTTGTAGGAAAAATAAAACAACTCAATTCGCCCCATAACCAATATTAGAAGCAAACGACAATATAAAAAACACACAGTTCATACTGAAATATAATGCAAAAATATCAATACAAAAACAATACTACATAGAATAGACATAATACAAAAAGAACATTTTTACATGAAAGTAAGAAATAATTGACACATTTTTTGGATAACACAACCACAAATCATACTTTTGTGTATTTATAAGAAACAAAACCGTCTTAAATACCAAATCAAAAACAGAAAAATATGAGGAATCTATTTCTTTGGGCAATAATCCTTATTGCAACATTATTTTCATCATGTAGTGAAGATGACATTATACCTACTCCAAACGGAGAGTACACGAATGACACAATCCCATCATTTGTAGTAGATGCAATAAACAATGCCAAACTAATATGTGACGGTATCGGAGAAATTAAAGATATCAAGAAAGACACCTGCTGTTTCCATGCCATAGATGACAAAGGTAACTCTGTTGATGTATATCTTGATGGTGATGCTGTTGTACATACACCAACAGATGACATACACATTGATTCTACAGTTAAGGAAAGTAAAAACGATTTAAGAGATACAATAAACAACACAATTTGGGAAGGCAAAAGTTTATTAGCAAAACATTTTAAAATTTACTCTTCAGACAAATATCACCTTTATGCAGAACGTAATGAATTCTATCTGGGAATAAAGGAGTACGCCACATATAAGGAAACTAATTTTGACATAGAAAAAACAGACACGATATCTGAGCCTGCAAGTTTCTGCAAATTATCTTTCAAAAATTCCACTTGCATCGTCAATTCTTGGGACACAATATACACACACGAAAGACAGCTTTTAGAAAAATACATAAAAATCAAAGTTGAGGAACAAGAATTTGAAATAGATGGAGACATAATCCAAATAGAGATAAAGAACGACACAGCATTTCTGCAAATGCCTCTCGATGATGAATCTGCAAAAATGTTCGGACGAGATAAATATATATTCAGCTATCAACCTTTAGAAAAAGACGGAACATTCAGTCTCTATGTACAAACCGATGTAATTAACCGCAACATATTATCACGCAAGATATACCATAATTGCAACGCATACAATTACGAAATACGAAACAATGGTCAAATATGTATTTTCAAACGAAATAACAGAATCATTTCAGATGATAGATACACAAAGTTCTTAGTATTTGATTTACCTATTTACGATAAAAATAATACAGACATTGTAACTAATAACGAATTTGTATTTTTCACGAAAATCAAAGAATAATTTACAATTATAAAATAGCACTAATTGTATTCTATAAATAAAACGAGTAGATCGTTACCATTTCTACTCGTTTTATTTTTAACATCTCACATCGAGAAACACAACGTCAGCATTTTCCATCAACTGTGCAAAACCCTTGACGTCTGTATTCTCATAACTCTGTTGGCCACAAGCGGAAGTCAAACCGACCATAGCCATAAGGCAAGTGATAATCTTCTTCATAATAAACGTATCGATAATAATAATTCGTAA